>Ga0206126_10006097_pt1 | contig 10807 bp, 2 predicted proteins | sample Helgoland_Spring_5_FD_148621 | JGI IMG/M metagenome (GOLD analysis project Ga0206126, IMG submission 148621) | Pelagic subsurface seawater microbial communities from Kabeltonne, Helgoland, North Sea - Helgoland_Spring_Bloom_20160412_1 | ecosystem: Environmental > Aquatic > Marine > Epipelagic ...
ATCACTGCGTCTGAAATAGAGTCTTATCTTGCGAAGATGACGCCTAATCTTTAGGCTAATTAACTAAACAGGGTGCCATTAGATACATGGAAGTAGCTCATTATACCCCCAGAGCTCTAAGAGCTCTAAGAGCTCTGGGGTTCTTAATTTTATTGTCATTTTATTGCACGGCCGCGGTTGCTCAGGAACAAACTGTCTCGGTCAGTTTAAGTGTGCCTGAGCTGAGGGTAGGGCAGTCGACAGATCTAACTCTTAGCTACAATGCAACAGATAATGCAAAGACCTCAGGCCTTGGCTTAAGGCTGCACTTTGATAGCTCTGCTCTAGAGATGGGCGCTACGAGTGACACGTTACGCGAGGGCGCGCAGCCTTTTCAGATACGAAGCGACTCCCCTGACTTTGATAATAATCCAGACACAGATAAATTCTTTTTAACGGCATGGGCGGATCTCAGTGGAGTTGGGTGGCCTGATATCGCTTCCCAGCCCGTGACATTATATGTTGTTCCCTTAACTGCAAAGTCTGACTTTGCCGGCGAGGTGCTAGCTTTTAGCGGTTATTCCGCACCAGGCTATACGTTAGTTGCAGCTGATATAACAATAGTTAAGGCAGAGACCCCCGTGATTACCTTGCTAGGTGAGACAGAGGTGAGCTTGGAGTTAGGCTCAACCTATACTGATGCAGGAGCCACGGCTGCTGATAATATCGATGGGGATATTACGTCTAATATTGCAGTAGTCAGCACTGTTGATGTGAACACTGTCGGTACTTACACGGTTACTTATAACGTGAGTGATACGGCAGGGAATGCTGCAACTCAAGTGACACGCACGGTAAATATTACCCCTGATGTGACAATCCCTGTGATTACCTTGCTAGGTGAGTCAGAGGTGAGCTTGGAGCTAGGCTCAACCTATATCGATGCAGGTGCAACGGCGGTTGATAATATCGATGGTGATATCACCGCTAATATCGTGACGGTCAACGCTGTTGATGTGAATACCGTTGGCACTTACACGATGACTTATAACGTGAGTGATGCAGCTGGTAATGCTGCATCACAAATAAGTCGTACCGTAAACATTACCCCTGATGTCACAATCCCGATTATTACCTTGTTAGGTGAGGTAGAGGTTAGCTTGGAGCTTGGCTCAATCTTTACTGATGCTGGTGCAACGGCGGTTGATAATATTGATGGTGACATCACCGCTAATATCGTGACGGTCAATTCCGTTGATGTGAACTTGGTTGGCACTTACACAGTGACTTACAATGTGAGTGATGAGGCAGGGAATGCTGCATCACAGGTAAGCCGTACCGTAAACATTACCCCTGATGTGACAATCCCGGTCATTACCTTGCTAGGTGAGTCAGAGGTGAGCTTGGAGCTTGGCTCAATCTTTACTGATGCTGGTGCAACGGCGGCTGATAATATTGATGGTAACATCACCGCTAATATCGTGACGGTCAATTCCGTTGATGTGAACATGGTTGGCACTTACACAGTGACCTACAATGTGAGCGATGAGGCAGGGAATGCTGCAACACAAGTGACACGCACGGTAAATATTACCCCTGATCTGACAATCCCGGTCATTACCTTGTTAGGTGAGGCAGAGGTTAGCTTGGAGCTTGGCTCAACCTATACTGATGCAGGTGCAACGGCGGCTGATAATTTCGATGGTGATATCACAGCGAGTATCGCAGTATTTAATCCTGTTGATGTGAATACCGTTGGTACATACACCGTAACCTTTAATGTGAGTGATGCGGCAGGTAATCTGGCTGTGCCAGTTTTAAGGCAGGTAATGGTTAGTGGTATTATCGATATTGATAGAAATGGGCATTATGATGCCCTTACAGATGGACTTTTACTGCTAAGGAGTATTTTTGGGCTTGATGGAGATGCACTTGTCTTTGGCGCCGTTGCGTCAAACGCGACTGTTACATCCTCTCAAGATATTTTGGTAGAAATCGATAGGCTCGGGATGCTACTCGATATTGATGGAAATGGTGTGATAGACGCTCTTACAGATGGGCTTTTAATTCTAAGATATTTGTTTGGTCTGGAAGGGGATATTTTGATAGCTGGTGTTGTAGCTCAGAATGCTACAAGAGCCACTGCTGCGGAGATAGAAGCTCATCTTGCTGGTTTGACGCCAACGCAATAAACTAATGCCCCATAATCTCATAATCTCATAATCTCATAATCTCATAATCTCATAATCTCATAATCTCATAATCTCATAATCTCATAATCTCATAATCTCATAATCTCATAATCTCATAATCTCATAATCTCATAATCTCATGACCTCATAAGTCATTGATTTATATAGTGAGAGTTCGGTCCAGCATCGAGGCTACACAAAATTTTCTGTTAATTTTCAATCAGGCAGTCTCTCAGATGATTACACACTTTCACTGCGATATTGTAACTGAATGACCGACAGATGCAGCGCTTAGGACTAAATTAAAGGTGGGTATTAGAGGTGCCAGAACTAACCCATACAGAAATGGTTGATTTTTTCTTTCGTAGGGTTATGCTTTTGTTTGGCTGGACGAATTCCAGACAGTTAATGTGAGCGTTAGATTTTTATCTCCAGATATGGGCTGACTTAAATGGCAATGCGATACAAAACGATTCTTTCAACCATGTTATTTGGTTTGCTGGCAACTCAAGATGTAGCGCTTGCCGAAGAAAGTAACTCAGATACACAGCAGTTTGTAGACGCTGATTCTATTGATATTGATGGGGATGGAGAGTTTGATGCGTTAACCGATGGACTGCTTCTTTTAAGGAGTATGTTTGAGTTAACAGACTCTGCGCTTATTTCAAATGTAATTGGAAGAAACGCTGTCTACTCTGGCGCGGATGAGATTGAATACCGGATCTCATCTATTTCAACTGATTTGGATATTGATAATGATGGACAAGTTGATGCTCTGACTGATGGTCTCCTTATTCTAAGATATTTGTTTGAGTTAAGTGGAGAGTCATTAGTTTCTGATGTTATATCGATTAATGCACAACGAACTCTTCCAGAGGAAATTGAGTTATATCTAGATAGTCTAGCCACCCACAATATAAACTTTACCTCCAGTAAAAACTTTAGCGTTCCGGAAAATCAAAAACAGATCGGCAAAGTATCTGCAGTAGACGCAGATGGCGGTTTTGTTTCTTATTTTCTTGCTGGGGCGGATGCCGCATTCTTAAGTATTAACTCTATTAGTGGAGATCTGTTTTTCAATCAGCCCCCAGATTATGAGTTGAAATCCTCCTATGAAGTGGTGGCAACGGTGTCGGATGGTACTGACAGTAACATTCAGACCATCAGGATTTCTGTGATAGACCTGGATGACGTTGCGCCTGTATTCACCTCCGGTAGTGCTTTTGCTGTGCCTGAGAATCAGAAAGGCATCGGGTCAGTGGCTGTAAATGACGTGGATAGCCAATCTACCTTTTACAGCATAACCGGCAGCGATATAACAGTTTCCACTGACGGTGTCCTCAGTTTTGTCACTACGCCTGATTTCGAGCAGAAAAGTAGCTACAACGCAACCATCACAGCGTCTGATGGAACAAATCAGAGCGAGCAGGCTATTAGTATCACAATCACTAATATCAATGACGTGGCACCTGTAATTACCTCCAGCGTATCTTTCACTGCCACAGTGACGCCTGATGTTGAAGCTACTATCGGAGTAGTAACGGCCACTGATGCGGATAGTGAATCCCTCAACTTTTCTATTAACAGTGCGGAATTGCTCATCTCGGACTCTGGGGTACTATCTTTTTCATCGGAGCAAGATCAAGACGGTGATAAAACATACTCCGGTATTGTTTCGGTAACTGATGGTACCTTTGTCACCACGCAGACTATTGCTGTGAGTGCAGAGTATGACACTGATGGCGATGGGTCCGCCGACAATCGCGATCCAGATGATGACAATGATGGCGTGCCTGATAATTCAGATGACTTTCCAAAAGATCCATTGGAATCATTGGACAGTGATGGTGATGGCATTGGCAATAATGCTGATACTGATGATGATAATGATGGCGTCCTGGATGTGGCGGACGAATTTCCTTTGGATGCTGGAAATGTCATAGATTCAGATGGCGATGGCGTTGTGGATAGGAACGATGTGTTTCCGAATGATGCAAATCAGCAAAAAGCGTTAAGTATAGACTTTAAAGGAGCTGCATCACTGGGTATTGGCGAGGTAATTGATGATGGAGGGTCTACTTCCGCCATAAACCTATTCAATCCTGATGAAACCAATAGCTCTGTATTCGCAAAGCTTAAAGATTTTTTCGTTAATAAAGCTTGGGCAAATCAGGTTACCTTGTCCTCGCTAACCAATATTATCAATTGGGATGTAGATGGCTCAGAAGTCCTAGATACAATTCTGTCTAACCAAACAATCTTTATTGCAGGTGCTGATGTCACGCCTGATGGGGACTATTTGTATCTGCTCACCAGTGCCCATATTCAGAGAGCTATACCCAATTTAGATCAGGAGTTCTGCTCTATTTATCGGGTTAAGTTAGAGGACTACAGTTTTGAGTGTTTGCTTAATACAGTGGATGGGGATATTCAGCCAAAGTCCTTAAATCCGTCTGTTACCTTAGATTTTTCAAGAGGGAATATCGCATTTAGATCGGATGGAACCGGCTTGTTGCATGGATTCAACTGGAAGCAGTTAGATCAGGACCCTCTCTCCAACGGCGTTGCCTTGGGCAGTGTTTGGATTATGTCACCAGAGGGTGTCCTTACGCCCATTCCTAAAGAGAATGGGTTTGAGGTAAATCTAGCCGTCTGGGTCAATGATGATTACTTTGCCTCTCACGAGTGGTTTTTCGATGGCGAGAATCTTAGTCAAGAGCGAATAGCTATTTACGAGGCCTCGACCCTTGAAAGGGTGAAATTAGTGGAGGCAAATGGTGCATCTCAAGGTGTTATTAAGTTTAACGGTGATCTCTATTGGTCGGGTGGTTCACTCAACGGTAATTCTCTTGAAGAGCAGGACAATCCAGTTAATGGTCTTCCTATAGTGGACTCTGCGGGTGAGAAACTTTATGGATTCGCTAATACAAACGATCAGTCGAATGCCTTTTCCAGCGAAGACGGTTCTATTACATTAAGCCTCACCGATGGTGTTGGTGGCAATGGTGGTTACAACTACCAAAAACAAAGTGGGGTGGGCACAGATATTAAATATAGTGCCTTTAATTTCACCGATGAATACATCGGTTATATGAAAATTTATGCGCCAGAAACGCCCATTGTTTCCATAGATGGCAACGACTTTGGTTCTAACCAAACCATCTCTCTCAGCGATGACCGAGGGCAGTTGGAAATCCAAAGTTACAGGGATATATTTCTGATCACTCCGAGTACCACGTTAGTCGATGATTTGGTCATTGATTATGTTGTTGATGTAGACGGTGTCAATGAAACACGTCAACTGTTAATAGATGAGCAGACCATTCAGAACTGGCGCGACGACGAAAACAGTAGTGATTGGTTAGAGTGGGCTTCTCCTGAGTCTGAGCAAGAGGGGTTCTGTATTTACGCAATTGAAGTGGACGTCAAGCAATGTGTTAAATTTGAAGATTATGCTTCTCTAACGACTGATATGGAGTCATTTCGCTCTACCCGCTACCATGCGAATCCGGTCTATCCCCATGGCAGTGGTAAAAATGCGTTTCCTGGCATACAGAGCATTTTATTTACAGGTGATGACTTCAGGGTATATTTTAAAGATTCTGAGGATGATCAATACTATGAAGCATCTGCAAATCTAGACGATTTTATTGCAAATGGGACCACTGTGCTGGCTTATTCAGGGGCTGAAAATGGTAGTGGTGAGAGTAATATAATCGCTCAGGGTATATCGCTCAAACCTTCGCCAATGCAAGGTATGGCAGTGACGGTTACTGAAACTGCATCACAGGAGTTAACCATTAATTTTGCTCAATCCCTGTCGGCTTACGCACCACTGCCCAGTTTTGAAGTTTGGAACGGTATTCAGGCTATACCGCTGGCTGAGGAGGTGGAATGGTCTGAGGCACGGGATGTGGCAATTATTCGAACCACCTCAGTTGGATGGACCGGCGGGCTAGAAAATGAAGTTCGTATTCTGGATCCTTTGTTTATCGTCAATAGTATCCAGCGCTACAAGCCAGAATCCACACTCACCTTTGTTTCCAATAACACTAATGACAATACTCCAGAATTTCAATCATCAAGTGATTTCGCTGTGGAGGAAAATAACCAGGAAATTGGTGTTGTCCAAGCCATAGATGCAGATGGCGATTTAGTGAATTATCTTTTGTCTGATGGTGACGTCGATTTGCTGCGAATTGACGTCGGTTCGGGTGAACTTATCTTCAATGAATTGCCAGACTATGAGCAGAGAGTGTCCTACAGCGCTACAGTGACAGCTACCGATGGTATTAACGCGTCCACACAGGCCGTATCGATTACAGTCTTGGATATTGATGATGAGCCCCCTGTCTTTACCTCACCATCAGCCTTTAGTGCACCGGAAAACCAGACTTCCATTGGTGAAATCACAGCAACCGATGTGGACAGTGATTCCACCTCCTTTGCTGTTGATGGTGATGGGTTGGCGATAAATGCCGAGGGAACATTAACTTTTATAACTGCACCAGACTATGAAACTAAGGACGTCTACAGTGGTGTTATCACCGCAACCGATGGCACCAATTCTGCGACTATGGACATTACAATTGCTGTCGAGGATGTGGATGATCCACCAACAATTACATCAGGGACTGCCTTCGCTGCGCCTGAGAATCAAAAGGACGTGGGAACCGTAACGGCCACAGATGTAGACAGCGATGTTCTGGTCTTTAGCTTGGAAAGCGATCAATTGAGTATCACTTCTGATGGTATTCTAGCCTTTGTTGATGCGCCAGATTATGAGGTAAAAACGAGTTATGCAGCCACTGTGAGCGTCACTGATGGTATAAATATTGTAAGCCAAATTGTAACTGTATCAGTCACCAACGTGGATGATGTTGCACCGACAATAACGTCACCATCGAACTTTGCTGTGGAAGAGAATCAGCTTATTGTTGGAAATGTTACGGCTACAGATGTTGATAGTGAGGTAATAAGCTTTGAAATTTCCGGTGAAAATTTAGCAATTAATTCAGATGGACTTATAACCTTTGTAACAGCTCCTGACTATGAAACAAAGTCAACATACACTGGTGTGCTTACTGCATCGGATGGAACAAACAGCTCTGAGCAAGAAATTATAATTGAAATCATTGACGTTGTTGATGAGGAACCCCCGGTCTTTGCAAGCGGGCCTATCTTTAGTGCCGAGGAGAATCAAACTCAGATAGGCGTTGTGACGGTTACCGATGAGAATAGCAGTGAAATCAGTCTTTCAATCAGTGGTAGTGATATGTTGATAGCATCTGATGGGACACTTAGTTTTATCGAGCCAACTGATTACGAAAATAAGCCAAGCTACACCGCAACAATAACAGCATCTGATAGCTCTAATGAGAGTACTCAAGATATTACCGTGAATATCATCAATTTGAATGATAACTCACCGGTAATATCCTCTGGGAATGTATTTGATGTGCTCGAAAATCAGACATCTATTGGAACTGTTACAGCGACAGATGCGGATGGTGATTCGTTAACCTATTCAGTAAAAGGTACACAAGGTACAAATAGTAACAATGCATTTATTCAAGATTCTCATTCATCATTAGATGAGACTGATTTTTATGTTGTTTCACCATCTGCGGGTCAAAGTGTGACTTTACGGATCTTCGATATTGATGATCAGATTAAAATTGTTCTGAAGAATTCCAATGGTGTCTCTCAGCAAGAACTTATATACGACATGGGTTCGGATGAAACACTAAATGTGCTGGATTATATTACTGCTGACGGATCAACTATTGATTTGGAACTAACAAATAGTGGTGCTGGCTATACAATGGGATGGGAGCTCAGTGTTGCAGGAGAGGTTGCCTATTCGAATAGTTGTGGTCAATTCAATGTGTCTGGTTGTGCTGGGGATAGTTATTCAAGTGGGATTGTCTATGAGGCCACTATTCAGCTTGGAATAGCTAAAGACAATATCTCAATTAATGAGAGTTCAGGTCAACTTACCTTTGATACTGCACCTGATTTTGAGACTAAGGATTCCTTTGAGGCAATAGTCTCAGCTACAGATGGAGTGAACTTCGCTGATCAAACAATCAAAATAAATATAATTGATGCAGTTGATGAGCAGCCACCAGTATTCACCTCGACCGCCAACTTTGATGTATTTGAAAATACACTCGATGTAGGCGCAGTGACTGCAAAGGATAACTCCGAAGTGCTGACGTTCTCGGTGTCTGATTCCGATAGCTCGTTTGCCATGTCAGAGGATGGCAACCTGAAGTTTACCACTGCGCCAAATTATGAATTAAAAAATATCTACAGCGTAAATGTTTTTGTCAACGATGGTACTTATACCGTGAAACAAGAGGTAACCGTCTCGATTAAGAACGTGCTGGAGGATGTAATCTCTGAGAGTTTTGTTATTTCTGACGGATCAAGTACGGAGCCGCCCAGATTAAGCGGAAGTGTTAAATTAGATGAGCTTAACTTGGCTAAAAATGTGTATCTATCCCTTACCGGCTTTGATTCACAGAGTGGGAATAACTTGTGTTCGCTAGGCTACATCTACCAGGTTTTTGAACTAACAAAAGATAACGAGAACACATGGTCAGTTCAAACAGATTTGCGCCCTGATCTCTCTGAAAACTGTACTTATGTTGCAAGTTACTATATGTCGGAGGATGACATTGAGTTTGAATCGGTTCCGCCTCAAGATGGTACCTATCTGAGGATCGCCGATACCGAGTTACTAACAGATGCTACTCAATTTGCCATGAAATACAGTGCATCTGAGAGTGTTACTATCAGCAACACAAGAAGTTCCTCTGACCAGCCAACCTATTCACTTTACAGATATGATCAGGTATATCCTGATGAATGTGTAGTCTCTGATAGTTTTGCTCCTGATATTTGGGGTAAGTTAGCTAATTGGGATGCTGCTTGTTTTAACGCTATTGTGAATATCAATGAGATTGACGATAACTTTATGTCTATTAATTTCTCAATTCTCTCTGATCTACCAATTGAGTCTTCGTTTAGTATTCTTGCTGCACCAAAAGCAACTTTAGACACCTCTTATGACGAGCATAGAGACGAGAGAAATGAACCACAAATTAACCGAGGAATAGGGAGTCAGGAGAGTTATCCAAGCACGGATTCAATCGAAAATGGAAAAGATTATGTTGTTGATTTCTCTGCCAGGGTCCACAAAACTACTCCAAACGCTGCGCTTTATCTTCGAAGCTATATGTTCGCTCATAACAGTAATTTTGGCTCTCAGCCGTTTCTTTTATATTCAGGCTTGAGTAGTTCTTTGGATGCGGAGCAGGAATATGACACAACACCACCAATTCTCACGTCACTTTCAGTTTCGGACTATGCCGATACAAACAAGCCTGATCGTGATTTTAAAAAATTTACAGCTGAGGTGGATAATTTAAAGATTGATGATGACGCGAATTCTCCAATCCGCGATATTTGGATTAACACAGTAGATTCAAAATGCAGAACAGTTAGGTTTGATATTCGGGATGAGGCTGATGGATTATTGAGCTCCGAGACTGGCCAATATGTGGCGACTATTCCATTCTTAAAGCAGCAGTTAGGAAACTATCAAATTACTCAAATAGTCGTGAACGATCATGCCCTTAATGCTAGCCTCTATGATCAAAAATCGGAGTCTACACACCCAAGTGTTACTAATATCTTTAGTGTGGGATCTCCTTCGATAGTTTCCTGCCCGCACTTCAACAATTATGCGACTGATGTCGATATAAATGTATCTGTTGGAGAGGCTCTGGTAGGAGATTTCTCTGTAACTGTATCAAGCAGCGATAGCGTGACCTACAGGTTAGAGCGGGCCTCAGATAGTGATTTTGATATTGACTTGCTAACCATCTCGGAGACTGGAGAATTATCCTTCTTAGAGGCTGTTACCCAGGATACCGTTGGAGGTAAGTTCCGTATTACTGCTACCTCCGCAATGAATTCAGAGCTAGTAAGAGAACTTTTTGTTACCATAGTTATCATTGCAGAATAGAGCTCTACAGAACGAATCTAACTTAAAAAGATCATTCATCCTAAACAATAGCTGGGTATAACGAAAGTGGTGTTGATGTACGACAGAACAAAATTATTACTATTAGCGGCAAGGCTTTTTGCCTTCCCGCTGGTCCTTATGGTGATTACTATCCAGTCAGCATTTGTTCATGGACACGCAGACCATGACAAAGCACGCTTTGTCTCGTCTAGTGGTGTTGATAGTGGTAAGTGTGATGATGCTTCAAAACCCTGTAAAACCATTACCTATGCAGGATTACAGTCGAACAAAGGCGATACCATACGCTTGGCTGGGGGGAATTACAAAATTGAAGATGTCGATACGCTTTTTTATCTTTTAAGTGACTTGGTGCCCGTTAAGGCTTTGTATAGTGAGTTGTCAGGCTTTAAAGAAGCAAACCCTGCCAATATAACGCGTCTTACGGGGGTTCCTCTTGAGTTTGCTGATAAGCTGGCGGCCAAAGGTTTTTCGGTCATTGTTGATGCCAAGGGCTTGGACATTAATAAGACTCGCGATATTCGCGAGAAAATCCAAATGTATGAACGCCTAAAAGTGGCAAAGCCAGCGACCGTCTGTGTCA
>Ga0206126_10006104_pt1 | contig 10798 bp, 8 predicted proteins | sample Helgoland_Spring_5_FD_148621 | JGI IMG/M metagenome (GOLD analysis project Ga0206126, IMG submission 148621) | Pelagic subsurface seawater microbial communities from Kabeltonne, Helgoland, North Sea - Helgoland_Spring_Bloom_20160412_1 | ecosystem: Environmental > Aquatic > Marine > Epipelagic ...
CGCCACCCAGAAGCGTGAGAGATGAAGCGCGAAAATTCCATCCGGAAGGCTCGGTTGGGGTCCGCGTACGAACTCGTACTGCCCGGACAGACGCGCTTCGCGGATCAAGCCGAGCTCAGCGAGCAGGGGCTCGGACGCGTCCTCGCCGCCGTCTCCGGAGCGGCTGACGTAGCTGCGGAGAAAGACCTCGACATCCCGCTTGATCGTCTCCGGAGTCGCCCGCGCGCCCTTGCTCCTCGCCAAACCTAGGATCGCTTCGTTCAAGCCTTCGCGGTCAAACTCCGCTTGGTTCAGGACATTGAAGGCGTAGTAGAAGGTAGTGCAGGGGGAAGGGGCTCCGGCAAGGACCGAATGGATCAGCCACAGTGTGGCCGGTGCTTCCAGGAAGGGGTCCAAGCCGTCGTCGGCCAGCAGCCGCTCGGCGATTGCCGTTGGAGCGTAGTTCTGGCCTGCGGGCACGATCATTCCGCTGGCTATCCCCCAATGGCGCATCGAGATGACCATGTTCTTGCCGATGCCGAAACGCGCTATGGCGTCTCGTTCCTGAAACGTTCTTCTTAACTCGCCATCTGCAAGCACGGCGTCGTAGGCCTTCTTCAACCAGAGAAGGCGGAGCGGAAAAGTCTCGTGACCTGCGAATTGGAGGCGGGAGTCAGACTCGAAGAGGGCGTCTCTCATTCTCCGATCCTACTGGACGCTTGGCCCAGCGGGCAAGGATTTCTTCGTGGGCAGCTGCCGCAATCCGTGAGGCCGCAGCATCGATTTCAGACTCAGTGTTGTATCGACCGCAATAAATCCGAACGCATTCCGATGCTTCCGCTTCGGTAAGGCCCATCGCGAGCAAGACGTGGGACTCCATTATTTGTCCGCTTGTGCAGGCCGACCCTTCTGATAAGTACACCGAGTTATTAAGTCTACTGACGATTGAAGAACCGAAGCATCCGGGAATGCGGATGTTCAGGCTTCCAGGGAGCCGATCCGCGATACTGCCGTTGATCTCAAATTCGAGACCCAGGTCGCGAAGTGCGTCCGTCAGGCGGCCGGTCATGGCCCGTGCCGCGTCGGCGTCTGAAACCAGGCGGCCCTTGGCCAAGCGGGCGGCCGCGCCGAACCCCACGATCAGCGGCACGGGCAGGGTTCCGGGCCGAATTCCCTGTTCTTGCATCCCTCCTGCGAACAGGGGCAGGGGGCGCAGGGCACAGGCGGAGGACATGAACAGGGCACCGACGCCGACGGGACCGTACATCTTGTGGGAAGACAGACTCGCAAGATCGAAATCGCCGAGGTCAGCAGGAAGCTTGCCCACCATCTGGGACGCGTCAGTGTGCGTGATCGCCCCGGCACTGCGGGCGATGGAAACAACGGCGTCGAGCGGTTGAAGGACGCCGACCTCGTTGTTTGCGGCCATAACTGAGACGAGGAGCGTGGTGTGATCGACCTGCGCCTTCAGAGTCTCGAGGTCGATGACGCCATCTGCTCCCACCGGAGTGTGGAGGACCTCGAAGCCCTCCCGGGCCAGCTCTGTCGCAGCCTCGAGGACACTCTTGTGTTCAATCGCCGAGATAACGATCCGGCGTCGCGGCTCGTTGCGTTGGCGCGCAGCCTTGGCGGTACCAAGCAGCGCTATCGCATTAGCTTCGGTTGCACCCGACGTGAAGATGAGTTCGTTGGGAGCCGCTCCGATCAGGTCGGCGATGTCCTGCCGTGCCGTCTCAACCGCCATTGCGGCGCGGTGGCCGCCACCGTGGGGCGAGTGGGCGTTGGCCGCGTTTGTGCGCCACCAACTCGCCATCGCGGCTTCAGCTTCCGGCGCCAAGGGCGTCGTTGCATGGCCATCGAGATATATCGGACTGGAAGCTGGGTAGAGGGTCACAGGCATCCCTGATTCCGACCGGCGGCGGTCCCGCATAGCCTACCGTTTTTGACACAAGCAGTAGCAGTACTTTCGTAGAGGCTGTCGGGGCGGCGCGGAACGGTGCACCGCGCGCGCATTTCACGGCTAGCCTGCAAGCGCGGCGGCTCCGAAGAATAGGGCGTAGATGAGCCTGACAAAGCAGTTTGCACCAGCCCACATATCGGATCCAACATGTTAACACCGCGCGGCGCTGAATGTCGCTCATGGCGCTGGTCTGACCTTTAGCGGGGAGGGGTCTTAGAATACCTGGATCATGTCCCGTTCCGCACGATCAGAGACCCATGGTCGGAGATAATCCCGCTCAATGAGATCAACTTTAGTGTCGAGCGCTGCCGTCAGCTGCCGTTGAATCCGCGATTGATCGATCAAGAAGAAGCGCTCGGTCGCGCCTGGCCCAACGTCGAACGCTAGGTCGATGTCCGAAGATTCGGTCTGCGTCTCTCGCGCGACAGATCCGAACAGGTAGATGGCTCCAATGCCTTGCTCTCGAACTGAGGGCTCCAGTTGCTTCACTGTGACGATGACTTGAGTACGGCGCATTCCTCAGCTTCCCACTGATCAGGCGACAGTGCGATACGGCTCGGCACGCACACGCGGAGTCGCATGGGTAGGGAAAGGAAATCGGCAAAACCTGCAAATTTCCCCGTTGAGACCGCGAGTCGCGCGGGAATCGCAGCGACTGGGAAAACCGACATGAGCGACGCATTCGCTTTATCGCCTAAGATATATTATATGAAATAGAACGGGTCATGTGGTGCCATCATGGCCGCGCCCGCACCTCTAAGTCGAGTGTCCAACGTCCCTCTCCTGCCCGGCGGAGATCGGCGATGCGCGCGGCGATTTGGCGATCCAGGCCGTCGAGCAGAGCCGTTCCACTGCCGACTGAAGCAATCGTTGCATTCGTCTGCCAGAATGGGCCGCTTTCGCCCTTCAGCGTGAAGCGCAGATGCACGGTGTCGTTGGCTTTGGGCATAAGGCGCTCGGACGTGAGTCGTTTCGGACAAAAATAGGCCCCGTCGCGCAGGGCGACGAGGCCGAAAGTCGGTTTGGGAGGAAACGCCCAGGAGGGGCAAACCCTAAATGGCGATGGGAGACTGGGGGTTCAAGGGCGATCCCATGACCTTCGCCGCCTGCCTTATCCCCCAGACAGCGCTTTTGCGACGACCGGCGCCAATCCGTCGGCGATGATGCGCACCCCTTCGGCGTTGGGGTGGATGCCGTCAGGCTGGTTGTAACGGCGATCCAGGGCCACCCCCTCCAGCAGAAAGGGATAGGTTGGAACATCTTCCTTGCGCGCCAGGTCCGCGAAGATGCGGTCGAACTCGACGGCGTAGGCGCCGTATTGAGGCGGGGCCTTCATCCCTGCGAGCAGGACGGGAATATCGCGCGCCTTCAGCGAGGCGATGATCGCCTCAAGATTGGCCCGAACCGTTTTGGGATCCACGCCCTGGAGCATGTCATTTCCCCCCAGGGCGACGATGCACAGGTCGGTGTCGTCCTGGACGCTGTAGCCGACCCGAGCCAGCCCGCCGCCGGTCGTGTCGCCCGACACGCCGGCGCCGCGAACCCTCACCCTGAGCCCCTTTGCCCTCAACGCCTCTTCCAGCCGCACAGGCAGAGCCTCGGCCGAAGGCAGGCCGAAGCCGGCGGTGATGGAATCGCCCAACAGGGTCACGATTTTTTCGGGTCCGTCCGAAGGTGCGGCCGTGGGTGAAGGCGACACCGAGGGCTCAGCCGGCGCCTCTGACGCGTCCTCTTTTGAGGCGCTGCATCCGGCAAGGACGAGCCCCACCCCTCCGGTCAAGAGCGTGCGGCGGCGGATGAACGGCATGGGCGAAGGGGGCTTTGGAGTCATGATCTGCACCCCCATATAGGGACCGATTTTCCTCCTCCCAATCCAGCAGGCGACATATCGATGGCTTCAGCCGCTCCGCTCGTCCTCGACGGCGTCGTCCTCACCCTACCTTCGGCGGCAGGACCCGTGGAAATCCTTCGCGGCGTGGACCTGGTCGTAGCGCCGGGCGAGACGGTCGCCATCGTCGGTCCCTCCGGATCGGGCAAGTCGTCGTTGATCTCCATCGCCGCAGGGCTGGAAACCCCGACCCGGGGCCGGGCCATGCTGTTCGGTCAGGATATGGCCGCGCTGGGCGAGGACGGCCGCGCCCGCCTGCGTCGGGGGCGCGCCGCTCTGGTTTTTCAAAGCTTCCACCTCCTGCCCAATATGACGGCCGAAGAGAATGTGTCCGCGCCGCTGGAGCTGGCCCACAGGCCGGGGGCTGTGGCCTTGGCGCGTAGCTGGCTGGAGCGGGTCGGCCTCGGCGCCCGGCGGTCGCACTATCCTCACCAGATGTCCGGCGGCGAGCAGCAGCGCGTCGCCCTGGCCCGCGCCCTGGCGGTCGGGCCCGAGCTTCTGTTCGCTGACGAACCGACCGGAAATCTGGACGGGACCAACGGCGCCCTAGTCGCCGACTTGCTGTTCGACCTGGTCCACGACAGCGGCGCCGCCCTGGTCATGGTGACCCATGACGACCTTCTCGCCGCGCGCGCGGACCGGATCGTGACGATGCGCGACGGCCGGGTCGTCGCCCCGGCGCAGGCCTCTGCATGAGGCTCGCCCTCCGCTTCGCCCGCCGCGAACTCCGTTCAGGAATTGCGGGGTTTAGAATCTTTCTGGCCTGTCTGGCGCTGGGCGTGGCGGCGATCGCCGCCTCCGGATCGACCGCAGAGGCCTTCCGCCAGGGGCTGGCCAGTCAAGCGCGCGAAATTCTCGGCGGCGACGTCGTCTTCAGCCTCGACCAGGGCCGGTTCAGCCCCGACCAACGCGCAGCCTTCGCCGCCCTGGGGCCCGTCGCCTATTCGGTGCGAGCCAACGGCATGGCCGAGACCGGAACCGGTCAGCGTCGTCTGGTCGATATGCGCGGGGTCGACGCCGCCTACCCCTTGGTCGGCGCGGTCGAACTGTCGGGCGCCCCTGATCTGGCTACGGCCTTGCGCGTCGAGAACGGTTTGGCGGGGGCCGTCGTCGAACAGGGCCTGTTGGACCGATTGAATCTCAAGCTCGGCGACACCTTCACCGTCGGCGGCGCGCGGTTCGTCGCCCGCGCCGTCCTGCTGGCCGAACCCGACCGCCTGGGTCGGGGCTTTGCGCTCGGGCCGCGCGTGGTGACGACGGTCCCCGCCGTCGAACAGGCCGGCCTGCTCGCGCCCGGTGGCCTGTTCGGCGAGGCTGTGCGCATCGCCCTTCCCGGCGACGTCGACACCAAGGCCGCCATCGCTGGCGTCGAAAAACGGTTTCCGCAGAGCCGGCTCGAAGCCCGGGATCGGTCGGAGGCCGCCGCCGGCGCCGGACGGCTGATCGATCAGTTGGAGTATTTCCTGGGCTTCATCGGTCTTGCGTCCCTGGTGGCCGGCGGGCTCGGCGTCGGGGGCGCTGTCTCGGCCTATCTTGAGGGGCGCAAACCGTCGATCGCGACGCTGAAGGCACTCGGCGCCGAGGGCGGGCTGATCCGCGACATCTATCTGATCCAGATCGGCGTGTTGGCCGCCGTCGGGGTCGCTATCGGGCTGTTGATCGGGGCCGTCGCACCGCTGGTCATCGGCGTGCTGGCGAAGGACAGCCTGCCCATCCCCGCCCTCTTCGCGGTCTATCCGGCACCACTGGTCAAGGCCGGAGCATTCGGCCTTCTGGCGGCCGCCGCCTTCGCGCTCGCACCCCTGGCCCGCGCCCGCGCCACACCGCCTTCCGCCTTGTTCCGTCGCCAGCTTACCGACCGACCGGTTCTCGGCGTCGAACTGGTCTTCGCTGTCCTGGCCGCTATGGGATTGGCGGGTCTGGCCCTTTGGTCTGCGCCGTCCAAGCTTGCAGCGGCGGCGTTGATCGGCGGCACGGTCGTCGCCTTCGCCCTTCTGTGGGCGCTCGGCCGTACGGCGGCCTTCCTGGCCGGGCGTTTGAGACGACACGCCGGCGGGGCGGTGCGGCTGGGACTTGCCAATCTCGCCGGGCCGCGCTCGGCGGCGCGCACCGCCTCCCCCGCCATCGGCCTGGGCGTCGCGCTTCTGGCCATGGTCGTCCTGATCCAATCCAGCCTGCTGAGTCAGATCACCGAGGTCGCACCACGATCGGCCCCATCCGTCGTCTTCACGGAAATCCCCGCTGATCGCGGCGCGGCGTTCGATGCGGCGGTGGCGAAGGTGATGGCGACGCCCGGACCGGATCGCTATCGGCGCCTTCCCCTCCTGACCGGGCGGATCGTGCGGTTGAAGGGCGCGCCGGTCGATGTGGACGCCCTGCCTCAAGGCGAACGCTGGGCCTTCGATCAGGATATTCTCCTGTCCGCCCTAGCCGGCGCGCCGGACGATGCGAATGTCGTGTCCGGCAAATGGTGGGCCGCCGACTATGCCGGTCCGCCTCAGATCGCGCTCTCTCGGGATCTGGCCAAGGCCGCCGATCTCAGGGTGGGCGACAGCCTGACCCTGCAACTGCTGGGCCGCGAGATGGATGTGCGCATCGCCGCCCTTCGTCGGACCGAGCCGGGCGGGTTCGGGACCAACTTTCTGCTCGTCCTGAACGCAGCCGCCATCCAAGGCGCCAATCCGCGCAGCGTCGCCATCGCTCGCGCCTCCCCCGCCGAAGAACACGCCCTGACCCAGGCGCTGGGCGCAGACTTTCGAGAGGTGAACATCATCAGCGTCCGAGAACAGCTCGAGGCCGCCGCCACCCTGTTCGACCGTCTCGCCCTGGCCATTCGCGGGGCCGCGGCCGTCGCCGGTCTCGCGGGCCTGCTCGTCCTGATCGGGGCCATTGCGGCGGGCGTGCGTGAGCGGGCGCGCGAGGCTGCCGTGCTCAAGGTGCTGGGCGGTTCCCACGCCCAGATTCTGAGCGCCTATCTCGTGGAGTACAGCCTGGTCGGCGCGATCGCCGGTCTCGCCGGCCTCCTTCTCGGCGCCGCCGGCGCGTGGCCGGTCGTGACCCTCGCCTTCAAGGCAAGCTGGAGCGTGGACTGGCCCGGCGTCGTTCTTCTTCTTACCAGCGCCACGGGCGTTGCGACTCTGGGTGGCGGTGCGGCGGCCCTGCATGCCCTTTCGCGACGCCCGGCGCCGGTTCTTCGGTCGGATTGATTGCGTAAAAGCCTATTCGTTTATCAATCTGCATCAATTCAAAGTCGGATCGATCAGGAACTTCTCGCCTGTCGCCTTACGCTCGTAGGCGCGAAGGATTTCTGGCTCTAACGCTTCGGCAAGACCGATTGTACGAGTGTAGCGCGTCGCGAACGTGGTGGTGAGTTCATCAAATACGCGCTTACGCATGCGCGATACCGTCTCGGGTCCAGCCTTCTGCATGAAAGGTGTAAGCAGCCAGCCGGACACGCTCCACTGGAAACCAAAAGCAAGACGGTCCAGAACCATCGGCAAAGTGTCGAGTGCGCCGTAAACGTAGAGTTGCTTGAACGTTGACGAGCCATATCGGCTGTATTCGGTCATACGGTTGACTGCGCCACGTTCCATAGCCCGCATGATGTCGCCACCAAGAGATCCGCCGCCGATAGCGTCGAACGCGATCGTCGCCCCGGTTTTAGTGACGGCGTCGATGAGTTGTGTTCGAAAATCATCTTCGCGGCTGTTCAGGACATGGGTCGCCCCTGCGTCCTTCAGCAGTCGCAACTGATCATCAGAACGCACGATATTGACGAGTTGCACGCCGTCCTGAGCGCAAATCCGCTGGAGCATCTGGCCCAGGCTGGATGCGGCCGCAGTATGGACGATCGCGGAATGTCCTTCGGCCCGAGCGGTTTCGACGAATCCGAGCGCCGTCATGGGATTGACTGTCAAGGCTGCGCCTTGGGCGGCCGTCACACCTTCGGGAAGCGGTAGGGCGTCGCGCGTCCTGATCTTTCTAAGATCGGCGTACATCCCGCCCCCGATCACACCAACCCGACGCCCGATCCAGTCCTTTGCTTGGTCACCGGCGGCGATGACGGTCCCTGCCCCTTCGTTGCCGACTGGAAGCGACTGGTTGATCCGGCCGGCCATGCCGCCCATCCGCGCCGGTGGAATATCGAGTCTAAGCTGCGGGATGCCGTCCGACGCATCCTTGCGGACCGAGGTTGCGTCCGCCGGCCCAAGCAGCAAACCGAGATCGCTGGGATTGATGGGCGCCGCCTCGATACGGACAATGATTTCGTCGGAGGCCGGATCATCCAGCACAATCTCCGCAAGCGACAGCGTTAGAACCCCGTCCTTGTTCACCGTTGATCGTAATTCACGCGTTTTGTGGGCCATGAAGATCCTTATCGAGGCATCGGGTGATGAACGGATGCACGACGTTTTGTGTCCCGCGATCGGTTCAGATCTGGTCTGACGCGCGCGTCATGCTCGATCTGGCCGCCACATAGCGGCTTGACAAAGGCTCTCTGCATAATGCAAAAAAGAACAAATGGAGAACATGTGCAGAGCTGAACGTATATCTCTTGTCCGGCAGCGACTCAGGGCCTTGGACCAAGGCTGTCCAGAAATTTGTCATTCAAAACAGATACCTGAACTGCTCTCTGGAGTTTTTAAGCAGGGAGCGATTCACGAACTCTGTGCAGCCAATGCCGCAGACGCAGTTGCGGTAAACGCCTTTGCTTTGGCGGTCGGAATGCTTTCCGCAAATGGACAGCGTGTTGTCTGGGCATTGGATGCAATGATGGCTTCAGAACATGGGACTCCCTATGGCGTTGGTATTGAAGAAATGGGCATCGATTCATCTAAAGTTTTGCTAGTCAAAGCCCCAAATATAAAAAGTCTCCTCATTATTGGTGAGGAATCACTAAAATCACCTCCTGTCGGATCTGTTGTTATTAGCGCCTGGGGCAATTCTAAAGCCTTCTCATTGAACTCGAGTCGACGCCTTGCTCTGGCGGCCAAGTTGGGAGGCGCAACGCTTTTCTGTGTGCGTGCTGGAGCCGAGCCATCACCCAGTGCGGCAGAGACAAGATGGTCTGTGAAGGCAACAGCCTCCACCTCTCTGGCCGGAGGCGCGACTGGTCATCCGTCTTTCTCACTTACCCTGCTGCGGCGGCGCGGTGGGGGCGAAGTGAAAAATTGGATCTTGGAGTGGGATCGTGACGCCCGATCGTTCCGCGAACCGGCGCCGCTATCTGGCGCTATGGTTCCCGTGGCTGCCCAGCGACCGGCTGAGGCGTGGGGCGATAGCGGGCGACGCGTCGCCTGAGATTGGGCCTGAAATTGGACCTGATCCCGCGCCGGTCGTTCTGGTCGAGAAGGTCGGCGGCGCTCTGCGTCTGGCGGCCGTCGATCCGGCGGCGGCAAGGGCGGGGCTGACGCCCGGACTGACCCTGGCTGACGCGAAGGCGCGAACGCCGTCCCTGCGCACCATCATCCATAGGCCCGAGGCGGATTCTGACCTGCTGCTGCGGGTGCTGGAAGACTTCGGCCGCTTCACTCCGATGATCGCCGAGGATGCGCCGCACGGTCTGTTGTTGGACGTCACCGGTTGCGCCCATCTGTTCGGCGGGGAGGCTGGCTTGGTGCGCGCCGCGCATCAGCGTGCGGGTCGCATCGGCCTGGAGATGCGCAGCGCCTTGGCGTCCACACCCCAGGCGGCGCGCGCCCTGGCCCGTTTCGCGCGGGGTGGCCTGTTCGCGTCGGGCGAGGATCGACAGGCGGTGCGCCAGCTGCCAATCACGGCGCTAGAGTTGCCGGAGCGTGACGCCCAGGCGCTGCAGCGCGCCGGGCTGAAGAGGATCGCCGATCTGGACGACCGGCCGCGCGCGCCTCTTGCGGCCCGATTTGGGACGGACTTTCCCGCACATCTGGCTCGTGTGCTCGGCGACGAAGATGTCCGCATCACCCCGCACCGACCGCCGCCCCCCATCGTCGTGGACCGCGTCTTTTTCGAACCCATAATCACCGACGCGGACGTGGAGCGCGTCCTGTCCGACCTGCTGATCGACACCGCCGATCGCCTGGACCAAGCGGGCCAGGGCGGGCGGGCGTTCGAGGCCGGCTTCTATCGAGTCGATGGTCAGATTCGGCGCGTCGTCGCACGAACGGGTCGTCCGACACGCGATGTGGACACGGTGCTGCTTCTGTTTCGCGAACGTTTGGCGGCCTTGGCAAGCCCGCTGGATCCCGGCTTCGGTTTCGATCAGATGCGGCTATCGGTTCTGGAAACCCAGACGTTGAAACCGGTTCAGTGCGGCCTCAACGGCGACCGCCTCGACGGCGAGGATTTCAGTCGTCTGATCGACCGATTGACGGCTCGACTGGGGCCCGAGGCGGTGTTGAGTTTCGAACCGCTAGGGTCGCACATCCCCGAGCGCGCCGGACGGATGGTTCCGGCGACGATGAAGGCGCTGCGAACGGCCCATGAATGGCCTGATCTCGATCCCGACGATCCGCCCTTGCGGCCCTTTCAGATGTTCGACCCGCCCCAGCCGGTGGAAACCTTGGCGGAGGTGCCGGACGGTTCGCCCCTGCGTTTCCGATGGCGCCGGGTTCTGCATGAGGTGGCCTTGGCCGAAGGGCCGGAGCGGATCGGCGGCGAATGGTGGCGCGCGCCGGATCAGAAGACCCGCGACTATTACCGCGTCGAGGACCGCGAGGGTCGGCGTTTCTGGCTGTTCCGTCAGGGCCTGTATGGCGAGACCGACGAACCGCGCTGGTTTGTCCACGGCCTGTTCGCATGACCGCGCCCGCCTATGCTGAGCTGGCCACAGCCAGCAACTTTTCCTTCCTACGCGGGGCGTCGCATCCGAAGGATCTCGTGCTGACCGCGATCCTGAGAGGGCATTCGGGGCTGGGTCTGGCCGATCGCAACACGGTCTCCGGCGTGGTGCGGGCCTGGAGCGCGTTGCGGACCATCCGCGAGGACGGCCTGTC
>Ga0206126_10006105_pt1 | contig 10797 bp, 15 predicted proteins | sample Helgoland_Spring_5_FD_148621 | JGI IMG/M metagenome (GOLD analysis project Ga0206126, IMG submission 148621) | Pelagic subsurface seawater microbial communities from Kabeltonne, Helgoland, North Sea - Helgoland_Spring_Bloom_20160412_1 | ecosystem: Environmental > Aquatic > Marine > Epipelagic ...
CAAATTAAAATACAAAAAGAATACGGGTTACATCAATGGGACTTAGATACTAGACCTGAACGTAGACACAATCAAGATGTGTTTTGGAAACAGTACGATGAATATTATTGGACTACTAGAGAACAGCTATATGATTGGTTTAGTCTACTCGGCGGACAAGTGTAATTGATTTTTTCTTGGTTCGTTTTTTTGCTAGATTACTAAGACTAATTGTTGGTCCTGAAAGTATTTCAACATCTTTGTTAACAAATGTCTGTAGGTAAGGTTTAAACTGTGCCCATTCTTCACGTAAGAAAATATTAATTGGAATAGTTCTATTACTTTCCCACCACCATACATTAGCAAGCTCTAAGAAACGTTGTTTAAGTTTTATGTCAACAATACGCCCAAAGTCGTAAAGAGTAGTGACAGTAGCGTCTCGATTCTGTACGATACCGACATATTCTGCTCCAGCGTAATATACCACTGTAACAAATGGATACTTGTCTGCTAACTCTTTAAAAAATTCACTGCTCATCTATCGATAAATACTCTATATGTTTACAACTCAAGTCTATTTATATAAGCAAAAGCACCAGGTGGTATTACGTGACACCACTCAGGCCCTAACATCAATGAGGTATAATCCCGTGTACGCAAAAAATTTAAAATTACACAAAGGCACAGACAATGTGCTAGTGTTTACATTCGTTAATCAGGATCAAAAACCTGTTAATAATTCTACAGCAACTTTTACATTCAGGTTAATTAATAGAGAAGGCAATGATTTAATTCTTGCAAAAACAATGACTGCGATCGATGCTACTAAAGGTACTGCGTCAGTTACTGTTACAGAACAAGACTTAGATGCAGTAGATATACAAAAAGCACACTATTCAATTGAACGCAGTTTGTCAACTAGTGATCTTAACGATGCAGTGTTTGTTGATGATCATCTTGGCGGCAGAGGAGTTGTTGAAATATTAGATTCAATTATGCCAGAGCATACTGAAAGTCAAACAGTTACTATTCCAGACTTTTTAGACAGCGAAGGTGAAACTACACACTATTCAAGTGAATGGCAAGGAACAAATGATTTACAAACCTTACAATACAAACTTAATGCCTTTACTGGTAACATACAAGTTGAAGGAGCAACATCCGACGATGAACTATGGTATAACTTAGGCAGTGAAGTTTCTTTATCAGCATCTAGCTCAACCGGATATATAAACATATCAGGCTATCACCCATACCTTAGATTACGTATTGAGGAAACAAGTGGTAGTGTTTCAGAACTAAAAGTTAGATAAATTGAATATAAAAAAATTAGCAGTATTTGGTGACAGTTGGGTATACGGCGACGAGCTAATAGACCCTGCACTTGAAACTCAGGAATGCTGTTCACATCTCAACAACAATTATAGACTAAGTCATAGCTTTAGTGGACTTCTAGCAAAAGAACTTGGTGTACCTTACGAAAACTACGGCCACCCTGGCGGTAGCTTACAGAGTGCTATTTGGACATTCCTTTGGTTTTTAGAAAATACAGATTGGAGTGACACGGTCTGCATCGTTGGATTGACAGGTTCAGATAGACAAAGTTGGTTTAATCCAGAACACGAGCATATGGGAAACGATGATCCTGAGTGGAACAAGCTTATACATTCTACTTGGGTAAACTTTGGTAGTGACGTTGTTCCTAAAGTGTGGCAAGATTTTGGCAAACAGTATCTTACACTAAGTCATGATGATCAACTATCAAAATATAACTATCAACAGGCAGTTTACTTTTTTGACGGCATAGCTAAAACTAAAAACATTCCATTAGTACAGTTTAACTTATATGATCCAGGCACTGTGATCAATGGCTGTGACACACTATTATGGCCTGAACAGAATATGCAGAAACGACTGTTAGACAGACCAGACGTTAAACAAATACATGCACCAGGAAAGCACCCAAATGAACTTGGTCACCAAATTATATCAAAAGAGTTGTTACCCAAAGTAAATGATGCTATACTAACTTAATGTTAGACATTACGACTGTTATACCTACTAAACACAAACGCACAGCCGGAGGATGGGTATCGTTTAATGCTGTCTGCTGTGAACATAATGGTGAAAATAGAGACAAAAGACAGCGTGGTGGTATCAAACAGAATGGAGATGATTGGTCGTATCACTGTTTCAACTGTGGATACAAAGCAAGTTTTAAACTAGGTCGTACATTAAGTTTTAAAGTGCGTAAGCTGTTAGGTTGGATGGGCTTAGATCAGAATCAAATATCTGGTATAAACTTAGAAAGTCTAAGACATAAAGATCTAGCAGAACTAGCAAAAACAAGAAAGAGTGTAGAAGTTAAAGTTACATTTGAACGTAAAGACTTACCCAATGAGCTACGCTTGTTAAAAACTAGTGATAGCAAATATATAGAATATCTGCGTGATAGAAAGATTGATTGGCAGGATTATCCTTATATGATATCACCAGATGAGAAAGGACGCAACGCAAATCGTATAGTAGTTCCATATACATTTGAAGGTGATGTAGTAGGATGGTCAGCACGTTATTTAGATAATCGTATTCCTAAGTTTATCAATGAACAGCAACCAGGATATGTGTTTGGGCTAGACTTACAACAGGAACACTGGACACAGTTGATTGTAGTAGAAGGATTGTTTGACGCACTCAGTGTCAATGGTGTAGCTGTATTACATAACACAGTCAATGACAAACAAGCACAGATTATTAAACAACAACGTAAGCAAGTAACAGTGGTACCAGATCAAGATGAAGCTGGGCTAAAACTAATTGATCGTGCTGTTGAACTAGGATGGGCAGTAAGTATTCCGGACTGGCCTGAACACATCAAAGATGTTAATGATGCTGTAAAACATTATGGTAAATTGGGTACATTGATAACTATTATGAACACTAGAGAAACTAGTAAAATTAAGATAGAATTGGCTAAAAGAAAACTTGTTAAAAAAGTCAAATAAAGTATAATTAAACATATGGCAAATACAAAAGAATATACAGTAGATATGCAAAGACTGTTCTTGGAGATGATGCTTCAAGACGCACAGAGTTATACTCGTGTTCAGAATATCTTTAATCCTGAAAACTTTGATCGTAGCTTACAATCAAGTGCGGCTTTTATAAAAGAACACTGTGATAAACATAACACTATGCCTGATATGAAACAGGTAACGGCTGTTACTGGTGTAAAATTAACTCCGTTAGAAGAAGCTAAAGATGGACACTTTGATTGGTTCTTAGAAGAGTTTGAAGGATTTACAAGAAGACAAGAACTTGAACGTGCTATTCTTAAGTCAGCAGACTTGTTAGAGAAAGGTGATTATGATCCAGTTGAAAAACTAGTTAAAGAAGCAGTACAGATTAGTTTAACAAAAGACATGGGTACAGATTACTTTGATGATCCTAAAGCAAGACTGATGGCTATCAAGTCAAGCAACGGACAAGTATCAACAGGTTGGCCAATGTTAGACAAACTGTTATATGGTGGATTTAACAGAGGTGAACTACAGATATGGGCAGGCGGTTCAGGTTCAGGTAAGAGTTTGTTTATGCAGAACTTAGCAGTTAATTGGGCAATGCAAGGAATGAATGGCTGTTACTTGACATTAGAGTTGAGTGAAGGCCTGTGTGCTATGCGTATGGATAGTATGATGACTAACACATCATCAAAAGAAATATTTAAAGACATTGACAATGTTGAAATGAAAGTTAAACTAGCAGGTAAGAAAGCAGGACACTTGCGTATCAAGTATATGGCGGCACAGTCAACGGTTAATGACATTAGAGCATATATGAAAGAGTTAGAAATACAAACTGGTAGTAAACCAGACTTTTTATGTGTTGACTATTTAGATTTGTTGATGCCTGTGAGTGCTAAGGTTAGCCCAAATGACTTGTTTGTTAAAGACAAGTACGTGAGTGAAGAACTACGTAACTTAGCAAAAGAATTAGATATTATATTTGTTACAGCATCACAGTTGAACAGATCAGCTGTAGAAGAAGTAGAATTTGATCACAGTCACATCGCAGGTGGATTGAGTAAAATTAATACTGCTGATAATGTGTTTGGTATATTTACATCAAGAGCAATGCGTGAACGTGGTAGATATCAAATACAGTTAATGAAGACAAGGTCAAGTTCGGGTGTTGGACAGAAAGTAGACTTAGAGTTTAACATAGAAACATTGAGAATCACTGATGTAGGTGAAGAAGGACAAAGTGATTACGGTAGAGAAAGTCCAAGTGGTAGTAAGATTATGGACTCAGTTAAATCTACTACAAGCACTGTAAATGTTGTAGACAATACATCTGACAAAGAAGATCCAAAGATACAAGCTGACGTACAAAGTAGTAAATTAAAAAGTATGCTCACACAAATTAAACAAAAGTAATGTTTGCCGTTCCTGATAAATACTATCACTAACGAGAATTTAACCATGCAAAAAAAGACTAGAAGTATATTAGACGAGCTCAATGACTTACACATCATTAAAGATAAGAATCATCTTGTTGAAAGTCGTGCCAGCAATATCATACAAAGTGCTATAAATCTTTTTGAACAAATAGATGCCTCGTATGATCGTGACCAGGCAGATGATTTACAACGTAAATTTATTAACGCACTACGTCACAGAGATGCTAAGAAATTCTATAGATCAGTGAGACGTAAAGATGAAGATTAATGAAATTACAGAAGCTCCAAAATTCTTAGATAAACTTGTTGGAGCAACTAAAAAAGCATATCAAGGTTATACACAAAGTAGAGACATTCGTGTAAACTCTCAGGCAATATCTAATATGTCTCAGGTAGCTTCAAGAGCATGGGGCAAAGAAAAACAACGCCTAGAAAGAATTAACGATTACAATCCTCTAACAAAGCAACAACAAACACAACTGCTGACTAAATGGATAGATAACAATCTATTAGGATCGTATCAACTAAAAAGTACAAGTGGAGATTTTCAAGGATTAGTTGCTAATCTAATTCAAAAGATCACTAATGATCCAAAACAAACAACTCAATCATTTCAAACAATATTAACTAACGCAAGTAAGTTAGCGTTGGATCCAGAATCAGAACCATCACGTGATCCACAGCCTGGTCAGACTGCTGGTAATAACACTGCTCCGTTTAAAGTTACTAACAACATTGCCACAGCTGGCAACATGGAATTAAATCTTTCAGACCCACAACAACGACAAATATACGATAGAATTAGAGATGAAGTTGCTAAAGGCGACATAAAGGTATGATAATACTTGAGGGTGGTAACGTATTCAAAGATGAGAAAGGTACAGCGTTAACCAAACGTATCAATCTTGCTGACGTTAAGCCTACTGTTAAGTATTTAGAAAGACTAACCGGACTTCCTTTACTTGATAATATGTTAGGATCCACCGGTAGAAAAGCTACATCAGGTGACTTAGATCTTGCGGTAGACGCAAGTAAGCACACAAAAGATAAACTATATCAACAACTGATCGCAAAAGGTACTGATCCAAAAGATTTGGCCAAGTCAGGAGACTCAGTACATTACAAAACACCAATCAACGGAGATCCAGCAAACGGATATGTACAAACTGACTTTATGTTTGGTAACCCAGAATGGCAACAATTTGCGTTTAACGCAAGTAGTGAATCAGAATTTAAAGGTGTACACCGTGCAATACTATTAGCTAGCATTGCCAAAGCAAGAGGTATGAAATGGTCATACAAATACGGACTAGTATCAAGAGAAACAAATAAAGTTATTTCAAACGACCCAGATGAAATTGCAAAAATGCTAATAGGTGGAACACGAAAAGACCTAGCAAGTGTAGAATCAATTAACGCACAAGCAAAAAAGAATAACGACTATGAGGAACTAGTAGCAGATGCCGTAGAATATTTTGCAAAAGAAGGACTAGTACTTGAAGACGTAAACAATGCAAACTTTATGGCAAGGTTAAGAGATCGCATTGTTAATCAAGGTATGAAAGTAATTATTGAATCAGCTCGTATACAACATCCTGAAGATGCAATATTTGATGGCGGTTCTAAGGGGGCGTTACAATCTATTGAAAACTTAAAAACATTACCACAGTCTACAAAAGACATTACTATTAAGTGGGACGGTAAGCCAGCTGTTATATTTGGACGTGATGATAACGGTAATTTTGTATTAACAGATAAGTCTGGCTTTACAGCTAAAACATATTCAGGGTCAGCTAGATCACCAGAAGAGTTAGAAAAGATTATGAAGATGCGTGGGGGTGATCGTACTGAGTTAATTAATATGTACAAGTCAATGTGGAACGCATTAGAAGCTCAAACTCCCAAGGGTATGAAAGGTTACTTTATGGCTGACGTACTTTATGTAGGCACGCCAACAAAGCAAGGAGACACATATCAGTTTACTCCTAACACGGTAACATACACAGTTAATAGTGACACAGACTTAGGAAAACAGATAGCAAACAGTAAGGCCGCACTTGCTGTACACACATATAAAACTGGTCCAGAAGATAGTGGACAACCCTTTCACGCAGTAGACAAGTTACCAACAGGCCCTATATTGTTTGTAGGTCCTAAAATGAAAGACACACCTAAATTAGATGTTCCAGAAGCTAAGTTAGATCAAATAGCAAATAAAGTAAAACAGAATCAACGTGCTATTGATAACTTCTTTATGCCAGCAACATTACAGCAACAACAGTTATCAAACCTACCAGCACTTATGAAACAGTATGCTAACTTTAAAGTAAGAGAAGGTAACTTTAACAATATGGGCAATAGCTTTTTAAGCTGGGCAGTAACAAAAGTTTCAAAACCTAAAGCACAACGATTAGAACAATATGTAAATGAAAACAAACAGGTAGTTGACTTAATATTTAAAATCTTCAATGCTATCGCTGTTATTAAAACACAGGTAGTTAGAGCATTAGATCAACAGGGTGGTGGTATCACAGCATCAATAGATGGCGAGTCAGGACATGAAGGTTATGTAGCCGGCGGACTTAAATATGTTGATAGACTACGTTTTTCAAAATCAAACTTTGCGAAGAATATATAATGGACTTTATTAAAGACATAACAGAATCAAGAATGTATCGTAGGTTAGGACAGCTTACTGGTAAGTCAGTAGATGAAATAGCTAGACAAACGTTTACACACTTATTAATGTTAAAATCACTATACGATTTAGATAAGCCTAAGGCTGTACAATATGCTCAAAACATAGTAACTAATTTAAACTTCAATGGCTTTAGAGCATCAATGCCTGATTTATATAACATGTTAGTTATGATTATTGATCAGCACAAGTATGCTGACAAATTATATAACAATTGGAAAATAACTATACCAGAATTGCGTATCAAACGTGTGTTTAGATCTATGGCACAAGGCGAACTAGACTCCAATGACTTTGCACAACTGATGTTAATCCTACAACGTAAGTTTCCAGGACTAGACGGTGATCAAATGCGTATGCGAAGAATGGTACAAAATACTACAAAAGCAACAGAATCAGACCGTAAATGGATGTACAAGCGACTTATACAAATGTCAAGAAGACAGATTAATTCAGACTTACACCAGTTATATCAACAAGTTAGTAGTGCCAAACTAGCCTAATAATTTTACCAAATTGGACTAAATAAGTGTAGGGACAACACGATCCCACTTATTAGGAGAAACATATTATGGCAGTAGTAACAAGAGTACATCCAGTAGCAACAGAACTTGGTGTCGAAACAGCAGGTAATTTACAATTTTTCACAATTGATTACATTAACGCAATTAACGCTTCAACAGGTCCAGAAGGCGCACAAGCGGCAGTCATTAAATCAGTTCAAGACACATCAACAATTATTGCAGTTGGTCCTCTAGGTAACACAAACACAGAGCAGACATTTGCAGTTGAAGGAATGGGCGGAGACAACCTTGTAGCGGCTACATTACAAACGGCTATTCGTGCATTAGGTACAGTTGACGCAGTTGACTTATCAAATGCAACAGTAACACTTAAAGATCTATACGTAGCTGTATAAGTTAGTATAACTTTAGAAATTTTAAGGAACCCTACTTTTTTAAGTGGGGTTTTTTATTGGCGTAAATATCTGTATGGAACAACAAGAATTGTTTAACGATAAATGGATATATGAATCTCCCGATGGCGGCTCAACTTTATATAGACGCAAAGCTAACGATCCTCATCACAAGCGTGAACTGGTTAAACAGTTAGACGCTGAATATAAAGATTATAGAGACTGGATGTATAAACAGGATTGGACAGAATTAAGTAAAACACCAATGATTAAAGAATCTTTAGACAAATTAAGAGTACTGGTAGAACTTATGAAAGAATGATAGTTTGTTGGACATTAGCAGATATTACCGAAACTGGCTTTACTAAAAAGCCAAAAAATAATAGCGAAATCAAACTTCGTAATCAACAACGTAACTACGAAACGTTCATTCAGTTGATTAGTATGCGTAATCAACCTACGATAGTTATTCAGCCAACCATGGTTCCAGATAGAGATATAAGTAACATGCCATTTAGTAAAAATTACTTACAAGATATAGGATTTAGATATAATGTATGGATGTTTGCGTTTCAGTCTGAGCAATATACTACGTTTGATAATGCCAGTGGTCAACTAGGTGCCCTATTAGATGATTTTGATAACTGTCCTATCATTACAGGACTAGACGAAAATGCTAAAATATCCAACACAATCAACACCTTAGGTGAAAATTGTAATACATTCTTCCTCCACCAAAATGACCGATAGTGATAAATAAATGCAAAGCATCACAGAACAAACACATAACTTAGGCACATACTGGCTCATTAAAATACACACTAGTTCAAGTGATAAAATCCTATTGATGGAATTTATAAAATGAGTGCTACAAAAATTGAGAAAGAAAATCTAGAAGCTCACGTAGAGTTATGTGCGGAGAGGTATGACGCATTGGAAGAAAAACTAGACGCGGTTGAAGAAAAAGTTAGCTCACTAGAGATAGTTGTTAATGAGATCAAAGACATGATATCAGTCATGAATGACTCACGACAAAAACAGTTGATTAAATGGGGAGTAACTATAATTGGCTCTCTACTTGTATTGTTAGGATGGATGGTGATACACTTTATGGTGCCATACATTTTCACAACGGTATAACTATGTCTGCGGCAAGTACACCATTAGAAAAGTTTCATGCACTTGCCCAGCAAAGCCTTTCATCTATTTCAAAAAATATAATAGTAAAAAGACAGGACAGATACGAAGTTTTTGGTGAATTCCAAATACGCAACACACAAGACGGATTTATAGTATACAGAAAAGAAAAAGAAGTAGCACGTTTTTTAAACAGTCGTAACGCTTTGAGCTATTGTATATTTGAAAAACATTTAAAATTACAAGATGCCCAACTATTACAAAGATTAGATCAAAAGCTACAATCAAAATTGTTTGATATTGCAGTAGCAAGAAACACTTTAACAAATTCAAAAGACCAAGACAAGAGATTTACAGCGTTAGCTAGAGTTGAATTATATATTGACGAAACAAAAATTATTAAAGAACAAATTAGTGAAGTAGTCGAGAAGGCTAAATACTTCCAACAAAAGGAAATAGACAATGAAGTTAACTGATATACAAGAAAAAACAGGATCTAAATTTATTAATCGTGTTATGAACAACTATTTTACTTCTAAAGTAGATGTTCATTCAATAAACGAAAGTAATGCACGTACTATGCTTACTAAAGTTAGATCGTTAATCAAAGAAACTAAAAGCACACCTAAGTTTCATAGCAGTGAGAAAAGCCCAGCTTACTTACAATTGCTTATGATGGAACAAGCTCTTACAGCTAGACTACAAGAATACGGTGCTGACAGTGTTAGATATCAGGGCGGTACTGCTTATAGTACAAGCAATTCATTACCAGTTGATCCAGACACTGATGAAGAAGACGAAGAAGAGATGGAAGAAGCATGTGGTTCATCTAAGTTAATGGCTGGCGACTACAAAAAGAAAAAGAAAGTTAAAGAATACGGTAAGAAGATTAAAGAAGATAAGATAACAGAAAGTGAAGTTGAAACAGCACAAGTTGTTTTAGCGGCACAAGATATGGTAGATAAAATTGCAGGTTGGATGGAAGACGTTGCTGACATGCAGTACAAAGATCTTCCAGGATTAGTAGAAATGATGCGTAATGAAGTTGGTGTTAATGAAGCACAATCATTTTTAGATGCACAAACAGCAACACTATCAACTCTAATGACAGCGTTAGAGCAAGCAAAAGCAGAGTCAACAAGTGCAATGGCACCTTTAACAGGTGAAGAAGCAGTTGACCCTAGTGAGTTTGGAGATAATGACTTAGAATTAGATGCAGGTGATGATAATGATACACCTCCAGCAGACAGTGATGGTGATATTACTGAACCAGACTTAGAACCAGATCTAGGCAGGGAGAGAAGATAATGACTAAGCCATTAAACGAAAGTATTAGAGACGACCTAAATAAAACATTCGATCGACCAGTTAAAGAAGATGAAGATCAAGGACAGGCAGAATTTTTAGTAAAACAAACATATAACCTACCTGAAAGTTACTACGAAGAAAAACAAGAAGCACCATTGTCAGATGATGAAGTTTACGGATTATGTAAAGAACAAGGGCAAAAAGTCAAAGAAGAATTTGTAGATATGCCAGCACTAATGGACAGCGTAGACAACAAAGCTCAACCTCTTAAAGAAGCCGCAAAACCAGTAGCAGTAATAA
>Ga0206126_10006106_pt1 | contig 10797 bp, 12 predicted proteins | sample Helgoland_Spring_5_FD_148621 | JGI IMG/M metagenome (GOLD analysis project Ga0206126, IMG submission 148621) | Pelagic subsurface seawater microbial communities from Kabeltonne, Helgoland, North Sea - Helgoland_Spring_Bloom_20160412_1 | ecosystem: Environmental > Aquatic > Marine > Epipelagic ...
TTTTTAGAATACGAACGGAGAGCATACAGCACAGTGTATGCTGAAGGTGAAAATACCTATCATGACAACATCATTGTAGATTTTGCTAAACGTTTTCTACCTGAGATGAACATAGATAAAAAAGGACTTGTGCTTGATATAGGATGCGGGCCAGGAACGTTTCTGCAAGCCGCACGAGATTTAGGATATCGGAACACAATTGGTGTTACACTAAGCGAGCTTGATGTTGATGCCTGCAAAAAGAAAAAATTTAAAACAATTAAAAGTAGCATGAGCGATCTTGACGTAAAAGACAACTCAGTGGATTTAATTTGGTGTCGACATGCAATTGAACATTCGCCATTTCCGCTATTTACTTTATACGAATTTCATCGTGTGCTTAAACTGGATGCGCATGTTTGGATAGAAGTGCCTTCTCCAGACAATACACGAGCATTTATGCATGAGTTCAATCCCAATCATTATTCAATATTGGGTAATCGTATGTGGCTTGGACTTTTTGAAAAAGCAGGGTTTGAATGCATCGCTGACTACAATTACAACATTGATGTTGAAGTTCCGTCTGGCAAAGTCAATGAAAAAAGTTATATATTTGTACTAAAGCGTAGTCAGGTTCCGGTAGCTGAAACTTTCAAAAACAAATATGGAATAGAAATCAATGACTGAACAACTTGAACAGCGTGTAATAGCAGCATTGCGTGAAGTATACGATCCTGAGATTAGTGTTAATGTATATGATCTTGGATTGATCTATCATTTAGATTGCACATCACAAAGTGTAATTGTAAAACACACACTCACAAGTATGATGTGTCCTTTTGCAGATCAAATTTGCAATGACATTGAACAGGCAGTGCAAGCTGTTGAAGGTGTGGATAAAGTAGAACGTGAATTGGTTTGGGATCCGCCGTTTGGTCCAGATATGATTCCTGAAGAAACTAAATTTGCACTAGGCTGGGACTACTAAAGATAGCTTTCCAATTCGCCTGTGCGTCTAATATCCTGTGTGCAACAACTAACACCACCATCCCAAAAGTAACTGTGTCTTAATTCTGAGATAATAGGATTAATTTTGTGTTTTTCACAGTAATCGAATACCTGTTTGTTGTACGCTGAGAACACAACATTCTGTTCATCCAGTACCAAACAGTTTACATCAAACACTGTATCGCTTACAAAGCCTACCCATTTTTTCAAATAGGTATCCACAAAGTCGCCAAACTCTGCTGTTGGAGTTTGTCCTTGCACATACCAAGCACCATTGAAGTTTTCTTCTTTGAACTTGCCAACTTCCATTGCAGCCCATATGCTTGAATCCCAAATTTTACAGACGTCCCACCCAGGAAAGTCACCAGCAAGATCAAGTTGGTCGTCCCATTTACTTGATAGCAACACACCCGGCTTTAAGATAGCGAATACAGCATCTCCATGTCCATCTGTGATTGCTTCGTGTATTCTATATTCAGGTCCTAATACGTTTTTCACAATCCAGTCTGTTTGATCTGGTCGCAAGTGTTCGCTGTTGTCAAAGAACACATCACGCCCAACACGCACAATGCAACTGGCGCTTGCACCATTTAGTATACAGTCTGCATCAAATGTTTCTCCGTGCGGGTTAACCACTTGGTCACCGTACTCAGCGCAAATATCATTTAATTCATCAATTGGCAGTACACGCAATAACTTGTCACCAAGACTAATCTGCCAGTCACGCGGTGTTAGTGGCGGAAGTGGAGCACCTTGTCCTGATGTTTGCCATTCTTGAAAGTTATCTTTACTGGGCAACCCAGGCCGTTTAACTATAGCACCATATTGTTCGCAAGTCTTTTGCAAGTTGTCCAAGTCTTCATTGGTTTCACTTAATATCAATTGCAATTGCTCGCGCACTTGTGCATTGTCAATGAAGTCAAAATAGTCGGGTGTGTATGCTCTGCCAACAATCACTTCTTCAAGTGGTTGCCAACTGGTGTAGCTGCTTACCTTGCTCATAGTTGTTCTAGTACCTTTTTTAATCTGTCACTTTTGCTGGCTAAAAACAGTCGTTGATTCCACAGTATGTCATCTTTACAGTGTGTATACATTTCGTGTATTTTTTTATGTTTGGCAATGCGTTCCATTTCAGTACACACTGCATCCCAGCGTTGGGTATTGTTTTCGATAGTGTCGTAGTCGTGATTGATCACTGAGTCAAATGTGCGATAACCCATATCACGTAACTGTTGTATGCTGCCAGCGGCACCAACAATTACAAATGGCTGTGCATGTTTAATTGGTTTAAATGTTTTTTCTGTTAAAAACACACCTGCACTTTGGTCAACATCAAGGTGTGTTTCAATTACAAAGTTAAAGTATGCATCGTCATGGTGTGTGTATACAGTGTGATGGTAGACATTGTGTTCGTCGCTGGTGAGCAGATCTGCATGGAAAGGACACTGCTTTAAAAAGAATTCTGTATGATGCTTGAGACTGCCAAAGCTGTCAATTTCAATGGGATTGTCTTCTGGAACATCACCTACGTCAATGTTGTTATTGTAACTGAAGTATCCACGTTCGTTCAAACCTTTGCTCCACAGTCGGGCCATGGTGTTAGCACGCCACCATTTGTGTGTGCGTACCAATGCTGTAAAGTTTTTACTGCGCGGCTTTTCGTGGTACTCTGTTGCTAAACCTTGATTACGGAGCCGGTATAAAAGTTCATCGTCACATAGGTAGCTAAACTGTGCAAGATCGTGACTTTTAGTGTTTGCAGTGGTAAAATGCAGGTTTTCAGTGGAAATGCCAGCAGTAACCATTTGTTTTTCAATGTGTTTTTTTATGCGAAAAGGGTTATCTCCTTCAGAATAGAAAAACCAAATTTTTAACTGGTTTGCTACCAGGCGATCTACCACGGTTTTAGGGATAATATCAAACCAATTTATGCTGAAATCAAAGAAACTGAGGCTAATTGGATACACACTGCCTTTGGGTGCAAGTTCTGTGTCGCACACAGTATACTCAATGCCTTCTTGATCAAGATATTCGTAAAAATGCACTGGTTCACTGAACGGTGTGTTAACACTGAACTGCCGCCATTCCTGTGTAAAGGGTTGTGCGTCCCATGTAGCACAATTGGGATAAGGCTTGTTGCCTACAAATTTATCTGCACAAAATGTTACCATTGTTTTGTCATGTCTGTGAGTTCAGCCCAAAGCTGCTTTTCAAACATCTCTCCATAAAACCATTGTTGATTCCACCATACTGTATTACTTACAGCTTTTTGCAACGAGGCCTTTTCTTTTTGACTCATTGAATTGAGATCCTGCATTAATTGTCCAATCTTTGCAGTTCTAGTTTGATCATCACAATCATCATAGCTCTCGTCCCAGAATTCTGAGAATGTTTTAAATCCATACCTGCGCAGATATTCCAAGCTGCCTCTACAGCTTTGTATGATAAATGGCTGTTGCATCACAATAGGCTTAAACGTCTTTTCAGTGAGATGTTGTTTGCTACCTCCGAATACCGTTTCAGTAACCACATGTATCAAACTGTTGTTTGCTTGCTCCCATAAGTCAATTCTATGACTTTGGGCAGCATATCCTGACCCGTTGTCAATTGTGAGTGGCAAATTCACTGTGGGCATTGGAATTGAATACTTTGCACACAATGCTTTTAAGCTGAGTCCTTCATAAGGGCACACATCCGGAAATGATATCAAATTGTTTTCCAATAAGTTTCTGTTTACCAGTTCGTTTAACAGTTCGATCCTGTGCTTTCTTTCGCCGCCAATTATGTTATTAGGACAAAGAAATGTGTTATAGGGCTTGCGTTCTGAAAAAGGTTGTGCTAAACTAGTTCTATTATAACCTCGATACCAGTCAAGGGCTGCCCAACCATGAAAGAAATAGTAGTCGCTAACCAGCCCATAAGTATCACAAGCCCACTGGACATCTTCACTGTTGTATTCGCTAGTAACAAGTCTAACAGTATTGGCTGTGTATTGTTTTAAAAATTGTTCAATAAAGGAAACCAATCGATATCTATGTACAGGTTCTTGATCCCAAAATATAACTCTGGTTTCGGCATTACCATGCACAGCAGGCACATTGGCAATGTTTTCAAACTCAGTGGTGCCAAATGGATCAAACCAATGCAATCCTGTTCGAGATCTTTTTGTAGCACGTGGTACAAAAACATTGTCGTAGATTTCGTCGATTCTAATCATGTTTGATAAATTTTATACATCCAATATTGAAGAAGCCTGCGTTGCAAGCAGGACTAGGTACTTATGGGTGCTAGATGCACACTGTGATTATTCTGATTTTGACTTTGGTTGGGAACCAGTTCCGTGGGAAAGCAATCAAATACACATATGGCCTAGCCAGCATCAGGAAAATTCAGGCACCATGCTTGTGCCCAAACAGGGTGCAGACGACAAAAACTACAATCACAGTATAGTAAAGCGCACAGGGCAAGCACCCAGGTTGCATATCAAACATCGTCCAGACAGTCCAGATCAAGGCGATATAAACACTCGATACATCAGTGACTACCTTGGCACAATGCGTCGTGTATTGTCAAAAACCAATTGGGAATACTGTTGGGTTACCAGTGATGTTTGCATATATGATGACTTTGATTTTACTTGGCATGCCAGCGAATTTCAGCAAGACATGTTGCATGTGTTTGCCAGCGAAACACAAAAGTTTGGCGATACCTTTTATGTGCATGTTCCCAGCTTCTTGGCTAAAACACAAAATCTAAAAGTGCTAGAATGGTTTGAAACATTGCACTTTGTTGAAAAGGTCAGTGTAGCAAGGCACAGCACACAGTTTGTCAAGTACGATTCAGACAGTGTAGTGGATGCAGTTTGGCAACATGAGTTTTCGGATCCTTACGCTGTGTTTTATCGAGACCTGCGTATTGCCGCACCTGTGATCAGTCTGTGGCAAGAGCGAACCAAAACAGTTGTGCCACTGATGCGCGGTAGCGGTACTGTGTTAGTTCCACGTGAAGTTAAAAATCATTTAAAGACACAGATATATGATTATCCTTGGATTGAAAAAGGCTATCCAACATACAGTGGCCAGCCCTTGGACGTTGTGTTTATCAGCAATGGAGAGAGCAATGCTGAACAAAACTGGCAGCACCTAAACGACTGCAACAACATTGACAACAGGATTACACGGGTAGACGGCGTCAAAGGCAGAGCTGAAGCATATCGTGCTGCACTGGAAGCAAGCAACACTGACTGGGCGTTTTGTGTGTTTGCCAAATTGGAAGTCAACCCGGACTTTGATTGGAGTTGGCAACCTGACAGATTACAAGAAGCCAAGCACTATATTTTTCATGCTGAAAATCCTGTAAATGGTTTGGTATATGGACATATGGCTATGATTGCATACAACAAGCAAATGGTAGCAGTTAATCAAGCAACAGGACTGGACTTTACACTGGATCAATTACATGAAGTTGTGCCACTGGTTAGTGGTGTTGCACGTTATGCTGATGATCCTTGGATTGCCTGGCGTAGTGCATTCCGCGAGTGCTTGAAACTCAAAGACAGCTTGCCCAATATGGAAAACAATTACCGTTTATCACAGTGGTTAAACGCGGATACAGCGTCTACAGTAGCTCGTTGGAGTGCAGTTGGTGCCCAAGACGCTGTAGAGTATTACGAAAGCGTTGCAGGAGACTTTGATGCGCTGCGTCTAACATATGAATGGGAATGGCTAGCAGAATACCTATTTACGCAACACAGTGTAACACCTGATCAATTGTGTATTCAACTTCAAGATCACTGAGTTCTGGATAGATAGGCAAGCTGACGACTCTTTTACTGAGGCTTGCACTGCGACTTAGCATAGCCGCCGCACCTTGATAATCGTAGGGCAATTCATTTATGCCTTTTGCATAGTGTACTTTTGTTTCAATACCCGAGTCTTTTAATTGATCCATAACAGCGTCGCGATTGTCAACTTCAATAACAAACTTGTGATAGCAATGTTCTTCACAATTTCCTGAATCAATTAAACTTCTGGCACGGCTTTTGGCCAATCTTTCCATCCAGTAAAGACCGATAGTGCGTCTACGCTCTTGCCATTGATCAATGTGCTGGGCTTTTACCATCATGGTAGCACAGTCTATTTCACTCATGCGACTGTTACTGCCTGTGGCAAAACTGTCGCCTTTTCCATGCGCACGAAAACTTCTAGCAAACTGTTCAATTTCTCGAAAAGCAGTTACAACAGCGCCACCGTTGCCATTGTTGCCCAAGTTTTTCATTGGATCAAAGCTGATTGCAGTAGCAGTTCCCATGCGTCTACAATCCCAACTGAGCCAATGTTGTGCTGCATCTTCAATTATCACCCAGTCGTGATCAGTGCGCAGCTTTTTCCATTTCCGTGATCTATAGTTCTTTAAACTGTTGCCGTAAAGTCCGACCAAACACACAGCCAGTGCATCATCCCAATGCGACTGTACACTGTCAATGTCCATCATGCCATATTGATCACAGTCAGCAACAATGATTTCCCAGCCTGCTCGTATCCAAGCATTGGCTGTGGCACAAAAAGTCATGCTGGGGATAATCACTTTAGGTGAACGTGTGGATAGCATACTGTAGTAATAGCTGGCAATAATTTCCAGTGCATTGGTGCCACTGTGTACTGCGATAGCATGCGGTTTGTTATTCTTTTTGGCAAGCCAGTTTTCAAACTCCGCAGTGTGGTTGCCATCCATGAGACGACCACTGCGAAGTACGCTGTCTGTTACATCAAGGATTTCGCTACGCAGGTTGTTATACTGTTTTTGAAGTCCAGTAAACGGAATTTTTAAGCCACTCATGGTATAATGCAAACCCTTCTTCGATGTCCACTGTAGGATTGTATTTAAAGTCTGCTTTGGCTGAATCAATATTTAATGCACCACGACTTGGAAAATGTGCATCCTTTTCGCCAATAGCAACTGTGCCGTTACCTGCTAGTTTAACTGCAAGATTGGCAGCCTGTTCCAGTGTGACACTGTGGCCTTTTGTGATGTTGTATACGCCTGTGTGTTCGCTGAATGTTGCAGCAATCATTCCTCTAGCACAGTCTTCTACATAGGTAAAGTCCAGCTTTTCATCTGCGCCATTTACCCTAAGTGTTTCGCCTCGCATGGCAGCAATTAAAAACTTGGCAACAACCCTGTCGCCAATATCCAATGGACCATAAACTGCACTGGGTCGCACAATAACATAGTCCAGGCCATGCTGGTGACGATAGGCTTTTACCAGTTGTTCGCCAGCACTTTTCCAAATAGCATATGCTCCTTCGGGATTGACAGGTGCAGTTTCTTTTACACCATCTTCAAAGTCACCATAAATCATGCTGCTGCTTGCATACATTATTTTTTTAACCTTGTGGCGCATTGCACAATCAACTACTCTCATCAGTCCTTGGCCCATGGTGTGTGCCGCTTCTATAGGATTGTTGCTAACAGTTTTTTCTCTAGGGAAACTGGCAAGATGTATAACATAGTCAGGCTTAAACTTGCTGAATATTTCTTCTACAGCTTCGTCGGCACAGTCAATTTTGTAAATTTGTGTACTTTTATCTATCTTGGCAAGACGTTCATTGTATAGATATTCTAACTCATCTCGATCAATTGATCCGTAAGTGGTTAGTGCGTCAATGATCTGTACGTCATGACCAGCTTTTTGCAATTGTGCCACAACATTATGCCCAATCAATCCAAGGCCGCCTGTGACCAGAATTTTGTTTTTAAATTGTGTGGTTTTGCTAGTTCGACGTGTAGCTTTGGATTTGCGGGAAGACTTCTTTGATGACTTTTGCGCAGGCATGTGCGATCTCCATATGCTCTAGTTGTGTACCGTTGGCTCCACGCAAATCAATGTAGTGAATCCAACTGCGAATTGTTCCGTTCATGTATAAACGTGTTTTGGTTAAGCCTTCGGGCAATACCTTGCGAGCCTGTTCTTTGGCAATGCCATTGTTAATAGCCCATTGATATGCATCCTGTGCTGCTTTGGTTACTTTTTCTTGCTGATCTTGCCATGCGTGGTGCAATTCAACATCGTCAGTTTGGACACTGTTCTGTCGGTTCTTTGTGTCTTGCAAACGTGCTTCGGCATATTCAAACATCTCGCCCATTTCTTTTGGTTCAGCATAACGCTGTGAGAACTCTTGAAACGAAAAACTTCTATGTCGCACAATTTGGTGTGCAATATCACGAGTGGTTTCGATTTCCAAGCAAGCACTGACCATTTCAAATGGTGACCAATGCTGATGTTTAACCAAGTAGTTGAGCAAGCGTTCACTGGTCTCACTGTTGATCTGCGCGGCAGGGTTTGATACCTTAGCACAAAATGCAATTAGATCTTGTAAATCGTCAATGCCTTCAGCTGCCCACTCATTAGTGGGGGTTGAATAAGATACAAGTTTTACGTTCATAGGTTCTCCAGATATTTTTCTGTAAAAGGTTCGATTTGTTTAGCAACTGCTGCAATATCAATTATAAAGTCCAAATTAACAATGTCTTTACTAAATTCAACAAGCTGTCGATTCACCGTAGTTTCAATGTCTTCTATATGTAAGCCTTGGTTGCGCAACTTGACGAGATTAATGGTACGTTGCTTGCCGCCACGAAGTTTAAACACTACCTTTTTAACACATGAAATTGGAATCATGTCTTGGTCAATGCCTTTGATAACTTCTTCCCATTTTTGCAGTTGATCAGCACACAGCTGCATTATGCCGCCGCTGACTTCTTGGAAGGTCTACCACGCTTTTTAGCAGCAGGCTTTGGTGCCAGTTTAGGATTTAGTTGTTGTGCTTCTGCTTGTAAACGAGCTGCCTCAGCTTGCAATGCGGCCATTTGTGATTGCATTGCTTCTGCTTGCTGCATCAGACCTGCTGCAATACTGGCATCGTCAAGTGCGCCGTTGGAGCTTGCTTGCATTGCTTGGTTGCGTAGTCCAGGGTTTGAAGTTTCATTTAATGCACCTTTTGCAATATCAACTGGTGCGCCAACTTCACGACCAAAGTCATCCTTGCGAGATGCCTTGCCAGTGTATCCTGAATCGCTATCAATTTCTGCCAAACGTTTAACTGCATCTTCACCAGTTTTCATTTCATTGATAATCTTGTTCATTTCATCCAAGCGCACATGGCTTTGCGGAGTAGGCGTAACAATAATCTGTGCAGTTTGCACTTTCTTGATCATGCCTTCTTCGTGCAGTCTTTGCAAAATTGCTGTACCATCTGGAAAGCGTTTGGCGCCAAGTGCATCGCCAAGATTGTCAGCTTGCTGACCTTCGGCACTTTCAATGCTTGCCATCAAACTGTCATGCATGCTCTGCGGCAGTACATCTGGATATACTACTAGGCACATGTGTTCTTCGCTAGGGACTTCTCTAAACACGATTGCCACTTTGCGATCGCCTTGTTTACCAACATGTTTAATCATCTTTTGTTTCTCCTTGTTCCGCAGACGTCTCTGAGGATTCTGTTGCTTCATCTTGCCCGTCACCAATTGCGTCTTGCATTTGACTTAACCAGGCTGATACTTTGTTATAGGTGGCTCCTACAACTTCCATTTCATCAGCTTTGAATGCACCTCTAGTGGCTGCTACTTCAATAGCCTGTCTTAAAATACCAACATCCTGTATGGTAATTTCAATATTTTTAATTTCTTCTGTTGCGTTTTCCATATTAATAGTTATCTCCGCTATAGTTAAGTGCGCAGTTTATTTAAGGTATTTTAGAGATTTCGGTAAAATTACTTTTCCATAAAGCAAGCAGTGTCGGGCTCGCCCCACTCATATTTGTTATTGATTACCCATTCTCTGGGCACAAAGCACTCTGGAGCTTCATAATCAAAGTCTGCCACGATTTCTAACCCTGTCTGTTCAGGTTCGATATACTCGGGCATCCACATACTAGCCGTCCTGTTCGTACAATGCCCAAGTACCAAATGGTGGATTGGGATTCTTATCACCGTGTATGATAAACACTGTGTCACAGTAGTTCTCATCGCCCCAGCTGTTCCACGGATAACCATCAGTGAACATAACCAGTCTTTTAGGCTCAATTGCTTCTGATTTCAGCCAGTTAAACACACAATCAAAGTCTGTGCCACCGCCGCCAACCAATTCGTATTCTGAAATCTCGTCTAAGTTGTCGCTGTTGAAGTCTTGCGGATTGTAAACTTCAGTGTCAAAGCAAACGATTTTGATGTTAAAGCTGCCAAACTCTTCAGTGATGCCTTGTACTTCACTCAAGAAGTCTCTGCCTTGTGCTTCACCAATTGACCCTGACATATCCATTGCAACCACAATGTCAACCATTTCGTCATAGTTCATACCAGGCAGGATAGCATCACTGTCCCACCCTTTACGATGCACTCTGTTAAACGTATAGTCACTTTTGATAGTGCTTTGCAATTGCATGCGAAGCAGTTCACGCCAGTTCATTTTGGGTTCAGTTAGTTGACTGATCATACGTTTCACACCAACGGGCAAATTGCCTGCGTCTGATGTTTGCGCGGCACTGAGCATGGCTTCTTTGAGCTCTTCTTTGATTGCTTCGCGTTCTTCTTTGCTGTAATTGGCAGGGCCTTTGCCGTCCTTGCCGTCACCGGCACCGTTGCCATTTGGGTCAAGATGTTGATCAACCATTTGATTTAGTAAATCGTCAATGTTGATCTTGTCAGCATTTTCGTACAAGTCATCGTACACTGCTTCGCTTTGCCAATCCAGATATTTGTCGTCATACAAGCAAGGAACAGTAGTGATAAACTCGCCTACCTTGTGTTTTT
>Ga0206126_10006115_pt1 | contig 10785 bp, 10 predicted proteins | sample Helgoland_Spring_5_FD_148621 | JGI IMG/M metagenome (GOLD analysis project Ga0206126, IMG submission 148621) | Pelagic subsurface seawater microbial communities from Kabeltonne, Helgoland, North Sea - Helgoland_Spring_Bloom_20160412_1 | ecosystem: Environmental > Aquatic > Marine > Epipelagic ...
AATGAGCGGCTACTGGTGTAACTCAGATGCTGATTCCCCCATAGGAATGCCGAGTGATGGTTCGGGTTTGCGAGATTGCCTCAAGCAGGCGCTGGCAGGCTTAGAGAATGAGCCGGCGATCGCAGCGATTTGTCCGCACGCGAGTGGCACGCTGCTGCATGCCAAGGCCGAGCTGGCAGCACTGAAGGCGGCGCTGCCTGCCGAGCGGACTATTTCCCTGCACCCACTTAAACCCTATACGGGTCATTCTGTCGGAGCTAACGGAGTGCTGGATTGTGCGATTCTGGCAGATTACTTACAGAATCGAGAGCTGCCACCCAACCTGCAAGGCATCACGTGCCCCGGTCAGCCTTTCAGCCTTCAATCTAATGCTCTTTCAGAGCAAGGCTCGACCGTTTTAAAAATAGCAGTTGGCATGGGCGGTCATAATTCCATTGTTTCACTGCGATCACCATCGATCAAATAATGCATATCTACATATCCATCGGTGAACAAAAATTGCGCCTGTTTGAGGGGGATGCATTGGTGGCCGAGTATGTGGTCTCGAGTGCGGCTAACGGCATCGGTTTTGAAGAGGGTAGTTATTGCACGCCGACGGGACGCTTCGAGGTGAGTGAGAAAATTGGTGACGGCGAAGCCTTGGGAACGATCTTTAAGTCGCGCAAGCCAATGGGGGTGTGGGATGGAACACCGAGTGATGACGATATGATTTTATCGCGCATCCTGCGTTTGAATGGACTGGATGCTGAGAATGCTAATAGCATGGAGCGTTACATCTACGTGCACGGCACCAATCATGAAGCCTTGTTAGGCGAGCCTACCAGTCATGGCTGTATCCGCATGGCGAATGCAGATATCGTTGAGCTCTTTGATCGCATCGAGCTTGGAGCGCCACTGTTGATTGGCTACTGATTGGCTACTGATTGAGCTTTTTGCGCACGTGTTCGAGCAGCTGTTGGCACCCGTCTTCAAGCATGTCGGCCACGAGCTCAAAGCCCTCATCGCCGCCATAGTAGGGATCGGGAACATCGGCAATTTGATGGTCAGCGTGTTCGCAGAAGCTGGTAAACAGGGTGACTTTTTGAGAGCTCTCAGCTGATCTTGCAAGAGCGCTCACTCCGGCGTGGTTATCGCGATCCATAGTCAGGATCAAATCGAAGTCGGAGTAGTCGCTGATGGTGAATTGTCTGGCAGCACCAATGCTAGGGATGTTGCGTTTGCCCAAGGTGTTGCTCATGCGTGCGTCCGGTGATTTGCCGGGGTGATAGTCATGCGTTCCCGCTGAGTCGATGTGGATGCACGTCTCAAGCCCAGCTTGCTCGACCTGATGGCGGAAAATGTTTTCGGCGGCAGGGGATCGGCAAATGTTTCCGAGGCAGACAAAAAGAACACTGAAGGTGGTTTGGGACATGGATCTAGTATGCTGTTTAGGGCAGTGAGCGGTTTTTACGCAGTAGCAGCCAGAGGAAGAATGGTCCTCCTAGAATAGCGGTGATGATGCCCACGGGCACTTCCGCTGCTGAGCTGATATTACGAGCGAGGGTATCACAGATGGTGAGGAAGGTGGCCCCAAAAAGAAGGGAAGCGGGAATGAGGAAACGATGATTAGAGCCGATGATGAGCCGGCAGATATGGGGAGCCATGATGCCGACAAAACCGATAGGGCCGCAGACGGTGATGATGCCTGCCACCATCAGCGAGACGGCAAAAAAGAGCAGCTGGCGGCTACGATCAACATTAACCCCTCGGCTGGCTGCCATATCGTCTGTGATCGATAGCAGATTGAGTTCGCGGTGCAGCAAGGAGACGATCAGCGCACCACTGATGATGAAGGGAGCCAGCTGCAGCACCGAGTCCATGCTGGCGCGGCTGATGTCACCCATGAGCCAGTGGAGGATACGAAATGAGCTGCCCGCGTCACTGAGATACTGCAGCAAGAGGATCAGGCTCGAAAAGAAAAAGCTAATAGCAACTCCACCCAGTAGCATCGTCGTTGGGGAGAGCTTGCCTGAGGTGCGGGCGATTCCATACACCAGCGCGATGGAGAGAATGGCCCCCGATAAGGCTGCCAGAGAGGTGCCGGAGAGCCCCAGCAGGCTGAAGTGAATACCACTCACAATGGCGATGGTGACACCAAGGGATGCGCCACTTGCCACCCCTAAGGTGAAGGGGGTGGCTAAGGGATTGCGGAACAGGGCTTGAAAAACAACACCGCCGAGTGAGAGACCCGCGCCAGCGAGTAATGAGAGCAGGACACGGGGCACGCGGATTTGCCAGAAGATGATAGCATCCACATCATCTGCACCTGGCCTGAAGATGACATTCCATTGCGGTAGGTGATGTCCGAGCCACGGGGTTACCAAAGCACACAGCAGGGTGATGCCGAGCAGGGCAATAAGCAGTTTGGATTTTGTGCGATCGGTCATGGTTTCTGGGACGGGCTGGGAAGCACCATGGGGCGACCTGACTCAGGGTGGGGGTGGAGCAGCCAGTCAGCGTCAAAGATGTCCATCAAGGTTTCTTTTTGCATGAACGCATCGGCTTGAGCGTCGACCATGGTCTGGCCGGCCTTCATGCCGATGATGCGGTCAAAGTCTGCGGATGCCCAGTTGAGGTCGTGGGTAATGACGATCAGGCTGATGTTTTGCTCACGGGTGATTTTGGCTAACAGGCCATGAATGATATCCCGTTGTTTGGGGTCAAGGTGTGCCGATGGCTCGTCGAGTATGAGGGTGGGGGTCTGTTGGGCAAGGGCTGCGGCAATGCTGACTTTTTGACGTTCGCCGCCACTCATGGTGGAGAGTGCTTGGTGACGTAGGTGGCCGATCCCAGTGAGCTCGATGGCCTGCTCGGTGGCCTCCATGCCTTCCTTATCCGCCTGTTTGAAACCAGCTCCACGGCCACCTCCAGCTCCACGGCCGCCTCCGCCTCTTCCTCCTCCGTAGGCGTAGCGGCTCATGCTGATGAACTCCATCGCGGTAAATGAGATGCGTTCGGCAAGTTGCTGGGGAACGTAGCTAACCTGGCGCGCAAGCTCAGTATGGCTGAGTTCGGCAAGAGGACGGCTGTTGATTTCAATGCGGCCACTATCTGGCTGGGTCAGGCCGAGCAAACAGCGGATCAGGGTGGTTTTCCCCGCGCCATTGGGACCGACGATGGCAAGTCGTTCACCTGTGCTGATGGCAAGGCAGGCGTCATCGAGTAGCTGCGTCGAGCCAATGCGCAGATTAAGGTCTGATGCCTGAATAATAGGTGTGGGGTCGGGTTGCACGGTGGTTGGCACGTTGGTTTACACCTTGGTTTAGGGATGGATGGCGCGGGCGAAGTGTTCGAGAGTCTGGGGGAAACGTGGCCCGGGAATCAAGTGCTGATCTCCATGAATGATGATCACACGTTGGTTACTGACTGCCTTTAGCTCTTGGTAGCTATTCCATTGTGAGAGCAGTCGTTGCTTGCCGAGCTTGTTCCATGTCTCGGTATTAACGAGATCAATGATGACGTCTGGGTTGAGCTCGATGAGCTTTTCTCGTGACAGCATGGGAAAGGCGACTGAGCCTTGATAGGCATTACGTGCTCCGATCATCTCAACGAGTTCACGGTGGAATCCCGCACTGCCGGCGATGATCACCTGAGCAGGATGATCCGCAGTGGTGTCCCGGCTAATACTGATGAGCACGCGGGGCTGATCCGGCATGTTCTGATGCTCTGATATTTGTTGGTCCACCGTGGTGTTGATGTCAGTGACTATTTGAGTAGCTTTGCCTGGGCTGCCTAGCTCGTTACCGATGATCTTGATAGATTCGATAATGCCATCGGTATCGTCATGGCTGATGTTGATGGTGTGAATACCCAGCTGTTTTAATTTCACAGCCAGAGCGGCTTGTTCCTTAAGCAAGATGACGCAGTCAGGCTGGAGTGATATGAGCTTTTCATAGTGAAGGTCAACATACCCCCCGATAGCGGGTTTCTCTTTTGCCTCAATCGGGTAGTTGGAGAAACGTGATACGCCGACTAGCTGGTTTTCAAGGCCAAGCAGATAAACGATTTCAACGCTGCTCGGAGATAGCGCGACGATGCGTTGGTAGTTCTTATACGGGCTTGTGGGTTGTTCTGGATTGGCGGCCTCGGGTTGGAGCCATAAACGGGCGTAGTAGCAGCCGATGAAGCTGAGCACGACAGCTATCATCAGTAGGATGACTCTGGGTGATTTCCGAAGTGATGTCCGTGCTGCGGGCATGAGTGTGTCGTAGATTTTTTTAACGCTTTAACATTAGGTGGTATTGTTACCACTCAATGGTGACTCCTCCGAAGATACCGCGTCCGCGCCCTGGGTAGGCACTGCCAAAGCCATTGTAATATTCGTAGTTTTTATCGAGGAGGTTCTCAACGCGTAGGTTGAGGGACACGTTGTCGTTGATTTTATAATCCCCGTAGAGATTGACGATATAATAGGACGGTAGGCTATTTCCTCCGTAGCTTCTTTGGTCGAGGTAGGAGGCGGTAAGTCCAGCATGGAGTCGCTTGGTGATTTCACCATAGATACGGAGTCCTATGGTATTGTCGGGGATATCTACCAGAGCCCGGTCTAGCCATGTGTAAGAGAGTGCGATATTGAGGCGGTCATTGAAAAAGTTAGCTTCGCCAGACGCCTCAATACCACTTGTCTCGGAAATACCAGGGGTATTGATGTAGCCGTCACCAGGGTTGGTGATTGCATTTTCAAGTCGGTTGCCAAAGTAGGTCACGGCCAGTGTGTATTGGCCATCACAGAATGCTTGTTCAATGCCCAAGTCCCAGCCCAGTGATTCGACAGGATCGAGGCTGGAGTTAGGAGCAATGCCAAATGCGGGGTTACCGTTGAGTTCGTTTGAGTTAGGGATGCGGAAGCCGTGTCCTAGGCTGCTGCGGATAATGGTGTTACTGCGGGCAAATGTGTAAGCATTGGCAAGGCGCCAAGTGATAACGTCATCATTGAAGCCGTTGCTGTCGTCATCGTTATAGTCCTCCCAACGGAGGCCGCCGGAGATGCTCCATTGGTTTGTGATATTCCAGATGTGATTCGCGTAGAGCCCGTTTTGTTTGCGTTCGCGATTATCATCACCGCCGAAGCTGTCCCTGAAGAGGTAGTCTGACTTTTCGTAGACAAGGCCGGCTATCGTGGTGTGTTGGGAATTCCATTTGATGGTGTTGTCCCAATATGCTCCATATTTGGTGAGGGATTCATCATTAGCATAGGAAATAGTTGGGGGGCTGGTTGGTAGTGAAAATCCGGGGAACCCTGGCGTGGGCGCTCGACTAACAAAATCAGATTCTTGTTCATAGATGCCCAGAGTTAACTTGCTGCTCCAGATGTCATTGATCTTATGTTCGGCGAAAAGTGTAGTGAGATTATAACGAAAATCACTATCGTCTGGTCCGGAGTAAAACGCTCCTGTCTGGGGGCCTTCATAAGTAGAGTCTGCTCCACGTAGGGTTAGGCCCATGCGAAGACGATTGTTCAATTCATAATCAAGACGGATTGCATAGGATTCCATTTCGAAGCTGTTGTGAGGTAGGTCGTTATCGGTCAGGTCATGGCCAAGAGAGATCGAATAAGATAGGCTCTCTGAAGATCCTTGTGCAGCGAGTGAGGAGCTCCATGTATTGAAGGAGCCTGCTTCAACGTGAACGCTACCGCTGTGGTCTCCTTCTCCTTGTTTTGAATAGAGACCGATTACGCCACCGATGGAATCGCCACCATAGAGGGCGCCCTGTGGACCGCGCAGGATTTCGACACGAGATAATCCGTTGAGATTACTAGAACCTAAGAATTGTTTGCTGAGAACAAATCCACTGTTGGTATCGCTGATTCGTATGCCATCGATAATAATGTGGGTGTGCGTAGTACGTAATCCCCTGATGTAGAGATCTGATGAGGATCCTTTTTGACCGCCTACCGAGTCAGAAGTGACACCGGGGACGAATTTGAGAGCCTCATCGAGAGAGCGGATTCCAGCTTCAGAGAGAAGATCTACATCCAGAACGCTGACAGAGCTGCCCACCTGTGAAATGGGAGTCGCTATTCGATTAGCGATGATCGTTGTATCAGGAAGCTTTGCAGGATCCTGTTCGGCCGAATCGACGGCGGTTGCAGATATAAGGCAGAGGGCGATGAAACATCCTGATACGCGGTCATTGAGACGAGCGGGCAGGGCCGACTTGGTGGCACTCTTATGGAGTGCTGCTGTTTTATTATTCATGGGTGTTGAGTGGTTCCTGTTTGACGCAGGAGATCGCTCTAATCCTCATGGCTGGCATTCTGGCTTGTCATGTCACTCTCGTGGTATGACTTACAGTGGCGTAACCGCTCCAGAATGGCCTGCATGTTCAATGCAAGCGTCACTGGATTCCCCATCTATTTCCTGCCCGTCAGTAGCGGGCCTCCATGAAGAGATCACATCATGTGTTGACGTGATGAATGTCTTTAGTGCTGAAAAAAACGAAAGGCAACAGGATTGTAAAATATTCTCAGTATGTAGTTGAAGACAGCGGCAATATGGTGGAGTATTAAATTGTAATTTTTCCTAACAAAAATAACCCATCAACCATTGATTAAAAAATGACCGAAAGTGAAAAAGTAGAACTGAGAAAAGCCCTTATAGGTCAACAACAGCACGTCTTGGCCGATGTTAACCGACACAGTAAGAAGACAGGTTCAGGTGTTATTGCAGACGAGACGGAGAGGGCTGACAAAATTGCCGAAAACATGGTAGAGCATCAGCTTGGTTTCTCAGAGAGCAAGCTGTTGGAAAAAATCGAATACGCTTTGGACCAGCTTGATCACGGCACCTATGGCATCTGTGATGATTGCCAACAGGAAATCAACATCGAGCGCTTGAAAGCCAAGCCATCGGTCTCGCTGTGTATTACTTGTCAGACGGCTAAAGAGCAGGCGAGCTAAGGCGGGAATGTGTGCTAGGGCTTCTAGGGCTCCTAGCGCAGGGCATCGGCGTTGAGTCCGATGGTGGTTTTGCTAATTGCCAGCAGGTTTGGGGGCAGCCGCAGGTTTAGGTGCAGCAGCAGGTTTAGGTGCAGCAGCAGGTTTAGGTGCAGCAGCAGGTTTAGGTGCAGCAGCAGGTTTGGGCGCAGCAGCAGGTTTGGGCGCAGCAGGTTTGGGTGCAGCAGGTTTGGGTGCAGCAGCAGGTTTGCTTGAGGCTCCCAAGATGACTTGAGGCGTGGCCTTGTCTTGATCTTCCTCCTCGAGGCCTTGTTGGGCTTCTTGGTGTTTGTCAGTGAGTGTCTTTTCCAGTGACTTGGCGGCTGCCTCGGTAACCTTGGTATTCCACAGATACACTTTTTTCAACGAGCTCATCGGCTCCAGGTTCTTGATGCCTGCATCAGTGACCTCTGTGCTGTGGAGGTTTAAAATCTGCAGTTGATTGAGTTTCTGAATTTCAGGTAAGGATGAATCCGTGATGCTGGTCTGGTTGAGCTTGAGTGACTGCAGGCTGGCAAATTCACCGAGGCTAAAGGCCGCAGCATCGGTGATGGCAGTGGCACTGAGGTCTAGCTCAGTGATGTCAGCGGCGGCATCCTTGAGAATCTCGAGGCTTTCATCATTGAAATCCTTACGGTAGCTGACAGCGGAGAAAGAGAGATTGGTGCTGTCCTTGGAGATATAGTTGAGCGAGCCAGCATACTTTTCGTTGACCGACTTTAAGGATGAAGCAAGGCGAGCGCGCTTGGCCTTCATGAAAGCAATGCGCTCTTGCTTGGCTTTTTCCTTAGCTGCTTTTTCGCGAGCGATCTGCTCTGGTGTTTTGAGGGTGTCAATGGCTGCGATGATGTCCTCAGGAACTTCCACGGCACTGAGTGTGTCTGTTTCTGGGGCACCAATCTTCACCCACCACTCGATGATTTGAATTTCTTCTGGGGTGAGCTGCTTTTTGCCTTCGGGAGGCATGTGCATGTCATCTTCCATAGGCAAGTGCATGTAGGTGACCATTGCGCTGCTCTTGGTATCTCCTGGAACCAAGCAGTCGGTCTCCTCACCACCATCAATGAGAGCAGCGTAGCTGTCCATGCGCAGACCGCTTTTCTGCTTGGTCTCACCGTGGCAGGTAATGCACTTTTGCTCCAAAATGGGATGAACAATGTTGGTGTAGAGGATGGGATCAACGATCACTTCTGCCGTGGCTGCCTCTTTATCGAGCTTCCATGGCGCTTTGTCGAGTGGGTCGCCGTGGGTGATTTGCCCACCGTGATGGCCTGCGCTCATCATCATGGCAGTCGTTAGGAATAGGCCGACGATGTAGGATGGTTTGGCAAATTTACCCATGAGGCCGATATCAGAGGTGTACTTAACAAGGAAAGTGGCAATGAGAAGGATGGTGAAGATAATGCCATCACGCTTGTGTTCCTCAATGAGCTCACCGGAGAAGTCTCCTGTCAGGTAGAGGCAGTAACCGAAGGCGACGGCAAAGACACCAGTGGCCGAGGCGAAAAATAAGCCCAGTGTGGTATTGGGGGTGTATTTCCCGAAGGTGATCAAGCGCAGCACTTCCATGAGTAGGACGAGCATTAAGGCACCAATAGGAAGGTGTAAAAAGAGGGGGTGAAATTCACCGAGAAAGCCGATCCATTTACCAATAGTGGTGGTGGCGCTCTCACTAGCCATTCCAATTTCCCCGAGGGTGGGCATGATGGCAACAAGCAGGATGGCAAGGAAACCAAGAATCAGGACAGGCACAAAGAATTTTTTCTGAGCTGAGCCCTCGCAGGCCCCGCAGCTTGCAGATGTTGATTTGGCAGTATCTTGACCCGTTTTTTCGGTCTTTTTGCCGGCCTTTTTCCCATTGTCCTTGCTGGGTTTTTGATCGTTTTCACCTGCGTTTTTATCCATGATATTGCATTTACGTTCTACTCAGTGAGAGTCTTGCGAAAAATCTACACAAATACAGCAAGAGTTGTAGTGTTAAATTAGTTTTGCGCAGAAAAGAAAATTAGCCGCGGCTAATTTTAACTTGACGGTCTCTGACTTCTGTTTTAAGAGGATTTATGGCAAAAAAGATAGTGGTCATTATCGTGGTTATCGGGGCACTGGCCATTGGCTTGTCTTGGATGCTGCAGAAAGAGCAAGGCATGTCACACAGCTCAGCCAATGAAGAGGGCAAACTGAGGGTCGTGACCACCACCACCATGGTGACCGATATGGTCAAGATCATCGGCGGAGAGCGTATTTTGGTTCAGGGTTTGATGGGGCCTGGTGTGGACCCGCACAGCTATCAAGTGACATTTAGAGATACGGCGGCACTGCAGGGTGCAGATATTATTTTTTATAGTGGTCATCATTTGGAGGGAAAGATGCAGGATGTTTTGGAGAAAAGAGCAAAAAAGCATGGTGGCGTGTTTGCTGTCACAGACGGCATTGCCAAGGCGGATTTGTTGCAACCAGAAGAAGAATTCCAAGGCTACTACGATCCACACATCTGGGGGGATCCAGCGCTTTGGGCAGGGTGCCTCAGCGTTGTCGTTGATGCTTTATCGGAGGCGGATCCTAATGGTGCTGAGCAATACCAAGAGAGGGCAGGGAGGTATCGCGATGAGCTTCTTGCTTTGCATGATTGGGCACAGGCAAGGATCGGTGAGATTGCGCCAGAGCAGAGAGTGCTGGTCACTAGCCATGATGCCTTTCATTATTTCGGTAAAGCTTTTGCGGTTGAGGTTAAGGGCTTGCAGGGTGTGTCCACCAATTCGGAATCGGGTTTGAAAGATAGGTCCGACCTTGTCGATTTCATCCAGCGGCGTGCATTGAAGACTATTTTTCCTGAGTCGAGCGTGAACGCGAAGGGCATCAGGGCTGTTGCGGCTGAAGCGGGTGTTCAGGTCAGTGAGCACGAGTTATTTTCTGATGCGATGGGCGAGCTCGGTGATACGGTGACACTGCATGGGGAAACTTATGATAAAGGAACCTACATCGGCATGATCAAACATAATGTGAATACCCTGGTGGACGGCTTGAAGTGATCACCGCTTAGTGGTATTGGCGACATGGACTGGCGACATGGACTGGCGAGATGGTAAATTTGATGAGAGAACAATAGTATTAGCTACAGCAACAGCAATGAGTGACGAACAACAACCAGCACTGGAAACCCACGACCTTACGGTAACTTATCATAAGCGACCTGCACTTTATGGTATTGATGTAGCTGTGCCTGCTGGCAGCCTGGTCGGTATTGTCGGGCCAAACGGAGCGGGCAAATCCACCTTTATTAAAGCGGTGATGGGCGTTGTGCCCTCATCTGGTGGCTGGGTCAAAGTATTCGGTAAGCCGTTGCGGGAAAATCTGCATCGTGTTGGCTATGTTCCCCAGCGAGAGAGTGTCGACTGGGATTTTCCCGTTACAGTAATGGATGTTGCTCTGATGGGAACTTATGGTGGATTGGGTTTATTCCGCAGACCGGGCAAGGCTGAAAAAAAGCGCGCCTCTGAAGCTCTCGAGAAGGTGGGCATGCTGCCCTATTCCAATAGGCAGATTGGCAATCTGAGTGGAGGCCAACAGCAGCGGGTTTTTCTAGCTCGGGCGCTGGCTCAAGATAGTGATCTCTATTTGATGGATGAGCCCTTTGCTGGGGTCGATGCGGCAACTGAAGCAGCCATTGTAACACTACTTCGGGAAATGCGTGAGCGTGGCAAAACGGTACTGGTGGTTCATCACGATCTGCAATCCGCGGGTAAATACTTTGATCGCCTGCTGCTGCTCAATATGCGGCTTGTTGCCTTTGGCGAAGTCAAGGATGTCTA
>Ga0206126_10006120_pt1 | contig 10781 bp, 9 predicted proteins | sample Helgoland_Spring_5_FD_148621 | JGI IMG/M metagenome (GOLD analysis project Ga0206126, IMG submission 148621) | Pelagic subsurface seawater microbial communities from Kabeltonne, Helgoland, North Sea - Helgoland_Spring_Bloom_20160412_1 | ecosystem: Environmental > Aquatic > Marine > Epipelagic ...
ATTGGAGTAGGTCTGTTTATTTTTTCTTTATGGAGGTTAAAATTTGATAATGAGTCAAACAAAAAAATATTCTTGGCTTATTCTGTATTTGCAGGCACAGTCTTACTAGTGGCTCTTTTTAATCACCTATTTAGAGGTGGGGGGCCACCGATTCCTATTTTAATTCTCATAGTATCAGCTACAGCATTAGGATTATACGGCTCAAGAAAAGCGATTGATTAGGTTGTATGCATAACCTTTACGTTAACGTAAGTATTTTATTAACCCTCCTAATCGGAGGGTTTTTATTATTGACTAAAGCGTATAATTAAAAAATCTAAAAACTTTCTAACCTATCTGATTACCTGACGGTGGGGTGGGTTTTGCAGAATGGTTTTTTCTCATAATCTGCTGCGTAAGATTAGATATGTAATCTAATCTTTCTATCTTGATAGCATTATTCATTACTAATCTATTAACAATGAAGAAAAGCTTTTTTACGATATTAATTTTTTCATCATTCTTGTTGTTTGCACATGATGACTCCGAGATATTCAATCTTGATAATTTTAAACTTGAAAGCGGAGTGACCCTGCCAAATGCAAAACTTTCTTACGTAACCCACGGTAAATTGAATGAAAGAAAAGATAATCTTATTCTGGTACCATCAGCATATCTAGGTGATCACCATGGATTTGATTACCTTATAAAGCCTGGTAAAGCATTAGATCCTGAAAAATATTTCATTGTCGCAACAGATATGTTTCAAAATGGACTTTCAAGTTCTCCAAGTAATACTGAATCACCATATAATGGTCCAAATTTTCCATTAATTAATATAAGAGATAATGTTAATGCAGGTTACAGGTTAATCACAGAAGTTTTTAAAGTAAAAAAAATTAAAGCTGTTGTAGGTTTTTCTATGGGTGCACAACAAGCCTTTCAGTGGGGTGTTAGTTATCCAAAATTTACACAAAAAATTGTTGGTATTGCTGGATCAGCAGTTGAATATCCTCATGGTAAAGTTAGGCTTGAAGGTTTTATTTCTGCAATAGAAGCAGATTCATCATTTAAAAATGGAAATTATACCACACAACCTGAAAAAGGACTAAGAGCTGGAGGTGCTCATTGGTCAAGTTGGGGTTGGTCTCAAGAATGGTTCCGCAAAGAGCTGTATAAAGAAATGGGGCTAGAAAATATTGATGAGGTAATTAATTGGTTTGAAGAATTTGTGTTAACATGGGATGCAAATAACCTAATAGCTTTAGCTAGAACTTGGCAAAATAATAATATAGGAAATACACCTGGATTTAAAGGTGATTATAAAAAAGCTCTTGGATCAATTAAAGCAGATGTGTTATATATGCCAAGTGAGACAGATATGTATTTTCATATTGATGCTTTAAAAAATGAAGCAAAATTTATTCCTAAAGTTAATCTCAAAATAATTCCATCTTTATGGGGTCATATAGCTGGAGCTGGTTTTGCTAAAGAAGATGCTGATTTTATAAATAAACAAATCATAGAGTTCTTTAAATAATCCAATTTTAAATTAGTAGAGGTGAGTTTTACAGAACGGTTTTTTTAAGAATCAATTGGGTGTATATTTAGATATTACCCAAATTCAAAAAGCGTCCAAAAACAGCTAAAAATGACCAAAAATGAGTCAAAATTGATCAAATATGGCCAAAAAGTACCAAAAAATGGTATTTTTTGATATTGATTGGAGGCTGGGGTTTCTAAAATCACTTTTCTTTATCATCCATAACACACAGAATAGTATATAGCCCCAACATTTTAAGTATGAAATATTTTCCCAAGTTTGGGCACAATTGAAATCCACTAAAAGCTTATATTTTTCCTGGTCTTAGGGGTATTTGCGATGGAGTAAAGCGGGGTGTTATGTTTTAGGTGTTGGAAGTATGATGTGTATTTAACCTAAACTTTATTACATTTACTTTGAGTAAAGAATAAATTAGTAAATATTAGTAATCTTTATTCTTCTATGATTGGACTTGTGTGCAAATAGTATGCAAGTGAAAAAACAACAAAGGGACTACATTGCTGTAATCCCTTTGTTTTTCAGTGACCTCGGCAGGATTCAAACCTGCAACCTTTGTATTTGTAATAAGCAATTTTAATCTTTGTAATATAATTAATCAGTTTATAACATATAATCTATTATCAAAAATCGACAAAGACGTCTTAAGTTTATGATTATGGATAGATTAAATTTCATTCAAAAGTTCAGTTCCTTCTTAGGAATATCAATTGTTTCGACTACACTATTAGAGTCTTGTACTTCTAATCCTGAGGAAGAGGAAATTGTTTTAACCGAAGAAGAAATTCTTTATAATTCCTTAAAGGAAAAAACGAGTGAACATGGTAAGTTTTTAGATGGAAGAATACTCTATATAGATGTAACCCACGAAGATTTTTCTGATTTAAATACAGTCGGGGAATTTATTAATGATTCTGACAATTATATTCTAATCCTTCGCAAGACAGAAGATGTTTTTCAGGTTTTCAGTAACTGTTGTCCCCATTTAGGAACAACTAATCAATGGTCTTACAATCAAGGATCGTTTCGATGTGCCAATCATGGGAATTCTTATGGTACAGGAACTCAAAATATCGCTCGTTGTGGATCTAGAAGTCCTTCTGGTAATTTAAAACAATACCAAACAATGATCAATCAGGATATCTTAACCATTGATTTCGATTCTTAATTTACTTGAAAGGAATATACAATCGTAAAAGAACTACTTGTTTGATCAGATGTTTTTACTCTCCAGTAATAAGTGTTTCCAATCTCTACGTTAACACTTAGACTTGATTCTGTCAAACTTGTATGATCACTAGAAGGGGATTGTAACCCATCCACTGAATCAAAATAAACCGTATAGGTCAACTCATCTCCTTGATCTGGATCATTTCCTTCCCAGTCTAATAAAACAGTCCCATCAGATGGATTTACCGTAGAACCAGAAGAGGGACTTATAATTGTTGCGGAAAAAGGTACGTGATTTTCCTCTCCTTCACCTTCTAAATAAAATTGCCAAGTATCTGAGTTGGTTGTTACATTAGATGCGTTAGACTTTGAAACCACTCTCCAACTATAGGAAACTCCTTTGGTCAATCCAACTTGTTTAGAAGTCGCTGATATTCCTGATTCTGTTTGTGAAGCATTCGTGTCTTGATTTATAATAATCAAATCATAAGCATCAGTATCTGTTGATCCCTGCCAAGAGAAATTCACCAAACTCGTTTGATCACTTTGTTCTACTCCATCGTAACAAACCTCGTTATTACTCGGTGTACTTAAGGAAGATTTACCGGGATTAGGCACTGTTGGTGTTGGTGTAGTTACAACAGGAGGTGATGTTGTACCACCCCCATCATCTCCTTTACTACAACTAACAAACAATACTCCTATAAAACTTAAAATTAAAAGACACTTTTTCATTATTTCTTCTGAATTTTAAATGTTTGGTCGACAGTCTTCCCTTTTACCTTAAATAAATAAATGTCCTGACTCAAGGAGGAAACATCAATTTGTACCCTACGAGAAGACGAAATGGATTTTTTCAAAGTTTTGATTAAAACACCAGTTCTTGAATGTATACCTATACTTGTTTCAACATCTTTTCCTGGAATTACAAGATTTAATTCATCAACCATTGGATTAGGATAGAACTCCACCTTTTCTGAAATAAAAACCTCCTCTTCATGAACTCCTTGACAATCTTGAGGAGTGCTTATTTTAACTTTATTGTATCCTGGGTTAAGTTTTATCTTAAAACGCTGACTCTTTTCTACCCTAATTTCATCATTAACTTCAATTAAATACATCTCTGAACCAGAAGCTTTCACTGAAATTGTTTTGTCCTTATAATCAACAGAAGTTTTAGCAGAATATTCTCCGGGTTCGATAATCCCTATTTCATAGGTCTGAAGATAATTTTCCTCTCCTTGAACAGTAATGTTTAAAGTATAGGTCCCCACAGCTAAATCTGCTATTTGGACTTGATGTGAGTTTTCTGAATTTAAAAGATAGGACGCATTAGTCTCTGGAATAGCAACAGTATAAACATGACTTGTGTTTTGAACAGAGACATTAATTTGTCCATTGGTTTTTCCTGCACAACTCACTCCATTACTTTGGATGGAGTAATTATCTGGTGGTAAGGAGAAAATCGCACAACCCGTGGTGTCCACAAGGGTGCCTAAGGGAGTAGAATCACATTGATCCTGATCATCACTCACTCCGTCACCATCACTGTCGATGTAACGGGATTGAATGATTGGTATTTGATCAAACTCTTTAAAAAGAGCGTTTTTTGCAGTCTCTTGATTTCCTCCTAACCACTGTTTTATAACTGAAAAATATATCTGTCTAAAATCAAATTCTGAAGACAAATTATCTTGCCAAACTGCGTTCTGAGGAATATTCGGATTTTCTCCAGAAATATTAAAGTCTACTTTATTTCCAAAAACAAATAATGGAGCAGCCGTGCCATGATCTGTTCCATTTGATCCATTAGAAGTAATCGTTCTTCCAAATTCTGAAAAAGTCATTACTAATACATCTTCAGATTGAGCATTCTTATCTAAATCATCAAATAAAGATCCTATAGAATTATTTAAATCTTTCATTAAATTAGAATGTTCTCCTTTGGTTGTGTCATTTGTTAAAATTTGATTATCGTGGGTGTCAAAACCTCCAATGCTTGCTATATAAATTTTTGACTCTAATCCTCCTTTAATTAAGCTTGAAGCAACCTTAAGTTGATTTCCAAGATCAGATGGTGGATAATTATTATAATTATTCCCTTTTTCAAAACAATCTTTCAAAATTGCACCATATTGGTTTGATTGTCTTGAAATAATTTGAATAAACTTCAACTTTTTACCGATAGGATCCTCTGGATACGAATTATCAAAATCACCCAATATTTGATTGTAATTCCAGGGTTGATTAGAGGTGTAACTTGTTACACTTTTTAAACCTGTGGTAAGTAATGAAGAACTATTTAATTCAACTGCAAGAGGATGAGGAAAGTCATTAGTTGGATATTCCTCTGGATAAGAAGGATGTAAATCCTCTAAATACCTTCCAATCCATCCACTGGTTAGGTACTGATCAGAATCAGAAGCTGATTGCCAGATATCCATTGACCTAAAATGAGAAAAATCAGGGGTATCATATCCCACATTTTGAATAATTTTCATTCTATTTTCATCGAAAAGAGTTTTAAATCTAGTCAGTTCAGGGTGTAGCCCTAAATCATTTGTTCCTAAATCAATAATTCTATTTTCGGGTAATATTACGTGGGGTCTAGCATTAACTAAATTCGAATATTGATCCATTGGAATCAATGTATTCAATCCATCGTTTCCTCCATCTAATCTTATTAATATTAGTTTCTTCGTTGAATTAGAATTATATAACAACTCTTGAAATTCAAGATTTGCAAATCCCATTGAATTATATATCATTGGGACTGCAGCTACATGAGCTAGGTTATGTAAAAAATCTCTTCTTTTCATATTAGTATAGGTTGTATTCTCCAAGAGAAAAAACTTGGAACATTATATTTTCAAAAATACCTTGAATCTCCCATTTAGCATCATCATTTCCATTTTTGAAATCTCTAACTAATTCTGTCCAGTGCATCTTATCTGCACCATTAAATGAAGTCGATATTATTCTTCCTTTATCTTGTTCTGAAATACCTCTTGAGAGTAATCTCGCTGTCATTTCATCTAGAAGATCATCAACATCCTCATGGTTATCATAAGTGAATAAATAATCCATTTTATCACATGTTATATTATAGTTATCTTCCAACCATAACCCCCATTTACAAGCAGCTTCTACTGTATCTATTTTGTTTTTAAGGGTAACACTATTAATCCAAAATAAATCATAAACAGGTTTTTGATAAAATGGTGGCCATCCAGAAACACTTGGGGGAAGACCAAGATTCATTGCTTGGTTATTTAATGTCCATTCGAATGAATTTAGAATATAAAATTTTAATGTGTCTGGATTTGATAACCTATCTGGAATTGAAAAACTCCCATTGTTTTCTTGTTCCTGCTGATAGTTTCTTATTACTCCGTTTAAAATATCTAATTCTTTGAAGATTCCAAAAACATAATCAAAGGGAGACTTTATTATACTGTAAAAGTTTGATTCATCAAAAAAATGTTTACTTTTTAAAAGAACTTTTAACGTATCTGCTAAACTATAGTTAGAGTTTTCGAAAACTTCTGACAATGGAACAATAATATTTTGTTCTATCTCCTCAGTAACTACTGGATTTACAAAAAACTGATATAATCTTCTAGAGATATAGAGTTTAGTTTGTTCAGGATAAAATAACATCTCTACAAATTCCCTCAATTCTTCAATCATTCCATCTGGAGTATCTCTCCCTGGGATTTTTCTATTTCCATAAAATGATGAAAACTGTTTATCCCCAGTATCATGATTCCACCTATCTACATTATATGTTATTTCTCTATTTTCATGTACAGATTCCCATCTTACACTATATCCAACCAATAATCTCGCTGCTTCACTTACATCATCTTCCGTAAACATAGAAAAAGGTCTTTTACCTACAGTAAAGAGTTCTTGAACCTCTCTTGCGTAATTTTCATCAGGTGTATCCTTATTACTAGATGCAAGATTAAGGTATATTAACATCGATGGATTAACAGTTATATTAAAAACAAATTCTTTATAACTAGTAAAACAGGAGTCAAAAATAAGCTTGTAATAACTCCACAATCCCTTGTTATCTGCACCTTGTCCACCATCTGTTGGAACTAAATTATGTAGAAATAAAAAAATCTTCCAATGAATTGAAGTATCTTGATTATAAATATTCATAAACATATGTTTTTGAATACATTGCCTTCTTACCCAATCACCATTTTCCCACTCATCATTTTCGTTCCTTTGAGTGGAAGCATTGTTGACAAATGTCTCTCCAGGTAAAACATCATCTCGACCATAAATTGTATTCCATTCTTCATTACTTCTTTCATAGTAGTAATTATTTGTTGGTTCCTCAAGAGTTTCAGATGAAAAAATCTTCTCAAAAATTTGATCAAAATTCAATTCCTCTAAGTCATCTAAGTGTCTTTTACTAACACCAACCAAAGACCTTCTTAAAAGATGACATTTCTCTCGATAACTCAAATCACTGTCATAAGGGTCTAAACTATATGTTGAAACCCTTTTTCTAGTATTCTCTTTTTGATTTAATAGTTTTTCAAAATCAATATCTTCTTTGAAAAATTGTTTTACTAGATCAATTGCTGGCTTAGTTTCTTTTGTCATCTGGAACTTTTAGCATTTAAAAAATGAGTACTTAATATTATCTTCAATATAATAATAAAATAGCCAACAATCTTAGTTCGTCTTTTTTCACTATTTATACAAACTCTGACTTCCTACACCAAGGCATCAAGCGTATCCATCATGATATCCCTTACCTGAGCTTGTATGTCACAGGTGTTTTCCTTTGTATACTTTTTAAACTTGTTAAACTGGTAGTTGTAGGTTCTAGTACTTTTTTTCTTCAGTTCCATCCAGTAGTTGATGTTGCTGCATCGGATGTTTTTTTCATTATTCTTCTTTTTGTTTATTGATGGATCAAAGAACAGAACCTTATCCCAGGCATTAAGAAGAGGTTCTTTGAGACACTCAATTTTTTGTTCAAGATCTTCAAGCAGAAATATTCCTTTTTGTTTTACTGACCTCATTGAGTTATACTTGATTTCGAAACGCATTGTTTCTTCTCCTACTTCATACCCTTGTGCTTCGTAATGCAGACGTTTGTCGTATAGTTTTATCTTGTACTCAGACAAACTAACTTGTTTGTAATTCCCTTCGTCATTGTGGTACTTACTTTCGAACGGTCTGCTTTTATACAGCAGTGAGTTGGCGATTATTTCCTGACTATCGATAGGAGGCTTAATGTTGACTCCTACTTCCAGACCACTAATTTTAAAGTTCCTCAGGTTTACTTTGAGCTTATCGGATAAAAGACTAACAGATTCAATAAGATTACTTTTTTCAAATTGGTTGAAGTTATGTTTTCCATCATTAAAGTACTTATGGATGCTTCCACTTACCTCACACCATCCTGATGGATATAATTTTATCTTCATATTCTTCTCCCAGGCAATAATATGGTTTAAAACCTGTTTACCATTTGAAGAAAGACTAACCTCCTCTCCAGTTGCAGTGTTGTAAGTACTGTAGAAATCAATGTTATTCTTTAACTGTTGCATTTCAATGCTTGTCAAATGACTATTGAGCTTAATGAAGTCTATCATATAAACTTCCTTTTTGATTCTACCTTGACTAAAGCATCCTGAATTGATGACTCCTTGTAGTAGATTCTAGCTCCAATAGAATGGGCGGATATTTTACCTTGTCTTGTCCATCTATGGAGTGTTGATAGATCTATTTTTAGGCGCCTTGAGGCCTCTTGTCTTGAGAATAATGGATCAACCGATTTCTTGGCCGATGCATCCTTTAAAGGACTTATTTCTTTTTCTAAAAGCTCTTTAAAAAGAGTCTTTAAATCTTCTGGTGATAGTTGTGTAATAGCAATCTGTTGCATGATATATTTTTTGCAACAAAGGCCAATGAGTTAACTCTGAGTTAGAAGTGATTTTAACTAACTTTTACTTTAGAGGATGGTATTTTTGAATCTCTGAATTTGTAAGGTCTGTTTTACCGAGGATATCTTCTGCTTCTTCAATTAGTTTTTTTGACAAAGGGTTGTTTTGTTTTGCTCCTGAAAGGTCACCAGAACGTTCAGCACTAAGATAGGTTTGAAAAGTGTCTTGTTTTCCAGTTTCTAATAGAATATTCAGAAGTCTTGACAGGGCTCTATCATTGCCTTTGATTGACTCGTAGCTACGCAAATGATCAATTATACCAAGCTTATAAAGAAGAGTTAGTCTGAGTTTGTTTGAGATTTTTTCCTTTTCAGAAAGATTGTTTTCAACTTCTATTCTTGAGATATCAATGTACTTCTCATTAAGCGTCTTTATTTTAGAGGCAAATTCTTTTAAATCATTTTCGGTTTGATAAACAACTGGAATACTGCTATTATTGTAAGCCCCTCTCTTTCTTTCGTGAATAATGTCATCGATCATTATCTTTAGTTCCTTAAAGCACTTATCTATTTTTTTTAATATCTCTTCACTATTTTCCATTATCAATTTCTCTTAATCTGTTTTATCCATTTAAAAAGTTGTACGCATCAAAATCTTTGTTAGGATTTTTTCCAATGTAGTCATAGAATGTGGATTCTCTTTTGTGTCCAGTTATTTTCATTATTTTTCCAACAGACTTTCCATTATCATAATGATAGGTGGCAAATGATCGCCTTAGGTCATGGGATGTAATGAACTCATATTTTGGACCCTCCATTTTTTCTTTTCGTTTAGTTTTAGGATTTAACCTATATCCCTGTATTATTTCATTAATACCTGCTCTTTTGAATACTTCCTTCATATACTCGTTTAATCGCTGAGGTGAGATTTTATGAGGAGGTTTCGATTTTAAAATATTGAGAACATAATGGTTTTCAACAGGAATAGTTACCTGTGTATTTGTTTTTTGCTGGACTATGTCAATCATAGCTAGATTTTCTTCTTCAAAGCGAATCATGTCTTTGTTTAATCTAAGAAGGTCTGACACCCTTTGACCAATCATCAAGCCTATTAAAATCCATTTTCTTGTATTCTCTAAATAATCCGGCAAACCTTTAAGATTAACTATTTTCAAAAAATCTTCTTTAGTAATTACATTAATTACCTTCTCAGGCTGGTACATGTACTCCCTTCCAATTAAGTCAGGATTAATAGAAACAGGGATGCCCTCGATCTGAGCATCTTTTAAAAGTTTCTTAAGCCGTTTCATTAATCTGCTTGATTGAGACTTTGCATATTTCTTTTCCTCGACTAACCATTTAAAAAAATCATCTATAAAACCTTTATCTAGTCCACTAAACCTAATTCTATAACCAATCTCTTCTTCGTATGTGTTTAAAACATTTCTAAAGGTATTGTAGCCTTTTAATGTGCTTTTTTTTAATCCTTTTGACCCATCATTAGCTCTCTTTAAACCTAATCTTTCAATAGATGTATCAAGAAAGTTAAATAGATAAGAGTTATCACTTGGTGGCACTTTGTTGTTATACTCGTTAACTTTTTTTCTCAGCCATTTATTGTCAATTTCAACACCCTGCTGATTGTCATAGTTTAATGATTGACTTAAAAACGTAATAAGATTGTCTAAGGAGATATTTAGATTGTGTAAATGAGGGTCAGAGGCTTTTGCCCTTTTCTTTGATTTGCTCCAATTTTTTGGATTAACAGTGTAACCTGTTTTTGTCGAAATAACAGTAGAGCCAGAGGGCCGAAAATATACATAGATACTTACCTCTTTATTTTCTTTTGATTTTATTCTATAGTTGATAGTAGCCACATTATAAAACTATATAATTGGCAACATATTGGCAACAAATAGAGCAATTTTATGCAATTTCATGACATGCAATACGATTTTCAACAACAATTAAAACTCTTATAAGTGTTGTATTTACTGACTTTATAGTATAAATAGCTTATGTTTAAATAGAGTACGGTATTGCATACATTCGAGTCCAGGTGGGACCACCAGTAAAATCAAGCCTCTACGTAAAGTGGGGGCTTTTTTTATTTTCAACACTCACTTAATACTCACTTCAGCAGTCTATTTCATTTGT
>Ga0206126_10006123_pt1 | contig 10780 bp, 8 predicted proteins | sample Helgoland_Spring_5_FD_148621 | JGI IMG/M metagenome (GOLD analysis project Ga0206126, IMG submission 148621) | Pelagic subsurface seawater microbial communities from Kabeltonne, Helgoland, North Sea - Helgoland_Spring_Bloom_20160412_1 | ecosystem: Environmental > Aquatic > Marine > Epipelagic ...
TTACTCAAACCTGCTACAATTTTACCACCAGGAACCATTTTTCCTTTTCTAATTCTGATAAAATAGTCTGGATTCAGTGGATCTGATGAGGTAGTTACCTTTGCATCTTTGATGTAGTAGACTGAATCATTTTCTTTCTTGGTAAAATCAGAAAAAACATTCATTCCGCTTTGTTCAGTTTTGGAATTCCAAATTAATGCTTTTTTGGTATCAAAATTAAACCTAATTGAATCTGGATTAATCTCATTTTGAGCTTGAATGAATCTAGGTTTTTGAGATAAAACACCAGTTGAATCCGCAATTCGACCAGCATATACCTCATTAATGGTATAATCTAAAACAATAATTCCTGCTTCAAGTGTCATGTCTTCATAGGTCAGAACTGCTTTGTTGTACAATCTTATTTTATTTTCTTTTTGATCAATTTTAACAGAGTCAATAGCATTGTAGTTTATTAAATCCAGAAGTAAAGGTTCTTTTTTAGGAATACTATCCAGTTCATTTTTATCTTTTGTTTCTAAAGAATCTATAATTACTCGTTTTTCTTTCGAAACATCATTTTGACCATAGGTAATTATTACTTTAAAAAAAAGTATTAACAATATGACTGAATAAAAAGAATTTGTTTGCAAGTTGATATAAACTATTTTTGTAGAAATACAATGTTTCAAAATTACGGATATTTTTTATCCTTCAATTGTTTTTAAGTATTTATTAGTAATGAAATTATTTCAAGGTTTTGCTTTGCTTTTTTTACTTTTTTGCAGCTATTTATCTAGTCAGGGAGTTACTGCAAATGTTGAATCTACCGAAAACAAAACCTTTGTTGTGGTTTTGGATGCTGGTCATGGAGGAAAAGACTCTGGTAACCGTGGAAACGGTTACTATGAAAAAAAAATTGCCCTTAACATAGTTTTACAGATAGGTAAAATTCTTGAAAAAGATCCATCAATAAAAGTAATTTATACCCGAAAAAAAGATGTTTTTGTTGATTTAATAAAACGAGCACGAATTGCAAATCAAGCAGATGCAAACTTATTTGTTTCTGTTCATTGTGATGCCCATACTTCTCAGGCTTATGGTGCAGGGACTTTTGTTTTGGGTCTTCATGAGAATCAAAGAAATTTTGAAGTAGCAAAAAAGGAAAATTCAGTAATATTTTACGAAGAAAATTACGAGGAGAATTATGATGGTTTTGATCCCAATAATCCTGAATCTGTTATCAGTTTGACCCTGATGCAAGAAACCTATCTCAATCAAAGTATAACTGCGGCAAGTGAAATTCAGAAAAGTTTTGTGAGCAATCTTAGCCGTAAAGACAGAACTGTTAAGCAAGCTGGTTTTGTAGTTCTAAAATACACTTATATGCCCAGTGTCCTTGTAGAAACAGGGTTTCTTACCAACAAAAAAGAAGGTGCCTACCTCAATTCCCCAAAGGGTCAACTCCAAATGTCTAAAGCTATTTCAAAGGCAATTATTAATTATCGTAATTCTTTGAATTTATCAGTAAACACATCAAGTTCATTAAAAAACAAAGATAACACTGAAGCTAAAGATGTAGTAGTCAAACCCAAAATTGATTCAAAGAATAACTCAGGCAAAGTAATTTTTAAAATTCAAATTGCTGCAAGTTCTAATTCAATAGAAACGAAATCGTTTAACTTCAAAAATTTATCTCCAATTTCTAGAGAAAAAGAAGGGAGTTTATATCGGTATTTTTTTGGAGAAACCGATTCTTACAACAAAGCAAAAAAAATGAAAACTAAAGCAATTCGTAAGGGATATGAGTATGCTTTTATTGTTGCATTTAGAGATAACAAAAAAATTAAATTATCAACAGTAATCCCCAAGTGATTATAGTTTAAAACTCGAAATAATTATTATTTTTGAATAAAATAAATTCAATTTGAAACCAACAAAAGAAATTAAGGCTGCCCTATTTGTTCTTCTAGGTACTTTTTCATTCCTGATTGGTTTTAATTTCCTGAACGGAACATCATTATTTAAAAGTGAAAAAAATCTGTATGCAATTTACGATCAAGTAGAAGGACTTCAAACAGGAACAAATGTAACTGTAAACGGTTTGTCCGTTGGGAAGGTTAGCTCTATCGATTTTCTTCTAAACACCAATAAAATATTAGTCAAGTTTACTGTCAGAAACGACCTTAATTTCTCAAAAAACAGTATTGCTGAGATTTATGAGGCAGGACTTATTGGAGGTAAATCAATAGCTATTATCCCTGTATTGGATGGAGAAAAACCACTTATTTCGGGAGATACCCTTGTTAGTAGAACCAAGCCAGGATTAACAGATGTTGTAGGTTCAGAGATTGCTCCTTTACAAAAAAAGCTAGAACAAGTTCTGATAAATGCAGATACTCTAATTTCTTCGCTAAACACGGTTTTGGATGATCAGGCTCAGCAAGGTTTAAACAAAGCGCTAAGCGAAGTTTCCCTTACAGTATCCAATTTAAACGCTATTTCGAGTTCCATATCAAAAATTTTAGTTTCTCAAGATTCAAATATCAATCAAACCATCAATAATCTTTCTCAGGCCTCTGCAAACATTAATCAAATATCAGATTCCATAAACAAAACTGATTTAAAAGGTTTGGTTAATAAATTTGAAAACACAGTAACCAGCTTGAATTCTATTTTAAAATCAATTGAATCTGGAGAGGGGACTATTGGCAAATTAATGAAAGACGAAGATTTATACAATAACCTTGAAGCAAGTACTAAGGAAGTTGAATTACTCTTAAAAGATTTGAAAGAACACCCAAAACGCTATGTTCATTTTTCACTTTTTGGTAAAAAAGAAACACCGTATAATTCCGATGAAAAAAACTAATTCAATATGATTTTAGCGTTTTTACCCAATTTAGTTTTTTTAATGCTCCTAATAGCTGCCGTCTATGTATTTACTCGGAATATTCTGAAAATTAAACGGAACATCAACTTGGGTAAAAATATTGCTCGAACGGACAAATCCACTCAGCGATGGAAAAATATGGCACTGATTGCTTTTGGGCAGTCTAAAATGGTAAAACGCCCAATTGCAGGGGTTTTACACGTTGTGGTTTATATCGGTTTTTTGTTTATCAATATTGAATTACTCGAAATTGTAATTGATGGTATTTTTGGAACACATAGAATATTCGCTCCAATTTTGGGGAAAGCATACAATGTATTGATAGCAACTTTTGAGATATTTGCTTTCCTAGTCCTTGTTGCCGTAATAATATTTTGGTGTAGGAGAAATATCATTCGATTGAACCGTTTTTGGAAGAATGAAATGAAAGGATGGCCTAAATTAGATGCTGATTTAATTCTTTATTTCGAAATTATTTTAATGACTTTGTTCTTGACTATGAATGGTGCAGATTTATACATTCAAAATAATTTTCCAAATGCAGAACACTATCAACAAGCAGGATCTTTTCCAATAAGCCAATACCTTGCCTTACTGTTTGAAGGATTTACCCTAGAAACAGCAGTTGTGGTAGAGCGAACTGCTTGGTGGATGCACATTGTAGGAATTTTTATTTTCTTAAATTACCTCTATTATTCTAAGCATTTACATATTTTATTGGCCTTTCCAAACACCTATTTTGCAAATTTAAATCCCAAAGGTAGTTTTGAAAATAATACTGCGGTAACAGCAGAAGTTAAATTGATGTTTGACCCAGATGCTGATCCCTATGCAGTTGAAGATAACTCAGCAGGAGAACCAGATAAATTTGGCGCTTCTGATGTAATGGATTTAAATAAGGTTCAGTTATTAAATGCATATACATGTACAGAATGTGGGAGATGTACTTCAGAGTGTCCAGCAAATCAAACAGGGAAATTACTCTCTCCTAGGAAAATAATGATGGATACTAGAGACCGACTTACAGAGGTAGGGAAAAACATTCAAAATAATAAGGGAGTTTATGTCCCCGATGGGAAGCAATTGTTAAACGATTATATTTCTACAGAAGAATTATGGGCATGCACCTCTTGTAATGCTTGTGTTCAAGCATGTCCAATAGACATAGACCCTTTATCAATTATCATGAGTATGAGACAATATTTGGTAATGGAAGAATCTGCAGCCCCAGCAGATCTAAACAATATGATGGGCAATATTGAGAATAATGGTGCCCCCTGGCCATTTAATCAACAAGATAGAATTAACTGGGTTCAAGACCTGTAACTATTAAATAAAAAAAGATGCATAAAGAAGAAGCAGAAAACTATTTGCACAAAAAAGTTGAAAACGGAGAGGTAATAAGTCCGGTTTTACCCGATGGAATCAAAAATTATCTTATTGATATTGATGGAACAATCTGTGATGATATTCCTAATGAAGAACCTGAACGAATGGTTACTGCAGAATTATATCCAGATGCCTTAGAAACATGCAATCGTTGGTATGATGAAGGACATTTAATATGTTTCTTTACTTCAAGAGTAGAAGCCAACAGAGAAGTTACTGAAGCTTGGTTAAAGAAAAATGGTTTTAAATATCACAGTTTGTTGATGGGTAAACCAAGAGGGGGAAATTATCATTGGATTGACAATCATTTGGTGAAAGCTACTCAATATAAAGGAAAATTTACTGAATTAGTTAATAAAGAAGTAACTATTCAGGTTTTTGATGATGGTATGAATGACAAATTAAACTTATGATTAAAGTACCGACAGTTGCTGAATTGACCGCTGAAGGAAAAACCCCAGAAATTTTATTTTGGGTGGGTTGTGCTGGAAGCTTTGACGAAAGAGCGAAAAAAATCACAAAGGCTTTTGTGAAACTACTACATAATACTGGTGTTTCATATGCTGTTTTGGGAGCCGAAGAAAGTTGTACTGGAGACCCAGCAAAACGCTCTGGAAATGAGTTTCTCTTCCAAATGCAGGCAATAGCAAATATTGAAGTACTCAACGGTTATGAAGTTAAAAAAATAGTAACCACATGTCCTCATTGTTTTAATACACTTAAAAATGAATATCCCCAATTAGGAGGATCTTATGAGGTTATTCATCACACTCAACTTTTAAAAGATTTATTGGATCATGGAAAACTAACCATTGAAAGAGGATCTTACAAAGGCAAAAAAATAACCTTTCATGATCCCTGTTATTTGGGGCGTGCAAACGATGTTTATGAAGCCCCTCGTGATCTAATCAAAAAATTAGACGCCGAGTTGGTTGAGATGAAGAATTGTAAAGCAAAAGGGCTTTGTTGTGGTGCTGGAGGAGCCCAAATGTTTAAAGAACCAGAAAAGGGTTCTAAAGACATCAATATTGAAAGAACCGAACAAGCTCTTGAAGTTAAGCCCGATATTATTGCAGCAGGATGTCCTTTTTGTAACACCATGCTCACCGATGGAATAAAAAACAAAGAAAAAGAGGGTGAGATACCTGTTTTGGATGTTGCTGAACTTATCGCTAATGCAAAAGACTTATAATCCATGTTAATTCCTTTCTCTGATCTTCCAAATCATGCCCGCGTCTGGATTTATCAAGCTTCCCGTTCTTTTTCCTTCAAAGAAAAAGAAAAGCTAGACCAACAACTTCAAGAATTTTTAAAAAAATGGACTGCTCACGGAACCAATTTAGTAACAGGTTATGAGATTCCTTATGATAGGTTTATTGTAATAGGTCTTGATGAACAAAATCAAGGTGCAACAGGCTGTTCAATTGACTCTTCTGTGAGATTTATTCAAAGCATTGAAGATCAATACCAAATAGAACTTTTAGATAAAATGAATGTTACTCATAAAAAAGGGGATGAGCTTTTGTACACCCCATTAAAAGAGTTTCGTTCTCTTGCAAAAAAAAGAAAAGTAACTACCGAAACAATTGTTTTTAATAACTTAGTAGTAGATAAAGAAGAATATTTAAATCATTGGGAAGGACCAGCTGGAAATAGTTGGCATTCCCGTTTTATAAAATAAAACCCAACACCATATGCGGTACCTGCTTTTTTTATTCTTTTGTGGATATACGCTTTTTGCTCAAACTCCAGATCCACTACTAGCATCAAATGTTGAAGACCAAATCAAATGGGTTGATAGTACATATGTTTCTTTGAGTTTAGAAGAAAAAATAGGACAACTTTTTATGGTAATGGCTTTCTCAGAACAGGGAAAAGAGCATTTAGAAAAGATTGTAAATAATATTGAAGAAGACAAAATTGGAGGAGTCGTCTTTTCTTTGGGAGGTCCTCTTGGTCAAACAAATTGGTTGAATCAATTTCAAGATAAAGCTAAAACCCCACTACTGATAGGAATGGATGCTGAATGGGGGGTCGCAATGCGCTTAGATTCTGTACAAGCATTTCCTTGGAACATGACTCTTGGGGCAATTCAAGACAACGATATCATCGAGGAAATCGGCTTTAGAATAGGGGAACAAGCAAAACGCTTAGGGGTTCATATTAATTTTGCTCCTTCAGTTGATATCAATACTAATCCATCAAACCCAATCATAGGGAATAGATCTTTTGGCGAGGATAAAAATAATGTTTCCGAAAAAGGAATTGTATTTATCAAAGGAATGCATAGGGCAGGGGTTTTATCTTCTGCAAAACATTTCCCTGGACATGGAGATACAGAAACCGACTCTCATTTAGGCTTGCCCTCAATTAATTTCTCTAAAAAACGAATTCACGAAATAGAACTGTATCCATTTAAAAAAATCATTCAAGAGGGAGTTTCCTCAGTTATGGTTGCTCATCTAGATATAAAAGCTTTGGACCCAGGGATTCCATCATCATTATCTCCAAAAATAGTAAAAGAGTTACTCCTTGATTCATTGCAATATAAAGGCCTAGTCATTACTGATGCATTAAACATGAAAGGTGCATCTGATATTAGTCCAAAATATGGTATTGACGTAGCAGCTTTTTTAGCTGGGAACGATATTTTATTGATTCCAAATGACGTCAAATCAGCAATTAAACAGATGAAGCGAGCTTTAAATGACCGGGTGTTTTCTGAAGAACGATTAGCTTATTCAGTAAAGAAAATATTAAAAGCAAAATATTTTGTTGGCTTAAATAAATCACAAGCGACTTCATCTATAAATTTAATTGAAGATCTCAATTCCACAAAAGATGATTATTTAATCCAAAAGGCGATGGAATCAGCTGTTACGATTGTTCAAAATAAAAATAACATTTTGCCTCTTGATGTTAATAAGACTTATGGTTACATAAAAATTGGTGATGATGATGGATTACAATTTGAATCGACTTTATCTTCAAAAATAAAGCTTCATAAGGTTGACACTTCAATGTCAATCAATCAAATTATCGAAGCATTAAATCCCCACAAATCCATAATTATTGGTTTTCATCGTTCTAATGAAAATCCATGGAAAGCCTCAGGTTTCTCAAAAAAAGAAAGACAGTTGTTAGCTGCTCTTTCAAAAAATCATAAACTAATTTTAAATGTATTTGTTAAGCCATATGCGCTCAATAAACTGTCAAACTTGAATGAAATTGAGGGGATTGTGGTAAGTTATCAAAACAGTACCCTTGCTCAAAAGGCTTCAGCAAAAGTTTTTTTAGGTGAACACAAGGCAACAGGAAAATTGCCGGTTTCAATTTATCCTAATTTCCCAGCAGGCACTGGAATTACCCTCGAAGGTCCAACCAAACTCAGAACGGGATCTCCATTGGAAGTAGGGTTAAATCCGAAAACTTTGGAAGAAATTGACAAGCTCGCGAAAGTAGCAATGGATTCATTGATGACACCAGGAATGCAAATTCTTGTAGCTCGTTATGGGAAAGTAGTGTTTAACAAAAGCTATGGATTTCATACTTATGAAAAAAAAATACCCGTTACCAATAACGATATTTACGATTTAGCTTCTTTGACAAAAATACTCACCACTTTACCTCTTGTGATTCAGGAGGTTGATCAAAAGAAACTTTCTTTAGACGCCACTTTAGGTTCTCTAAAGGAAGAATGGAAGAATTCCAACAAGGCAAACATAAAGATCAAGGATATGCTTTCTCACTATGCACGCCTTGTCCCTTGGATTCCATTTTACAAAGAAACATTAAAAGAAGGATCTACTAAATTGAATAAAAAATTTTACAGAAAAAGAAAAAGTAATCGTTATCCAATTCCAGTGGCAGACAATTTTTATGGGAAAAAGAAAGTGATAGAAGAAATTAGTAATCAAATAATTTCAAGTGAATTACGCGACACCTTGGAATATAAGTATTCTGATTTACCCTATTTCTTAATGAAAGATCTTTTAGAGGAGCGATACAAACAACCATTATCAGAATTGGCACATAATTCTTTATACAAATCAATGGGTTTAAAGAAGACTACTTTTAATCCAAAAACAAACCTCCCAAATTTGAGGGTAATTCCTTCAGAAATAGACACGTATTTTAGGAATCAAGAATTAAAAGGTGAAGTTCATGATATGGGTGCTGCAATGCTAGGAGGAATCGGTGGACATGCAGGTCTTTTTTCTAATGCAACTGAAGTTGGGGCCATTATGCAAATGTTTTTACAAAAAGGTCTTTATGATGAGAATCAGTTTTTTTCTTCTACAACTTTTGATCAATTCAATCAATGTCTTTATTGTGAAGAAGGTAATAGAAGGGGTGTAGGTTTTGATAAACCACAGATTGAAGGAAGGGGTTCTACCTGTGGTTGTGTACCAAAGGCTAGTTTTGGACATTCTGGATTTACAGGGACTTATGCATGGGCAGATCCAGAAAATGAACTGATTTATGTTTTTTTATCAAACAGAACTTATCCTTCAATGGAAAATAATTTGTTGTTAAAACATGATATTAGAACCCGTATTCAGCGTTATATTTACGATGCAATAATAAATTAAAATTAATCATTTGAAAATAGCAATTGTTTGTTATCCAACCTTTGGAGGAAGTGGAGTAGTGGCTACTGAGCTCGGTTTAGCTTTGGCTATAAAAGGACATGAAGTACACTTTATAACCTACAAGCAACCTGTACGTTTAGAAGCTTTGAGTGATAATCTTCATTTTCATGAAGTGAATGTACCCGATTATCCTCTTTTTCACTACCAACCTTATGAGCTGGCTTTGTCTAGTAAATTAGTAGATATGGTCAAATTACATCAAATTGACCTGTTGCATGTGCATTATGCTATTCCTCATGCATATGCTGCATATATGGCAAAAAAAATGTTGGAAGATCAAGGAATCAAATTACCTATTGTTACCACACTACACGGTACTGACATTACACTTGTTGGAAGTCATCCTTTCTACAAATCTGCTGTTGAGTTTAGTATTAATAATTCTGACTGTGTAACTTCAGTTTCTCAAAGTTTGAAAGAAGACACACTTGCTTTGTTTGATATTAGAAAAGAAATTAATGTTGTTCCAAATTTTGTTGACTTCAACAAGCATTCAAGCCATAATGAAGATTGTGAACGATATGTTATTGCTGAACCTCATGAACGTATTGTATCACACGTAAGTAACTTTAGGTCGGTCAAAAGAGTTTTAGATGTTGTAAAAGTATTCGAAAAAATCATTAAAAAAGTCCCTGCAAAATTAATTATGGTTGGGGAGGGACCAGACAAACAAACAGTAATAGATTATTGCAGTAAAAAAGGGATTTCTGATTCTGTAAAATTTCTAGGGAAAAGCAATCAAGTTTTTGAGGTACTCTGTTATTCCGACCTTTTTATTCTTCCATCAGAAAAAGAAAGTTTTGGATTATCAGCTCTAGAGGCTATGATGATGAGAGTTCCTGTAATTTCTTCAAACGCTGGTGGACTGTCCGAGGTAAATATAGAAGGTGTTTCGGGTTATCTTTTTGATGTAGGTAATATTGAAGGAATGTCCAAGAAGAGTATAGAATTATTGTCAAATGAAACAATTTTGGAGGAATTTAAGGACAATGCACAAAAAGAAGCGCGTAAATTTGATTTGAACATGATTGTTGGAAGCTATATTGAAATTTACAAATTAGCTTTGGTGAACCAATAAATTCTATTCTGGGTGATAAATGCGTTTAGCATTTTTGTAAGCATCCTCCTTACTCAAAGACATTTTCTTAGTTTTAAATTGTGAATAAATCTCCATTTGATCATCATAATGCGGTGAATCCTGATGATCTGAACTACCGTATGAAATCGAAGACTCGATTAAGGTTCCTTGGGGAGTAAAGCGCACAAGCTCAATGTATGATTCTCCACTTACAATCTTTACTTTACCATCTTTATATGGTTTTGCACTCATTGAAGTTAGCACATCGGGAAGACCATAAATTGGAAGTTCTTTATCTCCTCGAACCAGTTTTTGAAAGTCTCCCAATGTAATATCTAATGTTTTAAAGTGTTTAAGTAGATATACTTTGCTGTCTCTTAAACCTTGAACCAAAGTAGTTTCTGAAAAAATTTTAGGTTCTGGTAAAGCATCATAGTACGGATAAAGATTATAATATAAAACTCCAAAAGTCCCAGCACCCATAGAGTTTGCATCTGCCTTTCTATCCCAATTTTGAATTCGTTGAATAAGGGAAGCAATATCAGGATATCGTTTTGAATCAATTTCAAAAAGTGCATTTATATCCATCCAAGAGAAATTCATTTTTTCGGGATATTTTCTATCGTATTTCATTCTTTTAAAGTCTTTATAAGAAACTTTATTCTGAGCATCGATTAACTCTTTTAAACGAATAGAGCGATTATTCTCATAACGTTCAAAACCCATATCCAATGAAAACAATTCTCCATCAGGATTATTTTTTTCATCAGTTGATTTAAACGGAGAATG
>Ga0206126_10006130_pt1 | contig 10777 bp, 20 predicted proteins | sample Helgoland_Spring_5_FD_148621 | JGI IMG/M metagenome (GOLD analysis project Ga0206126, IMG submission 148621) | Pelagic subsurface seawater microbial communities from Kabeltonne, Helgoland, North Sea - Helgoland_Spring_Bloom_20160412_1 | ecosystem: Environmental > Aquatic > Marine > Epipelagic ...
GATTATGTTGATGTCTCTGAATATCTCGTCTGCCCTCTTCTGATCCAACTCGCCCATTGTTTTCTTCTTGTTTGCTTCCAACAATGTTTTGTACTTGTATGCGTAGTCGTGTACCAGACCACCCATCAATAACACACCAACTGGAGAGAAGAACGTCCTTAGGAACTTGGGAATACTTGCACCATCAAACTGGAATCCTGCTGGGATCACATATTCTTTACCGTCTATGTTGTACTTCCAATCATCTGTAAGCACCCAATTCCTTGTTGATAACAACCACATAGCGATTCCTTTCCAGAATCCTTTGCCTTTGGTCTTGATCGGCACCGGTTGTAACTTCGGCATTCCTTTGAAGTTAAATTTTAAATTAGGTTTTTTCCTTTTGTCTAAAGCATTTAAAATAGCGGCTATGATCACAACTGCGATAAGCACGGTCCATTGCCAAAATTTTATTGCTAGTGTCATTATTAGTTCCATAAGTCTCCTCGTTTATATGCGTATTTATTCGATTGCACCTTTGACAACACCCTCGGCAACTAGTTTTTTCCTGTTCTTCATGTGTTGTTTTTGTGTGTCTGCTTTTGCACCACCAAAGTATGGTACTGCGTGTCCGGTCTTGCACATGATCTCAGTCACCTGCTTGCCGTCCACAAGGAAGTCGCCTAGTACCCTTCCGAACTTGCCCTTCATGTCCTCACCTTTCTTGCTGATGGTTGTCTGCAACACGGGGTTTGGTCCTAGCAGTGATTTGAGTTTTGCCTTTGCGGCCAATCCAAATTTCTTTTCAATCTTGTCCCTTGTCCTTGATTCTGGCGTGTCTATACCCATGATCCTCACACGTTCATTCATCTGCCATATGCCAAAGCCTAGGTCGATATCAACGTCTACTGTGTCTCCGTCTACCACTCTTCTCAATTTACATCTGTACGTCCACATTATTTTTTCTCCACTAGGTTGATTAGATCCTGTACTGTTTGGACTCTGTCTCCGTCGTCCTCTGATATTTTAACACCTGTTGCTTTCTCCACCTGTATCACTAGTTCTATTGTGTCAAATGGATCTGCTCCCAGGTCATCCACTAGGTGTGCTTCTGGAGTAACTTTGCTCTCTGCCACATCTAGGTGTTCTGCTATCACTTTAATTACTGTCTGCATTCTCTTCTCCCTCGTAATATTTCTTATACTCTTCCAGGAGACTATTTGTTTCCTGTAATTTCTGTCTTATCTGTGCGAAGTTCTTGGCCAACATCTCGTAGTCCTTGTCGGTCAACCCAAACAACACAGGATCTATTCCCTGCTCTTCCAACTTTTTGAAAACCTCTTGTGCGTTCTCACTGGTGATTATAATCCATCTGATGTCTTCCAGTGTCAATGGCATTGGATCCGGCAGGTTCAATTTCTGTCTTGGCTCTTCAACTTGAAACAGTTTGATCCTCTTCTCTCCACCTATGCCACAGCCTGTTAGTAATACGATCAATGCTATTGCTAAAATTTTATTCATAATCTACAAAATTAGGATTTGCCAGGCTTGGGCACATCGTGTTTATCTCTGATTTCCTTGTTGCTTTCAATTCCGCTTCTGTTCTCTCCGCACCGCTGGCCAGTTCCACACATCTCGTTGCTTCAGCCGAACCTTTGTTGATCACACGTTCAACGGATTGAGACCTCTCAATGGCCAATTTACCAACATCTCTTTTCTTCTTGTTGAAACGCTTGTCCAACTCGTCCAGGTCCTTCTTGAATGTCATCACTAGAGTGTTCAGTTTCTTGTTGCTCTCCATGATGGCCTCGAAGTCCACTTTTTGTTGTTCGATCAACTTTGTCTGTGCTTCTATGCCCTTTTCTAGTTCTATCTGGTTGGCCTTCAGTGTGGCGTTGTCCGCACGTAATTTCATCACATAGATGCCCGCACCCGCTATGCCGGTTATCAGCATTATGGCGATTGCCATTTTTATCGTTGAAAACATAATAGCAGTATTTATTGGATAAGACCAGGCTTGTAAACAGTTTTACCGTTTTCTTTCATCGCAGTCAAGATGCTCTTACGATTGCCCTCTGACTTGTAAGAAACGTGTACCCAACCTGAATCTGGTATGCCTGGTGTGTAGAATTCCAATATCAATTGGTCGAAGTCACAGTTCTCAGATATCCATTTGGCCACATCATAGTTGCCTGTGCCTGGACATTCGATATCAACCGCTTCGCCTTTGCAGTGTTGTGATTTACTTGAACCACCCACTGCTTCATTAAGTGCCGGTCCTCTGTATCCTGAATTGATAACGGTCACGCCAAAGTTCTCTCTGACCTTCTGTACGACATTGGCAAAAAGTTCTTTTGCGTTTGCTAGGTGTTCTTCGCCTGGAGTGTTGTCTAGACCTTTTCTTGTTGCTGTTTGGCTTTTTGTGAATTCTGCTAGTGTGAAGTTTGTGCTTAATCTCATACACTTATTTATCAATAAGTGCGTATATTAAATCTTACCAGCCGCTTTTGCTTACAAGAGCAGACTGATCGCCCTTTGTGAAGATGAATTGGTTCTCATTGGTTTTTGTGATGTCGTATGGTCCAAAGTATTTTGTAAGGTGTGTGCATTCCGCAATAGAATCCATGTCTATCTTGAATGCTTTTGCTTCTTTCATTATTTCATTTGTTGGACCAAACTTGTGTAGTTCAAATTTTAGATCGTGTCCAGCACCTGTTTTCTTTACTGTCATTATGTTTTCTGCTATTCTGCATTCCATCATGTCATACTTGTCAAAGAAATGTCTTGCTTCACTAACTTTCATTTCATTTACTCTTTGTTCATATGCATCAGGCGTTGTTGGTATCGCTTCTCTCATTGTGTCTGCGGAAACCACAGTTGGATTTTCTCCTTTGTGATAGGTGTATGTGAATTCGTCTATGTTTGTTAGTTTTTTTAAATCTTCTAAGAATGCAATGATCTGTCCGACCACTTCTGGTGTCCTCGCAAATTCTACGAACACTCTGTGTTTGCCATCTTCCAACGTTCCAGGCGTAGCGTCAGCATCGAGCACACTCTTGTAACCTACTTCTGCGAAACGTTCAAGATCTTTTGCTGGTGCAGACCCGTCAACTATGAATCCAAGAACTAAAATATTCTTGTCTTCGCCCATTTTAGATTTGTATTGATCAACCGAAAATTTGTTGCTGACAACACCTTCTAGATCCCCGGCCTTTAAACCTTCATTAACTAATTTCATCTGTGTTACCTAAATCTGTAGATGGTTCGCCCTGTGTTTCGATCTCGTCTTTCCCGTGCTTCATGTTTCCGATCAAGTTCTTTGGCATTTTTATTTCGACCACCCATATGTCGTGGGCGTCAATTTTTCCTTTGGTAGTGCCTGGTCTGTAATCTTCGGGAGATTTTATTTCTCTAGGTTTGAGTAATTCGTCTTTTTTGTATGATACTTTACATCCTTTGTCCAGCAATCTCTTGCCGCCTGCTGGATCTGGCATCTTGTCTGCTGGCCACATGAATGAACATGTGACAAAGTGTCTTGAATCTACCGGTCCTGAAAGTAATTCTCCGTCTTCCCAATTTTGGAAAACATACACATCTAACTCGTCTATAACCCTTTCAAAATCCTTTAAGGCGCCTAAAGTAGGTCCTACGGCGTATAACGATTGTACGTTTTTGATTATGTCTAAGACGTCATGCATAGTTCTTATTTATCCTAAATATCTGTGTTGTAAAATATGCATACTTAATTTGGAAATTTGATCTTAAGTATTTGTACATGAGTCGACAAAGACACATCAGATCAAAATCAACCACAACCTATGAGGAACCTTATGTTATCATCAAACGGCCTACAAATGCGACCTTTATTCCAACGCAAACTATGGAAACTAATGAGGAAGAAACGAGTGTACGACAAGCGTGTGAACTTGTATATGCAGAATCAGAATTGGCTCAAGATAAGGAAACAGAAGGACAGACGTAGAAGAAGGGTGTTGATGAGACTATGGCGAGCCAGCCAATTGGCCATGCTCAAGCGGATGTACAACCAGGCTATTTAATGAACTGATCTAGCATATTTCCATAAGTTTTATAAAAATGTTTATATACTGTATCGTATGAAATATGATCGACTAGATTTGGCTGACCAGGTACTTCGCACTTTAAGACTTCTTTATCGATAAGGTCTAGCACTACACCCGATTGTACTAACTTTCCTGGACCAATATTTTTCTTGGAAAGTTCTATAAGCTCGTCGTATGTGCCTTGCATGTTTAGACTGTACTTCACAATCAGATATCTTTTTTTGTTGTGCTTACTACCCATTGCCCAACCTTGCGAGTTTGATCATTACACTTGCTAGATTTATTTCAGGATCAGCAACAAATGAATGATCAACCAATCCTTGTTTGATTATCAACACAGCCTTGTCCTGTGCGTCCTCATCTTTGGATATTATTTCCAGGTTGTCATAAAGCCATCTGTATATCTCTTCGCACTCTTCTGGTCTCGCTTGGGCACAAACAAGTTTCCTTGCTTCTTGTATTTTGCCCTGCTTGAACAGATCCACCATCTGCAGTCTGTAGTCCTGTTGTCCTGAGTCACCACTTGCCGGTGGCATAAGTTTGCCATCTCTGCAATTCTGTTGTAACATGTTGATACATTTTCTTAGATCCGGATACGATGCTTTTACATAAGTGTCAAGCACTTCTATGTCCGGCGTAATACTTTCTGTAATAAGAATTTCACATGCTCTCGCTGTGAATTCCGTCTTGTCGATGGTCTCCATGTGGAATCCTTGACATCTAGAATGCAGTGCCGGTATGACTCTGTTGGGATAGTTGCAGGTCAGTATGAATCTTGCTGAAGTATGATACATCTCCATCACACCACGCAGGGCCGCTTGTCCGTTTGGACTCATGTAGTCTGCCTCATCAAGTAATACATATTTGTAATCACCAAATGGCATGATCTGTACGAAGTTGTTGATCTTCTCACGCACAGTGTCAACAGAGTTTTCCCTCGAAGCATTTATCTCCAAGATGTCATAACTGCTGACATCCAGTTCTCCGAACAACACCTTCGCCAGTGTGGTCTTGCCCACACCAGGTGCACCACTCAATAGCAAGTGTGGGATCGCTTTGTCGTCAATCCAAGATTGTATCTGTTGTCTTTGTGCTTCGTCTCTGACCACGTACTCTTTCAGAGTCTTAGGTCTGTATTTTTCTACCCATAAATCTTTCATATGTGTTATATTACAGAAGTTTCCTTCGCTTGTCTATATAATTGTTCGGTCGCCATGTTTTTACCTTTGGCCTCTACCTGTATGTCGAAATTTTCTGAGAAACTCAAGGCCCAGTCATTTACCTTTGTATTTGGTAATAGATCCGAATGTGCTCTAAGTTTCTGTTTCTTGCAACCACGTTCAAGCAGATCTTTAATGTTGTGCATTTCTGTGTTTGTCTTGTCTCCTAGGCCTGCCACTGCCAAGTGTTCGTCTCTGGAATATGAATAGTGCATACTAGGTCTCACACCACGCCAACTGTCAATGACTCTTTTTACACGATCATCATTGGCGTTGATGTATTCCTCATCTCGGATCCAGTGGTGGTGTATGTCCAGCACAAGTGCTAGATGTTTTTCTAGTTCGAGACTTTTTTCTAGTCCATGCCCCATCTCGTCGTTCTCGATAGTGATAAGGTTCCTTGCTTCTTGTGACAGTCTGGGTAGTGCTTTCTTGATTCCTTCTGGTCCTTGCCTGCCGGAGATGTGTACGTTGATCTTGCAACCGTCCTGGAATGACTTGCCAAAGCCCATCCAACGTGCCATGTCCGCATGGTATTCGAATTCTTCTATGCTACGTTCAACAATGTCTGGTGTGTCACTGGCCAATACACAGAACTGACCTGGATGGAAACTGATTTTTACGTCCAGAGTCCTTGCCATCTCACCTACAGGTGCGAATAAATTTTCTAGATGACTTTGTATGTGAGGTTGTTGCCACCACGACTTCCAATCTTTCTCTGTGTAACCTTGAAGCATCTCACTACCAAGCCTGACCATTCTACGTTCAGGTGGTAGGCTACCAACACGTTGTATCAATCTACGTGCGGCCAGTGTGTTGTGGGTCATTATATCCCACTGACGTTGTACGGCTTCATCTTTGTGTTCACGTAGCCAACGCATGGTTGTGCTTCTGCCGTTGAGTTCTCTGTCTTTGGCATTGACTTTCATGCCACCAAATTCGCTGGTGTCATTGAGCCATTTGCAACAGAAACCAAAACGTTGTACCATGTGTGTATTATAACAGATATTTAGAATGTGTCAAGTTAGGCGGCGTTTACCGCCTAACTGATTGTAATATATTACTTTTGTGATTCGTAGGCGTCCAATGTTTTTTGGAATTTACCTGCGTGTGATTTTTCTGCCTTGGCCAGTGTTTCAAACCAATCAGCGATCTCTTCAAATCCCTCTTCTCTGGCAGTTCTTGCCATGCCTGGGTACATGTCTGTGTACTCATGCACTTCACCTTTGACTGCAGATTTAAGATTGTCTGCTGTCTCTCCCATCTTCTCACCTGTTGCTGGATCTCCAACTTCTTCCAGGTATTCTAGATGTCCGTGTGCGTGTCCTGTCTCACCTTCAGCAGTGCTTCTGAACACAGATGCTACATCTGGTGCTCCTTCGATGTCGGCCTTTTGTGCGAAGTAAAGATATCTTCTGTTGGCTTGTGACTCGCCTGCGAAAGCATCTTTAAGGTTCTCGGCTGTTTTACTATCTTTTAGTTCCATAATGTGTTTCCTTGTATTTGCAAATGCAAACTATTTGCAATGGTTAGTTTTAAACGAAAAAAAGGAACCACAAGGATTCCTTCTTTAAAATAATTATAAACTACTTATTTGATTTTGTCAACTACTCTAACAAAGTTTCCATCATGGCCCAATGTCCTATGATGTCACTACAATGCAGTTTGAAACCATGTTCTCTGTCTATGTCTCTCAATATCTTGTTGGCTTTGGCCATACTCAATCCTACGTTGGCAGGAAGTCTTAGTGCGTTGATTGTTTTTCTTTTTAATCCTTTGGCGGCCTGAACCCTGTGCCATCCATCTGTGAGCAGGTAATATCCTGAATCTTTTATTGGGGTCACTAGAATTGGATCCCATGCACCGTCCTTTTTAAGTTTGTTGATCCATGTCCTCTTCTCTTTGTTCAGCGGACGTTCTACACCTAGGCCCATTTCTGCCATGGTGACTAACTTGCTCAATTCAACTTTTACTTTTTTAATCTTAATCGCTTTCATACTGTATGTAATCTATGTCCTGTATTATCTGCCATTCCGGTCCACGTGGCCACGGTTTCTCACGTGCAGGATAACTGTTCTCATCTGATATCTCCCTGAATTTGTTTGCACAAGGTGGACCACAGAAAGGTTTGATCAGTCTCTTGTCGTATTTGGAATCGTGTATGCTGTCGTACCAGTAAATTGCGTTTGTGAAAGTTTTCTTGCAGACGTAACAGGTGTGTATCTTAGTCATTGCCAGGTAGTTTTGTCATCTGTTGCATACCACCAGTGTTGACGTATCCTGCCTGTTTGGAATTGAACTCTGGTTCGTCATCTGAAACAAGTAATATGTCATTCTCATCGATCATTCTCACTTCTAGTTCTACTCCGTCTTTCTTGACCTTGAAGCCTCTGCTCCACCTACCATGCGATACCATTACCCACTCTCCGACTTTGACATCTTCCTGTTGATCTCCTATGGCGTAAACCTTGCCCCATCTAGGATGGATTCCACCCTCCGATCCGTCGTCGTCCATCATTATTATTCCACCTGCGGATTTCCTTTCTCCGAAGTGCATGTCTGATACCAGTACTCTTTTCTTGAGGGGTTTTATGTCGTTCTCGACGGTGTATTCCTTACCACCATGTGAACCAAAACCTTTTGCTTGTAAATCTTCTAATTGTCCCATTATAGGAATATTGTAACAGATTTATTCTAGTCCGTCAAGAGCCGCGTCTATGCCTTTTTTGGCCGTGCTCTGTGTTTTCTTAGGCTGTGGTGCAACTGCTTTCTTAGGTGCAGGTTTTGATGCCACCGGTGCCATCTTCTGCACTGGTTTAACTGCTTCTGCCTTTGGTGCCGGCATCGCTTTGCCTTTGCTTGGGGTATCGCTGACCATTCCCTTTGGTTGTTCGTAGTATTTCTTGATGATCTGTTCCTTTGGTGTCACAACTTGTCCACCTGCTCCCAACACATCTCCCTTGGCGTTGACATTCATGTTACCAACTGCCTGTACTGACTCGTTAGCCGCTCTAAGTTTTTCAATGTCGATCATACGTCCTTGCATTGATCTGTACATTCTTTTTCTGGGTGCTCTTGCTACCATAATAATATGCTCCTATTACTATTACTTATCATCTCAGAAATTCAGTGATGTCCAAATTGTACAGCATGGGATTGATCTTGTGTACACCTATCAGGAACAAACAGAAACTTGCCACACTTGAACCTCTGCCCACTCCCCAGACCATGTTGTTTGCCCTCAATGTGTCTACGAAATAGATCAAGAACTGTAATACTCTTATGAATTGTTTCTTCTCGAACAGATCATACTCCATCTGTACCCGCATCTTCTCTTCATCGTTCTGACACTTTTCTAACAACCATTGTTGCACATTTATTTGGTAATATTTGTCAGGCATGTGCCAGTTGTCACAGTTCTCCTTGTCGAATATCTCCGGCTTGGGTCTCTCGGGCACTGTGTTGATCACAGGTAGATCTATGCCCAACTCCTTTAGGCTGTCTGAATATTTGTCTATGCTGTCGAAGTATAGTTTTGATATGTCAAAGCCTGGATCCGTATACAGTAACTCGATTACATCCTCCTCAGAGAATATAACGTCACCGTGATCATTTATCTTTGTCTTTGCCGCCATCTAGTACCTTTGGTTGGAACTCAAATATTTTAGCATGGTACTCGTGCTTCTTGTCAACAGGAATCTCATGATTGTTCCAACTGAAGTGTCCTGTGTATATGCCTTTGTCAAGTTCTTGATCATATGTTGCCGTGTCCGCCCTCAACCACCATGGATCAAATTTGCTGAACTTCGCTGAGAACCAATCGGGCCTATCTAACAGTATAAGCTCTTTGCTGTCTTTGTCAACCTTGTAGGTAATACCATCACCCTGCCATGATGACAATTCGATGTTGTTTATAACAATCTTGCTATCCAGTATGCTGTTGGCCTTGCAGAAACACACCGCGGCCATGATCTGGTCATAGGGAGGTTTTGGTAATTCTATGAATCTGTTTGTTGTACTTTTCTTTAATGTATGGTAAAGGGGTTCATCCCTCCAGGTCGTTATTGTGTTAGCAAAAACCTGTTCAAATAGATTTTTTAAACGTTCAAAATATTCTGTCTGTTCTTTAAGACTAGCAGTGTGAGGAGTCAGCGATACGTTCAGGCTGTACTCATTGGCAAACAGTTCACCGTCGACTATGATTATGCTTTTGAATTTTGTCTTCCAGGAAAATGTGTTTGACATCAAAACTATTTACTAGTCGATGTTGACCAAGTCACCTAGGTCTGGTTCGTTCCTTAACTTCTTGTTATTCTTGTGCCATTCTTCTATACGTCTCTGTCTGATGGCCTCTTGGTAAGTCTTTAATGCGTGTTGCAGATTGAAAAGCAGTTCAGGATTGCGTCCACGTCTCGCTATAGCAACCTTCCTGTTCAGTTCTTTAATACGTTTCGAGATATCCTCTTCGGACATGTTGCCTATCTCTTCTTGTAATGGATGGAAGTACATTATACTCCTTGGTTATTATGCGTATTGTTTGCCCAGTTGATGCATCAATACTGTTGTGCCGCCATCTGGTGACATAAATTCAAACAAAGCCCTGCCTAGACCTATTGTGATCTGGTCTGACGTTCCATCACTGCCTGTCACATTGTCCGCTTTTATGACAGCACTTGGAAACGTAAGTATACCTGTTGAAGACGGTGCCACTGTGATATCTAAGATGATTCTACCCAACGCTCCTGTTGGAAAATTAGTGAATGTGAAAGTGGTGTCCGCTGTGATGGTCAATGTTTGGTAATGACCATTTCCGTGGTTGAGTGTAACAGATCCACCAGAGACTGATCCGTGTGCGTATGGTTTCTGAATTATTTTTAAATTTTGCCCTTGTTACTTCGTTGTTGGAAAAGTCACTTGATGCATTGAGACTGGCTTTGTTGGTCTGTAAATCAGTAATCTCGGTAGCGGTTGTGGTGAAATTTGTTTTGATCTCGCTGAAATTATCTCTGAAACCCTGAGAACTATTATCTTGCCCTGCTTTAGGGTATGTTCCGTCTATGTTTCCTGGTACTATGTTACTTGCCATTATTGTATTCCTTTGTCTCTAAATTTAAGATATTTATCGTTGCTTCTTTCCACCTTTATAATTGTACCGTCTTGTGGCACTTCTTTGGTAAAGGTGATTGTGGTCTGTTTTGTAGTGGTGTTATGTGTGAGTGTAGCACCAAATTCATGATCTGTTGATCTTAAAGTACCGTCTGCAGTTAGGTCCGTTGGTTTTAAATTGTTATCTGCGGTCACTCCAGACCCTACAGATACCACATCTGTTCCTTCTTTTAAAAGAATATCTTGCTCATGTATTAACTCCGCAACAACAAAGGATGTTGTAGAGCCATCGCCTGTGAATGTGTTTGTTGCCACCTTGCTCTTATTGACAACATACCTGTCTATGGTAAATGCAATATTCCTAAAATTAAGTGCTTTGTCTTCTATTCT
>Ga0206126_10006135_pt1 | contig 10773 bp, 9 predicted proteins | sample Helgoland_Spring_5_FD_148621 | JGI IMG/M metagenome (GOLD analysis project Ga0206126, IMG submission 148621) | Pelagic subsurface seawater microbial communities from Kabeltonne, Helgoland, North Sea - Helgoland_Spring_Bloom_20160412_1 | ecosystem: Environmental > Aquatic > Marine > Epipelagic ...
TCCATAAAATGCAGCTTCTCCATATTCGATTTTATAATTTAAACCTTTTTCTTTAGTTGCGTTTACTATAGCATTTTCTGCTTCTTTCCAATTTTCATCAGAACCAATATATTTATCTTTGTTTTTTGGATCTCTTAAAGAAACTTGAGCCTTGAAGTTTTCAAAACCAAGTGATTTAAAGACATACAAAACTAAGTCTATTACATTTTTAAATTCAGAATTTAATTGTTCTTGTGAGCAAAAAATATGGGCATCATCCTGAGTAAAACCTCTAACTCTCGTTAATCCATGTAATTCACCACTTTGTTCATATCTATAAACTGTTCCAAATTCAGCATATCTTACAGGAAGTTCTTTATAACTCCATTGTTTTGCATTATACATTTCACAGTGATGTGGACAATTCATAGGTTTTAATAAAAACTCTTCTCCATCTGCAGGAGTAGTTATTGGTTGAAAACTACTTTCTCCATATTTTTGATAATGACCAGAAGTCATATAAAGTTCTTTGTTACCTATATGAGGGGATATTACCTGTTGGTATCCAGCTTTTTTTTGAGCTTTTTTTAAGAAATTCTCTAATCTATCTCTTAATTCAGCTCCTTTTGGAAGCCATAATGGTAAACCTTGTCCTACTTTATTTGAGAATGTAAATAACTCTAACTCTTTTCCAAGCTTTCTATGATCTCTTTTTTTTGCTTCTTCAATAAGATTTAAATATTCTTTTAATTCTTTTTGTTTAGGAAATGAAATTCCATAAACCCTGGTAAGTTGTTTGTTATTTTGATCAGCTCTCCAATAGGCACCTGCAACACTCGTTAGTTTCACTGCTTTTATATGTCCAGTATGTGGAATATGACCCCCTCTACATAAATCTGTAAAATTATCGTGATCACAAAACGTTATTTCCCCATCTTCTAAGTTTTCTATCAGTTCAACCTTGTATTGATTTTTTATACTTGAATAATATTTTAAAGCAGATTTTTTTGAAATTGATCTAAGTTTAAATTTGTGTTTTTCTCTAGCAATTTCAATCATTCTTTTTTCTATTCTAGAAAAATCTTTTTCTGACATTGAATGCTCTCCAAAATCTACGTCATAATAGAATCCATTATTTATTGCAGGACCAATAGTAAGTTTTATATTTTTATAAAATTCCTTTAAAGTTTGTGCTAATATATGAGCTGAGGAATGCCAGAACGCTTTTTTTCCTTCAGAATCATTCCATGTGTAAAAAGTTAAATCTCCATTATCTTTAAGCTCAGTAACTGTTTCAATTATTTTTCCATTGAATTTTGCAGAAATTATATTTCTAGCAAGTCCTTCGCTAATTGAAGATGCAATTTGAAAAGGTGTTATTCTAGATTCATATGATCTAGTAGCTCCATCTGGAAATTTAATTTCAATCATTTGTAAAAAAAATATTATTACAAAGATAATATCATTGAATTACTTAACAACTTAACTGTCTTTTTTTTTAAATATAGAATCTACAATATTTTTTAAACCTCTAATACCTTGAACAATAGCTATTATACATATTATTATACTAATTGAAAAAACAATATTAAACCATGGGTGATCCTCATTTTTTAATGACTGAAACATTAATGTAGGACCTAGGAACATAAAAAAAAAGGACAATATTACCTGCTTAAAACCTTTAGAAAATAGATTTTTTTTCATTTTATATGACTCTTAATTGCTTTTCTAACACTTTTATGAATATTTAAAAGCTCACTTGCCTTTTTTTCATTTACTCCTAAGGTATTCATGATAATGTTTTTTCCTCTGTTTACTAATTTATCATTTGAAAGTTGCATGTCTACCATTTTATTTCCCTTAATTTTACCAATCTTAATCATTGATATTGTGGAAATCATATTTAGTACCAATTTTTGAGCAGTTCCAGCTTTCATTCTTGAACTTCCAGTTACTACTTCGGGACCGACATTGATTTCAATTGGGTATTTACAAGCTAAAGATAACGGACTTCCTGGATTACACGTTATACACCCTGAAGGTATGTTGTTTTTATTGCAATTACTTATAGCACCTAATACATATGGAGTAGTTCCTGATGCAGCAATTCCAATTACAAAATCTTTTTTGTTAATAGTATGTTCTAATAAATCTTCCCATCCTTTCATGGGTTCATCTTCAGCATTTTCAATACTTTTTCTTATTGCTTTATCTCCACCTGCTATGATTCCGTTAACAAGAGTGTTCTCAACTCCAAAAGTTGGAGGACACTCAGAGGCATCAACTACACCTAATCTTCCACTTGTTCCTGATCCAATGTAAAAAAGTCTTCCTCCTTTACTAATTTGTTCAATTACTTTTAAAATTAAATTATTTATATTATTTAATTCTTTTTGAACATTATAAGCAACACTTTTATCTTCCTTGTTAATTATTTCTAACAATTCCAAAGACGATTTTAATTCTAAATCATCATAATTTGAATTCGATTCTGTTATTTTTTCAAAACTCATAAATTATTTTTAATCAAAAAAACCATCTGGGGCATCATTTTTAAATAATCTAAAGTAATCAAATTCAGAAACTCTGTAATAACCTAAAGGAAAATTTTCAGGGTTGGATTGATTTCTTACATTTCCTTTGATTACTGAATTTGCAGTAGAGAATGGTCTTCCGTTTTGTGCTCCAGCTTGAGATGTAAGTATATTGAGATAATTGTAGTAATCTTCAGTTATTCCGTTTATTTCGATATTAATATAATCTTCTTCTTTTAAATATTCAGTTTTATCAATAAAAAATGAAAAAGTAAATTCATTTCCGTTTATGTACTTATCTAAAGCAGGTAAATAATCAACCTTACCATTTATTTTCGGACCAAATTTCCACAAATAATAATTACCTAACTCTGGTGGATCGCTAAAAGTTACAAGTAATTCAACTTCATCTTCATTTAATGACTTTCTATCACCAAACTTTACAGAATTAATTTTCGGAGTTTGAACTAATTTTTCAGTTGAAACATAAGTATTATTATCATGTTTAATCGATATAATATAATCCTCATTTTTAATATTATTTACGTTTGCCCAATAATATGATTTAACGTTGTCAAAATCTAAATTAATTATATCATCATTTACTAAAACAGAAACTTGTGCATTTTCAACAATATTAATTTCTTCAGAAAAATAAGGAATTGTTTCGCTTAGTTTGATAACAGCTGTTCCGTTAATACTATCTCTATGTTTTGAGATACTAGCATCTACTACTAATCTTTTGTCTTTAAAATCAGTATCTAATTCTATTACTTTTTCACAGCCAGACGTTAATACTATTAAAATTATTAAAATAAGATTTTTCATCAGAATTTAAAATTATAAGTTATACTTGGAACAATACCAAAAATAGAAAGTTGAACTGCTTCATTTTTCAAAGTTTCACTATTTTCTCTGAAAAAAATCGAATTCGCATTATCTCTGTTATATATGTTGTAAAAACCAAATATCCATTCACTTTTATATTGTTTTATCTTCTGAGAATTCAATGTTACTGAAACATCTAATCTGTGGTAATTGGGTAATCTTTTTGAATTCCTAGGTCCATAGTTTGGAATATTTAAATCCATGTAAGTATACTGTCCCACAGGGTAGTTAGTGGGTTGACCAGTTTGAAATATGAAATTAGTATTTAACGTAAATTTATCTGATATTTTATAGTTTGAAACAAAGCTAATGTCATGGGTTTTATCATATGATGTAAAATACCATTCACCATCATTTATACCTTTTTCAAAACTTGTTCTTCCTTCAGTTTTTTGCTCTGATTTTGACAGAGTGTATGCTAACCAATAATTATGTCTTCCATTACTTTTTTTAAACAAAAATTCCCATCCATATGCTCTTGATTTTCCGGGTAATAAAACACGCTCTACTGCTTCATTAGCTACTAAATCTGCTCCATCAATATAATCAAGTCTATTTTTAATTTTTTTATAAAATAATTCAGTTTCTAAATTAAATTTATTTTTAATTTTTGATTGAAACCCTAATGCCCATTGATCTAGCTTTTGGGGTTTTAAATATGGGCCACTAGGTGTCCAAACATCCAAAGGCGCTGGCGCACTTGTATTTGATATTAAATGTATGTATTGATTTAATCTATTGTAGCTAGCTTTTACAGATTTATTATCAAAGTTATAGGCTAAGTTTAACCTAGGCTCAATATTTCCATACGCTTTTATGGTGTTTTTATTTATATCAAATTTTCCTGATGATTCAGCACCTTTATATATGCCTAAATTAGAATCATAATCAACTGGATTATCATTTAAATAACTGTTCAGACCATTTTGCTTAAATCTAAGAAACTGATTTGCTCTCAGGCCATATCTTAATGCAATTCGTTTTGAAATATTATGAACAACATCAAAGTATGCGGAATTTTCTAATGCATATTTTTTATTTAAATTTTTATAATTAATACCCGAATCATTAATTGGTTTTATTTCCCCTGGATTAAATTCATAATAGATAGAATTAAGTCCATAATTAAATTGAATTTTTTCAGAATAATAGTTTTTTAAATCGAACTTTATATTTAAATTTTTTATTCCCGAATTCCAATTAAATCCAATAAAATCAAGGGTTAATCCATAATAATAATCACTGTATATAATTGATGTATTTGTGAATGTTTTGTCGTTCAACAAATGATTCCATCTTAGGTTAATAGTAGAATTTCCATAAGTGTTGGAAAAAGTGTTATTTAATCTAAATAAATCTCTTCCAAAATAACCTGAAAAATACAAAGTATTCTTATCGTCTATTTTAAAGTTAGACTTCGTATTTAAATCATAAAAATATGCTACATTTTCTATATCAGTTAATTTTAAAAATAAATGAGCATACGATCCACGTCCTGCAATTAGAAATGAACTTTTATTTTTTTGAATAGGCCCTTCAAAAAGTAATCTACTTGAGATTAAACCAATTCCGCCACTAAGTTTATTTACCTTGCTGTTTCCGTCTTTTTGATAAACATCTAATACAGAAGATAATCTTCCACCATAAGAGGCAGGAATACCTCCTTTGTAAAGTTTTAATTCTTTAATTGCATCTGAATTAAATACCGAAAAAAGTCCAAATAAGTGGGAGGAATTATAAATGATAGCTTCATCAAATAAAATTAAATTTTGATCGCCTGCACCTCCACGGACATTAAATCCCCCAGTTCCTTCACCTGAATTTGAAACTCCAGGCAAAAGTTGAATTGTTTTTAATAAATCTGATTCACCAAATAGTACAGGTGTTTGTTTTATGGTTTGATTAGACAAGATATTTAAACTCATTACAGGTTTTTTAATATCTATTTCCTCAACATTCTTGGTGACCACTACTTCATTTAAATTTTCAACATTTTCCCCCAAATAATAGTTTACTTTTAGGTCTTTTTCAAGGACTATTTTATCTGAAATGTTCTTGAATCCAACAGAACTAATTTCTATTTTATAATCACCTTCTGGAATAGTTATTGAAAAAAAACCGTAACTGTTTGTAATTACTCCGGAATTAATTTCTGGAAAGACGATATTAGCTCCAATTACAAGTTCATTACTTTCGGAGGACATAACATATCCACTTAAAGTAAATTTATTTTGAGAATAAATAGAATTGATTGAAAGTAAAAGAATTATAAATAGAAATTTCTTTAACATTAATATTTTTTAAAATTATTTGAAATAATTTTAATTAATAATTAACAAAAAATATGCCAGTATAACTATTATCTAAAACTTGAGTCTAAACCTTCTTTAATAGCATCTAAAAATTCTTGTGTACTTAAATAATGTGATCTATTTAAATTTTTTCCATGAATTAATAATGCTAGATCTTTCGTCATTTGACCACTTTCAACTGTTTCAATGCAAACAGTTTCAAGTGTACTGCAAAATTCTATTAATTCATTGTTATTATCAAGTTTTCCTCTGTGAGAAAGACCTCTTGTCCAAGCAAATATTGAAGCTATTGGATTAGTTGAAGTTTCATTACCTTTTTGATGTTCTCTATAATGCCTAGTTACAGTTCCATGTGCAGCTTCTGCCTCCATTGTTTTTCCATCAGGTGTGACTAAAGTTGAAGTCATTAAGCCTAATGAACCAAACCCTTGAGCTACTGTGTCAGATTGTACATCACCATCGTAATTTTTACATGCCCAAACAAATCCGCCATTCCATTTCATAGCAGCTGCAACCATATCATCAATTAGTCTGTGCTCATAAGTTATTCCTGCAGCTTCAAATTTATCTTTAAATTCGTTAGTAAAGACTTCGTGAAAGACATCCTTAAAACGTCCGTCATAAGCTTTTAAAATAGTGTTTTTAGTTGATAAGTATAAAGGCCAGTTTTTAGTCAGTGCTTGATTCATACAAGATCTAGCAAATCCATAAATTGAAGAATCAATATTGTACATACTCATGGCAACTCCATTCTCTTGAAAATTATACACTTCCCAAGTTTTAGGTTTGTCTCCGTTTTCAGGTGTAAAAGTCATGGTTAACTTACCTTCTCCGTGAGTTACAATATCCGTTGCTTTATATTGATCACCAAATGCATGTCTACCGATACAAATAGGTTTTGTCCAACCTTGTACATATCTTGGAACGTTTTTCATTATAATTGGTTCCCTGAAAACTGTGCCTCCAACTATATTTCTTATAGTTCCGTTAGGTGATCTCCACATTTTTTTAAGAGTAAATTCTTTAACCCTATCTTCATCGGGAGTAATTGTTGCACATTTTATACCAACATTATATTTTTTGATTGCTTCAGCTGAATCAATTGTTACTTGATCATCTGTGAAATCTCTGTGTTTAACACTTAGATCATAATATTTAATATCTATATCTAAGTAGGGTAGTATTAATTTTGTTTTAATAAAGTCCCAAATGATCCTAGTCATTTCGTCTCCATCTAGTTCAACAACAGGATTATTAACTGTAATTTTTTTCATAAAGCTTTAGAATAAATTACCTATTAATTTCTTTAATTCTTGCTTTTTTACCTCTTAATTCTCGGAAATAATAAATTCTGGATCTTCTTACTCTTCCTCTTTTATTAATTTCTATTTTTTGAATAGCGGGAAGATTAAAAGGAAAAATTCTTTCTATACCAATTGTACCGGACATTTTTCTTATAGTAAAAGTTTTGGTAAGTCCAGTTCCTTTGATTTGAATTACAACTCCTTTAAAAAACTGAGTACGGACTTTTTCACCTTCTCTAATTTCATAATAAACTGTTATTGTGTCTCCGGATTTGAATGTTGGGATTTCTTTTTTTGTTACAAATTCATCTTGTACAAATTTTATTAAAGATTCCATTATGTAATGTTTTAAAATTAATTTATTACAACGTACACGATTATCGTCAGTGGTTACAATAAAATCGAATGCGAAATTACATTTATTTTTTAAATTATAGAAAGAAATCAGTCAAAAATATCAGGTCTTAAGTTTTTGGTCCTTTCTAAAGCTTTTTCTTCTCTCCAAGCTTCTATTTTTGCCTTATCTCCGGAAATAAGAATTTCAGGCACGTTTAAGTTTTCAAAATTAGAAGGTCTAGTATAGACTGGTGGAGCTAATAAATCGTCCTGAAAAGAGTCTGTTAAAGCTGATGTTTCATCTCCCAAAACGCCTGGAATTAATCTAATTATTGAGTCACATAAAACTGCAGCTGGTAATTCACCCCCCGATAGAACGTAATCGCCTATCGAAATTTCCATTGTTATTAAATTATCTCTAACTCTTTGATCTACGCCTTTGTAATGTCCACATAAAATAATTAAATTTCCTTTTAAAGAAAGTTTGTTAGAAATTTTTTGATTTAACAATTTACCATCTGGAGTCATGTAAATAACTTCATCGTATTTTCTTTCTTTTTTTAGTGAATCTATACATTTTTTTATAGGTTCAATCATCATTACCATCCCAGATCCTCCTCCAAATTGATAATCATCTACTTGTCTTCTTTTAGTTGATGCAAAATCTTTTAAATCATGAAAATTTATTGAAATTAATTTTTTATCAATAGCTCGTTTTAGTATTGAAGCATTAAAGGGACTTTCTATAAGTTCAGGTAATACACTAATTATATCAATTCTCATCATTATTCAAAAATAAGTCTTTCTTTTTCTCCGCTTGGACTTACGAATATCATTTGATTAATTTTCATAGATGAGTTAAAATTTAAAAGATCATCAGTTTTCTTGATTTCTTGGTTATTAATTTCTGTTAATGCATAATTTTGTTTTATACCCATTCGGAAAAGAGAACTATTTCTTAAATTAGAAACTTTAACACCATAACTAATTTTGTAAGTTTCTAATTCTTCTTTAGACATATTTTTCAATTGCATTCCTAAAAAGTTTATAAATTTATTTTTTTCTAAAGTTACGTTCAGTTTAATGTTTTTGTTGTTCCTAATTATCCCAACAGAAATTTTATCTCCGGGTCTTTTAGTACTCAAATAACCAGACAAATCAGAAAATTTTTCAATTTTAATATCATCTAATCTGATAATTACATCACCTTTTTTAATTCCAGCTCTTTCGGCTCCCATTTCTGCCTCAGTATCATTGACATAAAAACCCTCTGTTAAAGCTATGTTTAATTCATTAGCAGATTGAGAATTCAATCCAAAACCTGTAACTCCAAGTAACCCTTTTTGAACGTTCCCAAATTCAATTATATCCTCAAAAATTTTTCTAGCTACGTTGCTCGGGACAGCAAATGAGTAACCTACAAACCCACCTGTTCCACTTGTTATTGCAGTATTAATTCCAATTAAGTCTCCATTAGTATTGACCAGAGCTCCTCCGCTATTTCCTGAGTTAACCGCAGCATCAGTTTGGATAAATGATTGATTTTTGGAATCAAAATCGTTTAAATCCCTTGATTTTGCACTTATTATACCAGCTGTTACTGTTGAAGTTAAATTAAATGGATTTCCGACTGCCAACACCCATTCTCCGATTTTGGTTTGATCAGAATCTGCAAACCTTATGTAAGGAAAAGATTCATCTCCAATAATTTTCAGGACGGCAATATCTGAAACTTCATCACTTCCCAATAATTCAGCATTATAAGTTTTATTGTCATTAGTAGTAACCTCAATTGTACTGGCATTCTCAATGACATGATTATTTGTAATTATGTACCCGTCTTTAGAAATTATAACACCAGATCCCATTCCAACTTTAGTTTTTCCACCAGAATTATTGAAATAGTCCCAAAGTGAAGAGTTTCCTCCAGAAATACTTGTATTTTTAACATGAACAACAGAATGGATGGTCTTTTCTGCTGCAGAAACAAAATCATTTTCTGTACTTATATTATTAGAAATCGGATTAAATGAAATATTCACCATATTATCCTTTTCTTCAATAATTTTACTGTTCGAATGATCGTAGTAAGAATTATGTACAAATATGGCTACAAATCCACCAAACAATGAAACTAAAAAAGTCAATAGTAATTTTTTCATAATTAAATTTTAATTCAAAATTATATTTTTAAATTTTAGCAAAATATCTTTTTAACTACTTTTTAACAACTTTTTCTTTTTATATATTCGTTATTATTTTAAATGAAGATAAAATTTCAAAAATACCAAGGAACTGGAAATGATTTTATAATTATTGATAACTCTGATTTATCTTTTCCATCAGAAAATTATTCATTGATTAAAAGACTTTGTGATCGAAAATATGGAATCGGTTCTGATGGATTAATATTAATAAACCCTTCTAAATCATCTGACTTTTCAATGCGTTATTATAATTCAGATGGGAATTTAGGTTCAATGTGTGGTAACGGTGCTCGTTGTTCTGTAAAGTTTGCTCAAAATCTTAACTTAATAAATGACAGTACTGTTTTTAACGCCTATGACGGCAAGCACGATGCTTCAATTTTTGAAGACACAATTACTTTATCTATGAAGCCAGTAAGTAACATTAAAAGTTTTAAAAATGATCTTTTTCTTGATACCGGATCTCCCCATTATGTTAAAATTGTTAAGGATTTAGAAAAAATTGATATTACACAAAAAGGCAGAGAAATAAGAAATAACTCTGTATTTAAAAAGGAAGGTGTTAATGTAAATTTTGTAGAAATTATTTCTGATTCTAAATTTAATGTTCGTACATATGAAAGAGGAGTAGAAAATGAAACACTTTCTTGTGGCACTGGAGTTACAGCTGTTGCCATAGCAATGTATGAGTTGAAAAAAACTTACTTAAAGAAAGTTGAAATTATTACTAAAGGTGGAGATTTAGAAGTAGAATTTAATAAAAATTCTAAATGCTACAATAGCATAAAACTTACAGGAACTGTAAATATGGTTTATAAAGGAGAAATTCAAATTTAGAAATGGCAAACAAACCAATATTTAACAAAATAATCTATGTTGGATTAATAAGTTTTTTATTTATACTCTCAGCAGTTATTTATAATTATTATAATACTTATTATGCTGAAAACACAAGTTTTGAAGAAGAAAAAATATTTATTTATATACCTACTGGATCAGGATTAGATAATTTGAAAAAACAAATTTTTCCATTTTTAAAAGATTCTTCTACGTTTTTTGATGCAGCTTATAAAAAAAAATATGTTTTAAATATTAAAGCAGGTAAATATGAAATAAGAAAAGGATTTTCAAATAAAGAAATTTTAAATTCTTTGAAATTTAATAATCTCCCTGTAAAAGTTACCTTTAATAATATTGAAAGGTTAGAGAA
>Ga0206126_10006145_pt1 | contig 10766 bp, 8 predicted proteins | sample Helgoland_Spring_5_FD_148621 | JGI IMG/M metagenome (GOLD analysis project Ga0206126, IMG submission 148621) | Pelagic subsurface seawater microbial communities from Kabeltonne, Helgoland, North Sea - Helgoland_Spring_Bloom_20160412_1 | ecosystem: Environmental > Aquatic > Marine > Epipelagic ...
TAGCAACACCCAGAGGAAATGATGTTTTAAACGTCAGAGATTTTTACAACACTAAACAAATAAGTACACGTAAATTGGTTAAGATATTTGATGCGTTGATTGAGTATGAATATGTTGACCATATTAATCATTCCCATTCAGACGACCCAATAAACAAGAATACTACATCAAGAATTAGGACAAGTAAGAAGCTACATAAGTTATTTATTGGACTAAGAGCATCTGAGTTTGATGTAGATCTTAATAGTGATAGCAAACAAATACTTCTTACAGGTTGGGAAGTGGATGAAGATGGAAACCTTGTAAAAGATAAAAACAACAAGAAATTAAGACAAACTATAGAGTATGATGAGAATGAACTTCACATATCAGCCAAGCTAAAAATATTAATGTCTTATAATAAATTACTAAAACGAACACATGTGGATATAGCAACATTAAATGAGCCACACATCATAAGAGAAAAGAGGAACAAGACTACAAAGAAGATAGAGGAACAAATAATACCAATTAACCAAAATAATAAGTTTGTTAAACGTATATTCAGTAGAGGGGAGTGGGTAGCAAACGGACGCTTCTATGGAGGCTTCTGGCAACAAGTAGGTAGTGAGTATAGACAACACATTAGAATAAATGGTCAACCGACAGTAGAGTTAGATTATTCGTCCTTACATCCCAATATACTATTAGTAGAACAAGACTATCCACCTAGTAATGATGTATACACGCTAAGCAAAGAACCAATAGTTCAACGCTTTGATTTAGATAAACAACGTAGTATAATTAAGTTGGCAGTCCTAATGTTACTTAATGCAGACAATATAAATAAAGCCTATTGGGCGTTAAAGAATAGTTACAAGAAACCTAAGGGTAAACCTATAGATCCCAGATCAACATTAACCATAAAAGAGTTTAATCTTTATAGAGAGGCTTTTATAAATAAACACCCACCACTGGAAGGCTTATTAGGCAAAGATCAAGGCATAAGGTTAATGTATAAAGACAGTCAAGTTATGGAACATATGATTAATAACTTTACACAACAGAAAATAACAATCTTGAGTGTACATGATTCAATTTTAATAGAAGAACAACATACACTCCTAGCTCATAAAGCAATGAAAGAAGCTACAAAGAAAGTAATAGGTATAGAATTAGATTTCGATCAGAATAGGTTATCTATGCCAGAAGTAATAGGTTCACAAACATTTAGAGATAGAGACTACTACTTAGATAATTTATCAATCTCACAAGAACAAAGACCTAAAGAAGAAACTAACTTACATAAAGAAAGATTAGATAGATTTAATAATTGGATACAACAAACAAATACAAACTAAAGTACACACTTAAGTAAGTTTATATAATATAAAAAAGCGATATAAGAGACACGCCAATTGCGGCGACGCAAATCGTCCCGATAGGAAGTTTATAACTAGAATGTATAGTATATGAAGTGTAAGTAAGATACTTAAGTACATTACTAGGACAAGTAGAGATTAAAAAGTAACTCAGAGAGCTTAGGAGCTGAAAACATACTACTCTGTTTAGATGAAGCTATGTAGTGTCGCTGGTGATAACATATTCAAATAATAGCATGTATTGTGCTGACTATAATGTATAACTACTCCCCTCGATAGAAAGCCCTGAGAAGTTGACTGCGAAGTTAAAATTAACCTACCCCTACTAGTAAGTGAGATGAGATTCTCTTCATGGTACAATTCTATAACAAATCCTTAACTTATAATGGTATCTTAAACACTCAATTTCGGGACACAATCAGTACACAAATAAATAGAAATCGGTACACATTTACTTTTTGAGTAATTATTATAGTCATATTAATATGGTGAATGAGATAAGTGTGGTACCCAAAGCCAGACTTACAATACATGTGTTTTACCCATTATAGCCTTGCTGTGTTGAATTTCATCTGTTAAATCGGTACACAAATAATATAATATCGGTACACAAAATGCATTTTCAGCAAGACAAGACTTCAGGCGTATATCACTATAGAAGGCGTGTGCCTAAAGAGCTTCAATCAAGTTGGGGCAAGAAACAAGTAAAAGTTTCGCTTAAAACAAAAAGCAAGAATCAAGCCAATCTGAAGGCCGCAAGATTAGACATAGAGTTTGAAGAGAAGCTGGCATTTTATAAGAAACGTCTCTCAGGAAGCAAATTAACTAACAGAGAGACATTAGAACAAGCTAAAGAAATATTAATCAAAGAAGGTATTCACCCACAACAGGTTCCTAATAACAAGGAAGAAGCTATCAGGTTCTTTGACAAAATAGAGGAGTATAAAGAACTATATATGCATGTCATGCCGGGTATTACTGAAATTAATACACCAAATGGCGTTGGATGGGATACAGATTATGAAATTGATCAAAACAATCCCTACTACCAAACTTTAAATATACTGGAAGGCAAAGAGACACTTAATATAGTCCCTACCCTAAAAGAAATTACTGAAGGGTATCTTAAAGACGGGGTTAGATCTGGTAAAAGAACTGAGTGGAATGAAAAGAAACATGCTCAGAAGACTTGGAGAGCAATTAGAGCATTAGCACCACTCGACACACCTATAAACGAAATTACTCGGATCAAGGCTAAGCTACATTTAGATAGACTGAGAGATGACAACCCTACATGGTCTGAAAGTACCATTCAAAGAGCTATTACATCTCTAAATGCTATATTTAACTCTGCCATTAGAGAATACTCACTCAACTCTAGAAACCCATTCGAAGGACTTGGGGTTGGGAAGCTGATTAAGAATAATAGTATTCTATACTCTGGTGAGAGTGATGAAGGACGTAGACGTAGTATGACAAAGCAAGAGTTAGACACATACGAAAAATATCTACTAACTGCTGACGTTGAAATAAGTTTGATTGGTCGATTTGTAATACAGTCTGGTTGTCGTCCAAGTGAAATAGCAGGTATACTTATCGAAGACTGTAAACTTCAAAGTAATGTCCCTCATATGCAGATTAGGTATAATAGAATTAGACATTTAAAAACAAAGAACTCTGTAAGAGACATACCTATTGTTGGTTCATTGTTAGACGAGTTTAGAGCCTTTGTAGCAAAGAGAATTGAAGTTCAAGGAACAGGCGCATTATTTCGTTATGGTAAAGACGGCAAAATAAATAACATAAATTCTGCTACAAAAACTCATCATCAGAAAATGAAGAAAGAGCTTGGTATTTTTAATGACAAGGAATGTGTACCTTACTCTGCTAGGCACTCAATGAAGGACAAACTCAGAGTGCTGAAAACACCTATCCAATTACAACATTCTATTCTAGGCAATGGTGAGAAGAGAGTTTCTGAGGGATATGGTGACGGCAACCCACTCTCATATTTACAAACTGAAATTATAAAAGCCTCAGAGCTTACAGGTTGGGGCTTAGAATACTAAGGATTAGTATACCTATTAGAGTCCTATTCACAGACTTGAGGTCAAGCCCTTTTTCAAAGGGTTCGCTTCGCTCAACCTCTCTCCGTGTTACACACGTCACGAACCGCAGTTAATTATGATGGACGATATTTGTAGACATCAAACTCACTACTTCCCAGATGTTTGAATACTTGAGCTTCACTGCGTGAATCAATATCTTCAGGCAGTACTTTTACTTCATATTTAAAACATTCATCTTTGTGTTTGTAATCTACATAATGAGTTACTTTACCATTACCAACAACACTCATGCCTGAAAGCCATGTATTATTTTCGCATACAGGAATGTTAGTTTGGAAAAGATCAGGGTTTACAGTTTGAGCAACTGGACGATACTGAATGCTACTTTTGTCTCTATTATCTGTATTAACTGTATTATTAACTGAGTAAAATATGGTGCCATTCCAAATTTTAGGACTATAAAACTGCGCAAAAAGCCCAAAAACCCCATAGCCTTCATAAATTGTTAAATTAGAATTTGTAGCAGCTATTGCTCCTACTGATGTTCCATTTGTGTAAGCAATATTATTCATATCACTACGTAAATATAAACCTGTCGTTTCACCAGCATTAATAGTAATAGACACTGGTGATGTAAAAGATAATTGAGTTAAGGTACCTTGGGCTTCTGGAGTAAAAGAACCAGTCGAATTTCTTAAGCTCCAGCCTGAAGAAGAAGTAGAAAGACCATCTGAGCGGGTGTACACTTCAAAACTGACAATTCCGCCAGGCACCGAAAAGAAGTTTCCTGAAAATCCAGTAATAGTTATTGAACTTGTACCAGTATTACTAACATCAAACATGTTCCCATATGAGCCATCGTTTGCTGAGCTAGTAGTTGTTAGCGATTGAGCAGAAATCTCTGATGAGGAAAAGGCATAGCTCACAAATACAAAAAAAGCCGGGAGCAAGTAACGCATTAGAGTTTTCCTTATGATGATATGTTAATAAAAAATCTTATTGAGACTATTCTCGGTTATTTTTTTATATATAGCAAGAGACCTTATGATCGACGTCTCACAGGCTGACCACGGCTAACTATTTTTTTATCTAGTCGACGTATGTGGAAACCAGCGTTGGGCAATTAATTGCTGTATGATTATATGGGTACCCATAAATGGCATATATACTTCATATTAATCTATTGCGTAGCTTACATTCTTACAGCTCTAAATGATTGATCGTATCAAAAACATTTACTAACATAAGCAAACAACATCTCTAACAGGTAATCAAAGATGGCTCTTATAGTCTCTGAACAAATGCAACAGCGTAAGAAGCTAAAGTTTCAACGTGAGTTAAAAAGACATTTATCAAGTTTCACCTCTGATGAATTAAAAACTAATATTCAGAAAATGTTCAAACCAAGTGTGACTAAACCCTCTGCAGATGCGTTTTATAATATGATACTTGCATCAAAGTTTGGAACTGGAAATGCCATAAACAATGGTGGCCAATGTTTTATCTTAGAAAGCTGTGTGTCTGCTTATAACCACAGTATTGAGAATAAAATACCCACTCTAAATCCTTGGGGTGGTTATGGTGTTTTGATTGACGAAAAGTCTCCATGGTCAAATGGATATTATTATATTGAGATTGATGAAAAGCTATTTCCACACTGCCACAAACTAGATGCAACAGATTTTCTCTGGGCTAATGAGATTTCCCCCTATTTATTCTTGGATAAGGCCACACAGGCTTATGGGTTTGTATTGGTTCCATTGCCAGCAATGAAGTTAGATGAATTTAAGGAATGGGGAACAATAGAAGGCATTGGTGGTATTAATGGAAATCAAGTTGAGCAGGACATAAAAAACAAAGGTTATGCTCAATATAGCTTTCTTGATTTTGATACTGGGTCGATGGAATATCTAAGTGCAGTTAAGGTTCAGTTCGGCACAGTTGATAAGTTAATACAGAGCTTGCCAGATAGAGATAGGCACAATGTTGTTTCACACAATAGAAAATTATCATCAGGCCAAACTACAAAAATAAAAGCACACAAGCGGAAGACACCTTTAAGATTAGTCTCAAGCTCAGGCGCACTCACAGACCATGTTGTATATTCAGTAAAGGATTGGGAGGGTAATGTGAGATATATAGGTGAAGGTAAGCGAGATCGACCTAAACACGTAAACTCTGGAGCCTCTCATAACTGGAAGATCAATGAACACTTCTTTACTAAAGGTGAAATGACTGTTGAGCGTTTACATGAAGGTTTAACGAAGAGTGAGTCTCTCGCTATTGAAAAGATGCTCATCAAGCAACATACAAACTCTGAACTATGGAATGTGAGAGACTATGAACCATTAGTTACAGAGAATGAACGCTTAATGACTATACAAGATATTGAAGACTGCTTTGACTTATAGATTTAGTGGAAAGCTGTTAGCTTGATGCGTTGATTGCTTTATAAACAGCCCCTCTTGAGCAACCTAATGCTTGTGCAATTTTGGTAGCACCCATTCCTTCATCTCTCATATTTCTTATTTGGTCGTGGTCTAATGAGTTAGGTCGTCCCTTATAAACACCATTAGCCTTTGCCTTCTCAATACCAGCTCTCTGCCGTTCCTTAATAAAACCTAACTCCATCTCACTAACCATGCCTAAAACAGTAAGCATTACTGTACCCATTGCTCCTGTTGTATCTATCACTGGCTCTAACACTCTCAAAGAACAACCCTTCTCAGTTAGAACATGAACAAGGTTTAATACGTCTCTAGTATTACGACCTAATCTATCCAGCTTATGAACAGTTAAGCTATCACCCTCAGCCATGAAGTCGAGTATAGTAGCTAATTCAGTACGACCTTCTGTAGATCTACCACTAACTTTTTCTTCTCTAACTACAGTACAGCCAGCTTGCTTTAATGCATCGACTTGTATTTCTGTAGACTGTGAAAGAGAACTTACTCTAGCGTATCCATATTGTGCCATAATACTTACCTTACTGTTCATTATGATTCTTAGACTTGGTATACATTACTGTAAATTAAATGCTTATACAACCCACTGTGAACACTTATTCTATAATTATTATAGTTAACTATGAGTGTACTTAATGAACACACTTGTCTGATAGTACTATTGTAGTGGAATACTTGCGTTGGCATCTTACTCAATAGAACTGCTTCGCAGTATTATATCTTTCTCGTCACTCTACAAACAAGTCGATCTTGATCTCTTATCCATCGGTCAGTGTCTGCGGTACTAATTTGGCTTTTTATTCCTGCGGAAAGCCAAATCTAGTTCCTCGCCAAAGACACTCTGGAACGACACCATTCTCTTTGTTGTTCTTGAGTAACTCGAGGTGAAATTGGCTCTCCTAATCATAGCAATCAACAGCCTGACCAAAGGCTAATACCTGATTTAAGGAAGAAATTAACCATGCCAAATATATTAGATGAATGTGACAAGAACTATGAATCTCTATGGGAGAGTAAAGACCTTCCGTATTATAGAATTGTAGTCTGCAAAGACCAGTTACAGTATATAGTTCAGCGAAACTATGGAGGTAGATGGTGTAGTAAAAGTTTTCATATGGAATGGAATAGCTTATTATGTCGATACCCAAACTTTGCAAATGATAAAGTGCCGATAACAAGTCCAAGTAAGTTAGTGAATGAAATCTATTAGCATTCTTATTTTACAAAGACTCATTGTGTGACAGGGTAAAATGGCTTTGACTTATGATGTATCAAATTAAGCCTCAACCTCTGTCACACAACGGTTTTTAAGCCCCTGACAGCCCCTCAGTGGAAATTAAAAAACCACAATTAAATCAAAGATGAGATTAAATGAATATAGATCATTTATTTGATATTTTGGCTATTGAACTGACATCATTATATCATAAGAACCGTCAACAAAATCACTACATGTATCCATCTTGTTAGTCATGCCTACTGATATAGACCAAGCCAATGCAGCCTTATTAAACCCTTTTTTAAAGTCGGCATCTGACGCTCCACGATTTCTAGCATTAGCTTTAAGTTTATTAGAAGCAGATTTTAATTTTCCTATGCCATCAATTCCACCTAAATATGCTTTGCATTCACTAACGGTACGGTCAATATAAGCTGCCTGTGCAGCCAACTGGTTTTGTATTGGTTGCGGTTTTTGAGAGCATGCAGCCATTCCAAATAAACTACCAACTAATACTGTAACTAATATATTTTTATTCATTTTACACCCCAACTATAAATATTTAAACTTACGCTAATCTATCACTATGAGACACACAAGAAATGATTTAACATTAAAATTCGTAAGTATTATATTTTAGAGACAACGCATGTTTTATGACGATCCCATAGATAGGTATCACTCTCAACCATTCAGTTATCATGCAGATACAGAGAGTGTGGAGCTTAAAGGATTATGTAAAAGTATTTGGTTATCCTTCGGTGATGATACTAGAAGCAAGATTGATGGCTTGTCTAACAACAAGGGTAAGATGCTTGGAAAAGATTATCTTCACCTCTCAATCATTCAGTTATTTATACATTGGAAATTAGACCCAACACTTTGTCTAGCAACACCCAGAGGAAATGATGTTTTAAACGTCAGAGATTTTTACAACACTAAACAAATAAGTACACGTAAATTGGTTAAGATATTTGATGCGTTGATTGAGTATGAATACGTTGACCATATTAATCATTCCCATTCAGACGACCCAATAAACAAGAATACTACATCAAGAATTAGGACAAGTAAGAAGCTACATAAGTTATTTATTGGACTAGGAGCATCTGAGTTTGATGTAGATCTTAATAGTGATAGCAAACAAATACTTCTTACAGGTTGGGAAGTGGATGAAGATGGAAACCTTGTAAAAGATAAAAACAACAAGAAATTAAGACAAACTATAGAGTATGATGAGAATGAGCTTAACATATCAGCTAAGCTCAAAATATTAACGTCTTATAATAAATTACTAAAAAGAACACATGTGGACATAGCATCATTAAAAGAACCACACATAATAAGGGAAAAGAGAAACAAAACTACAAAGAAGATAGAGGAACAAATAATACCAATTAACCAAAACAATAAGTTTGTTAAGCGTATATTCAGTAGAGGGGAGTGGGTAGCCAACGGACGCTTCTATGGAGGCTTCTGGCAACATGTAGGTAGTGAGTATAGACAACACATTAGAATAAATGGTCAATCGACAGTAGAGTTAGATTATTCGTCCTTACATCCTAATATACTATTAGTAGAACAAGGCTATCCACCTAGTAATGATGTATACACACTAAGCAAAGAACCAATAGTTCAACGCTTTGATTTAGATAAACAACGTAGTATAATTAAGTTGGCAGTCCTAATGTTACTTAATGCAGACAATATAGATAAAGCCTATTGGGCGTTAAAGAATAGTTACAAGAAACCTAAGGGTAAACCTATAGATCCCAGATCAACATTAACTATAAAAGAGTTTAATCTTTATAGAGAGGCTTTTATAAATAAGCACCCACCACTAGAAGGCTTATTAGGCAAAGATCAAGGCATAAGGTTAATGTATAAAGACAGTCAAGTTATGGAACATATGATTAATAACTTTACACAAAAGAACATAACAATCTTAAGTGTACATGATTCAATTTTAATAGAAGAACAACATACACTCCTAGCTCATAAAGCAATGAAAGAAGCTACAAAGAAAGTAATAGGCAAAGAACTAGATTTCGATCAGAATAGGTTATCTATACCAGAAGTAATAGGTTCACAAACATTTAGAGATAGAGACTACTACTTAGATAATTTATCAATCTCACAAGAACAAAGACCTAAAGAAGAAACTAACCTACATAAAGAAAGATTAGATAGATTTAATAATTGGATACAACAAACAAACACAAACTAAAGTACCCACTTAAGTAAGTTTAAATAAATATAAAGAGCGGTGAGCGAGTAAGTAAAAATACTTAAGTAAACACTAATACAAGTAGAACTTACTAAGTGAGATACTTAAGTACATTACTAGGACAAGTAGAGATTAAGAAGTAACTCAGAGAGCTTATAGGCTGAAAACACACGACTTGTTTTAGATCTAACTATGTAGTGTAACCAATAATAACATATTCAGTTAATGGAATATATAGTACTGATGATTAAGTATAACTACTCCCCTCGATAGAAAGCCTTATCCCTTAGCCTGTAAAGTTAAAATAGTTACAATGATATGCGCTTCATATACTTAGCTAACTTACTGACTGTGTAACCGTTACCATAGAGCGTTCCAGTTCCTTTTACAGATGACCAACCACCAATCTGATCAATTGCTTCTAGTGGTACGTCAGCCTCCCTCAATCGATCCCTTAGACTATGACGTAAACAATGTGTAGTCTTACCATCAAATTCAACTCTTAGAAACTTACACAAAGTAGCTGAAGCTGTTGTATTGTTAAGATAGCCATCTCTAGCATATCTAGGAAAAATATATTCGCTACTGGAACAACCTTTGAACAACATCTCAATTGCCGTTTTTGCACATTCAGATACGATTGGAACTTGTCGATTACTACCTGTTGTTTTCAAACCTCTGGAACTGTTTTCACGCACATGTAGAATTAAAAAATTATCAACTGGGTAAATATCTTTTTTAGTAGCTCCTAAAACTTCAGACAAACGACATCCTGTTTCCCCTAAGATAGGTAGTATCAATCTAAGTTTACCATGTGATAATGATCGGTCATATAAGTATTTAAGTTCTGTTATAGAAAATGGCTTCCGTTTATGGGCATCCTTACCCTCTCCTTTTATAAGCAAATGGGCAAATGGATTACGCCTTTCCAAGTCCAACTCATATGCAGCCCAATTAAACACAGCATTTATTGAGTTTAGTCTTCTTCGGATGGTTGTCGTTTTAACATTTTCGTATTTATCAATAAAATTACGAGCATCTGCTCTATCATAATCTTCAATATTTTTGTCGCCACATATGTCTATCAATTGCCTGATAGCAATCATAACTGGCTTAACATCTATACCCTTCAGAGAGGCATATTCTTGTGCTATTTCGATGAGTTTTGGCATTTTGCTAACCTTACGTTTTCATTAAAGAATCTACGTAAGTAGTGGTGCCCCCACACGGACTTGAACCGCGGACCTATTGATTACAAATCAATTGCTCTACCAGCTGAGCTATAGGGGCACTTTCAGAGCGCCTTTTGCTTGATTCACAGACCGAATGCAAGTGTTTTTTTGAACAATAAATACTTTATTTATTATTAGAAATTCAATGAAACATCTCGATGATTAGCCTGGCATTTTGCTACAAACAAAGCCT
>Ga0206126_10006146_pt1 | contig 10766 bp, 9 predicted proteins | sample Helgoland_Spring_5_FD_148621 | JGI IMG/M metagenome (GOLD analysis project Ga0206126, IMG submission 148621) | Pelagic subsurface seawater microbial communities from Kabeltonne, Helgoland, North Sea - Helgoland_Spring_Bloom_20160412_1 | ecosystem: Environmental > Aquatic > Marine > Epipelagic ...
ACAGTTTCAGAGCCCAAGCGATACTCGAGGGTTATTTAAGTGCAGACATCTTTGTCGAGACAACAGGGGACATGCATCGGGTGATGATCGGGCCGTTTGCTGAAAAGTACGAAGCCGAGCTTGCGGTCGATTGGGCCGCTGCGAAGCAGTTCTCAGGATTGTTGTTCGCCAAAGCAGGGTAAGCCAAGCTTCCACTGAGCTGACGCTGAGATGCTGTATTGCAGCTATCTACCTGACATGCTTTTTATATGCATTGCCAAGCCGCTTGGCGATCAACCAACTCGCGCGACAGTCGCCAGTGTTGTACGCGATGAAGTCCTTCACAACTGTTTTTTCAGCGTCAGAGAAGTGCTTCCACCGCCGATGAGCTTGGCAGGCCTTATCGATTTTTCGACAAACCTCAGCCGCACCGAGCGCCAGTGGGGGGAAGGGCCCTCGATTAAGGAGCGCGCTGCAGAATTCTTCTAAAGTCTTGTTTCGCGCCGTTTCATCTGTCCCGAATGACCTTCGCTTGTTCGCATATCGTCGCGCAGGGGGCAGAAGGTTGTACAAAAGCGGTTCAATTTTTTTAAAAGTAGCGGTAGTCAGGTGATCTTTTAGCGCGGCTTCCTCATAGATCGACCAATGGATAAGCCTTGAGCCCGTCTGGGATGCATCGCTGCATAGGTTTTGAAAGAACGACTCGAATTCAACCACCTCGCCGCGGTCGCCAAGGTGATTGGCGACCGGCTTCCAATTCTCCTGAAATAAATGCGCGCAATACTGGCCAGATTGACCCGTGGCGTTGGGCCTGAAGGTTCCGACCATATGCGGTTTCGGTGCGGATCTGGTTTTCGACGACCAACCCTCACCCTCAAAGTCGATGTAAATGGCTTTGCGGTATTCTTCTGGGCTCAGCACAGTCATAACGTGATCTCTCAATTTCGCAGATTCTTGGGAATGCGTTTAGCGATCAGCATATGCATAGGGGCCATAATCGCAAGCCTCGCACAAGTAATCCTTAAAGACCTTGGCCTTGAGAAAGTTCGCCCGACTGAATATTTTCTGGTCAATCTCAGAGCGTTTTCGTAGATTTTTTAGCCAATCTTTTTGTTTGTCCTCGTCCCAATCGTTGTGCGCCTTGGCTTCTAAAAACATAAACAGACCATGAACGGTATTGATCATCTTCTCGGTTGCGCCAAAAACGATTTGCCAGCTTGCGCTCGCGTTCTGATGGAAGGAGTCTGTCGGCACATCATCGCGACACTTAAGTTGACCTTGAAATGCCTGAATCCAATCCTGGACGAGTTGTTCAGGGTAATCACTTCGTTGCGTTAATGCGTTCAAACGAGTTTTAAAGTAGTGAATGTTGGAAGGTTCTGAAAAATGATTTATGCCTTCGGCGTATTTTTGAGCAGTTTCTTGGAGTAAAAGGGTGAGGTCTATAAGAATTTTAGCCAGCACATAGTCGGGGTCGTCCTCGCTCAAGTGTTGGGTTACTTTATAGGCGCCTGCGAGTTCTTCAATCTGCTCTGCAATTGAGTCGATGGTCTCGATACTCAGTCCGAGTCTCTTGTGAAGTAATTCGCGCTCGGCCTGTTCCAGAAAATGCTCAGTGTTGAGTTTAATCCCTGATTTTTGGACCTTTAAAAGGGTGTGCAAGACAATGGGCAGTTCACCTGAGCAGCGTTCAAGTTCAAAGCCCTCAGTGAATTCGCGTTGGATTAATTCAAGGGTCGCCTCAGCTTTAGGGAGATCTATATTCGTTAAATACCTTTTAAATCGGTATTGATGTTGATCGAGCCTCCAGTCTAATTCTTCATAGTGACGGGACCATATCGCATATTTTGTGAAGTCAGCAGGGCAGAAGGCATGAATCCAAGACATGTAGGGTGTCCGAGGTGAATGTGGATGTCTATTTTAAAATACCGATTTTTTAAATACTGTCAACGTGACAGTTGTTTTGCCTTAACCTTGCATTAGCTTCATGTTACTTTTAGTCGCGAGTGTGGTCAGACGATATGGGCGGAGAGCTAGAAATGCGGTTATCAGAATCACTTCGCAACGAGCTTTACTTGGAACGCCTGCGCGAAAAACTCATTAAGTTATATTCCTATGGGGACGCTGAACCAGAGGCCCGGCGACGTTTGCTTGATCAGATTGATGGCTACTTCGAAGCGGCGATCTTGATGCAGATGATGACCAAAGAGGCGCTTCAGGCGGTGATCGATGAGGAGCACATGAGCGCCTTCGGTATGACCCTAAAAGAACGCAAGATTCAAAAAAAGTTGGACGGCCGAGCGATTGAAGTTGACTGGGAGGTGTATGACGCGCCACCGAGCTTGCGGCCAAAGCCAGCTAATTAGGGTGCCTGCATGGTTTAGGAAAGCGTAAGCAGCCCTGTCAGCAAGTTAGGTCTCAATTTAACCTAGACGACCTTACACCGACTTTTCGAACGTGGCGCTGAAGCGTTATTCAAAATTCGTTCCGATGGCCATAACTCAAAAGAACGCGTCTCGAAAGCGTTCCCTTGGACACTATGCGCAAATGGTTGCGCGATGTTATTTGGAGTCCCGCGGATTCAAATTCTTGTCTGGTTTTCAATCTGATATGGCGTGGGTGGTAGGCCCCATTTGGCTCAGCGTTTGTTATAGCTTCAGTAAAACCTGGTCCGCCACGTTTGAAGCGCGACCTGAAATTTTTCAATAATACACGGTGAGTAAACGGTCGATTTAGATGTTCGCATTGGGCCTCGGCCGCTTTATCAGTTAACGTATTGAGAATTTATGGCCAGATCGATCGTGAAACAAATGATTAATTGCCCAGCGGATCTCTTTACTCGACTTGCAGCTAGTGCTGGCAATCATTTTTCCTCGGACGGCGAAGATTATTCATTTCTCTATGATGCGTTTGGCCAAAGTGAATTCACTGATCTGGTTAGTATTTACATACCGGATTTGAGTGATGCTGTGTTTAATAGTTGGGAAGAGTTTGAGTACTGGTGTGATGATATCGAAAGTGGGCTTATCTGGCGGCTTGTAGATGAGGAAGAACTCGCTGATGGCGATTTAGGAGCCGCACCTCGAGAATACTTTGGTTCAAAATCAACGGTGGAGCAAAAGGTGATAGAAGCTTTATGTGATGGCGAAAGAGATGGTCTGATGTCAGTAGCGTGCGCGGAAGTATCCTTGAAAGGTGAGGTCCTTTTTTTGATTTTCGATGATTTTACAGGCTGGGGATTAGGTCATGCGGATAGTGTCCTTGTTGTAAGATCACTTGACGAGTTGGTACCAGACAAAGGGTTTTATCCAATCCTGTAAAAGCGGCAAGAGGGTCGCGTCAAGATGGATCTGATTTGAAGGTAGATGATCTGCAGAACAACAGTCTTTCTGAAGTCTAACTTCGCAGCGTTGCCTTAAGGTCGAGAACAGCATAACAAAAGTCTTTCAACTCGCTTTTGCCCTCGATCAAGTCTGCTTGTTTATTGAAGACCTCGTTAGCTCGGCGTAATGCTTCAACGGTTGGCAGGTCACTGGCATCTGAAACCGTGGGCGCATAGCCACCGAAAAATCCTCGCTCTCGAAATAAGGCATATAGTTTTTCCGGATCGAAGTGGTGTCTCTTAGCTATGTTTAGATCGAGGGCGTCCTGAATAAAGGGCAACGCCTCGGCGAGTACTTTATCGACCTCATTTTTTAGGTTTTCTTCGATATCCCATACGGAGATATCAGAATATTCCGCTTCTGACATCGAAAAGTCTTCTGGTTGAAGCTTCGTGAGAAACTCTTCTGCAAGATATAGGATTCCTAGCTGATCAGCTTCAGAGAGATGGTACTTAAATCGTTCCCACTTGGACTTATCGCTCGCGCCCCATGCAGCAAGAATCAAGGGGTTCATCACTTCTATTTGGGGGCCTTTATCTATCGGGTGCATTTTCAATTTCTTGACGCTTTTTATGACACTGCACAGTTTGTCCCAATGTTTAGGTAGGGGGCATACGATGCCTCTGCTTTCTAGATCCGAGAGTAGTTGTTGAAGTGAATCAGACACTGTAAGTTTTCTGTATCCCTTGAGTTGATATCTAAATGAGTTATACCGGAAGTTTCTTAAAATTGCTCTTGGGTAGTAAGGGGTTTGTCTGATAAAAAGTCGAGCGATAAAGTATGCAGATGATAGATTTTGATCGAAGTAAGCGCGTAATGTGGGTCTGCCTAGCGTTTGGAGAATATGATGGCCGAAATTAAATCGCTTGCTAATTTGATGGCTTGCAAGGAAGACGCACAGATGGCTTGGATTGAAACCAATTATCCACGTTGGTATGGCGATATGATTTACATTGGTGTGATCACAGGCGATGGGCCTGCGGACCAGATTGCTGAAATGCTGGAAATGGGTGACGATTTAGATTTTCCAAGGGTCGGCAGATTAGATCTCTCAATTAACGGTGAAAAATTTTTTGCGCTTTTTACAGGGCTAATTCTTGGTCAGGGAGGTTTCGATCCTGAACTGCACGGAATTTATGCAAGCAAGCAGGCAGTAAAGGCGGAATTGGGTCGGTTTTCAGGATATATACAAGAGTGACCGCAGTCATTCGTTCCTGAAGGTTGCAGGTCATCAGGGCGATCAAAAAAGTGACAGAAAACATCATATAGACAGGAAGGGCATATTCCCGCTAGGGCATTGAGATTACTGGAAGGGCGAGACATGGCTAAAGAACAAAAAGGCAACAACGGCGCTAATTTAGGGTTTGAGGCAAAACTGTTTCTCACCGCTGACAAGCTGCGCGGCAGTATGGACGCTAGCGAATACAAGCACGTCGCACTGGGACTGGTGTTCCTCAAATACATCTCTGATGCGTTCAACACTGTCTTTGAGCAGCTACAAGCTGATGAATACGCAGATGAAGAGGACGCGGAAGAGTACTTAGCTGAACGTACCTTTTGGGTACCCAAAGAGGCTCGTTGGGGTCATCTGCAGGCTAATGCAAAATTACCCACTATCGGCAAGCTTGTTGATGACGCAATGCTGGCCATTGAGAAATCAAACGCCAGCCTCAAAGGTGTTCTGCCCACCAACTATGCACGAGAAGCGCTCAACAAAACCATGTTGGGTGAGCTGATAGATCTAATCAGCACAATCGGCATGAACGAGGAAAGCGACAAGTCCAAAGACATATTAGGTCGTGTGTATGAGTATTTCTTAGGCGGCTTTGCAGGTGCTGAGGGCAAGCGGGGCGGTGAGTATTTCACACCTCGCTCGATTGTTAGAGTGCTCACCGAAATGTTGGAGCCATATAAGGGTCGAGTATACGACCCCTGCTGCGGGTCAGGCGGCATGTTTGTTCAGTCGGAGAAGTTTGTAGTCGAGCATGGCGGCCGTATTGGTGACATCCGTGTCTACGGACAAGAGATGAACAACACCACATGGCGACTGGCCAAAATGAATATGGCTGTGCGTGGTATTGATGCAGACATCAAATGGAACAATGAGGGTAGCTTTCACAAAGACGAACTAGCTGACTTAAAGGCCGACTTCATTCTCGCCAACCCCCCATTCAACATCAGTGATTGGGGCGGAGATAGACTGCGTGAGGATGTGCGTTGGAAATACGGTACGCCTCCAGCGAGCAATGCCAACTATGGTTGGTTGCAACACATCGTCCATCACTTAGCACCTAACGGCACAGCTGGTGTGGTGCTAGCCAATGGCTCTATGTCATCAAATTCATCAGGTGAAGGTGATATCCGTCAAAGCCTTGTTGAACACGATCTAGTGGATTGCATGGTGGCTCTACCCGGTAATTTGTTCTACGGCGTAACCATCCCATGCTGCCTTTGGTTTTTGGCGAAAAACAAAAACACTGAAGGCTTTAGAAATCGCAAGGGCGAAGTGCTTTTCATTGATGCACGAAAACTAGGGACGATGGTTGATCGTGTATTACGAGAATTCAGTGTTGAGGATACTGCACAGATATCAGATACCTACCATGCATGGCGCGGTGAGGACCACGCAATACAGCGGAGGGGTGAATACGAAGACATCTCTGGCTTCTGCTATTCAGCCAATTTGGAAGACATCAAAAAGAGTGATTATGTACTCACACCTGGCCGGTTTGTCGGTGCTGAAGATGAGATAGATGACGGAGTACCGTTTGAAGAAAAATTTGAAGCATTGAAGATAAAACTAACAGAGCAGTTTGAGCTCGGTAAGTTGTTAGAAGAGCGAATAGAAGTCAACCTAAAGCAGGTCCCGCTAAAATGACATGGTGCGAGTACAAGCTGGGGGAAGTTACTGAAAACTTTGACTCAATGAGAAAGCCCGTTAAAGGTACGGACCGTAAAGCTGGTTCATTTCCGTACTATGGTGCATCTGGCATTGTCGATTTTGTGGATGATTTTATCTTTGACGGAGAGTATCTGTTAATTGCTGAAGACGGAGAGAATTTAAGAACACGAAAGACGCCAATTGCGTTTATTGCGACAGGGAAATACTGGGTAAATAACCACGCTCACATAGTGCGCGGAAATCATAGGGCTAATACAAAGTACCTATCTTATGCGCTCAAAGTTACAGATGTCAGCGGATACTTAACCGGTTCAACTATGCCTAAGTTGACGCAAGGTAATATGAATCAAATTAGATTGGAATTGCCAGAGATATTAGAGCAAGAACGTATTGTCAATGTTTTAGGCGCGCTCGACGACAAGATCGAAAACAACCGCCGAATGAATGAGACGTTGGAAGAAATGGCGCGGGCGATTTTCAAAAGCTGGTTTGTGGATTTTGACCCTGTGCACGCAAAGGCCGCTGGTGCCGTTCCAGCGCATATGGATGCGGATACTGCGGCACTGTTTCCAAGTTCGTTTGGTGATGATGGTTTACCGGAAGGGTGGATCCGCAAAACATTAGGTGAGGTTTGCACAATAAAGAGTGGGAAAAGGCCGCCAACAAAACTTACCTCACCGAACAATGAAAATAATATCTCTGTTTATGGAGGTAACGGTATTGCTTGGTATACAAATGAAATTTTGTTTGAGCAGCCGTTTATTATTACTGGCCGCGTTGGAACACTAGGAACGGTTTATCGAGTATATGAGAAGTGTTGGGTTTCGGACAATGCTTTGTGCTGCTTTCCAAACTTTGAAGAGGCATTTGAGCTGGTTTATTTTGCGATGAAAGAAGTCGATTATCAGGCGTTAAACTCCGGTTCTACGCAGCCGTTGCTTACGCAAACGACGTTGAAAAATCAGAGCATCATTGCTCCGTCTGAAGCGGGGGTATTAGCATTCCACCAGAGAATCAAAGTCCTGTTCAAAAAGATATTGGCAAATAATGAAGAGAACCAAACTCTCGCCGAATTACGCGACACACTCCTGCCAAAATTGATGTCCGGTGAAATTCGTGTGGCTGATGCTGAAAGCGAAGTTGAGGCGGCTGTATGAGCGGAAAGTTCACTGAAGATCACGTAGAACAAGCCTGCTTAGATTGGCTGGAAGAGTTGGGCTATGGCGTGTTGCATGGGCCTGATATTTCACCCGATGGTGATGCTAGAGAACGTGCGGCTTACGATTCCACTATCCTAATTGATCGCTTCAAGTCAGCTTTTCAACTGATCAATCCGAAGCTCAGCGCTGATGCTTGCGACTACGCATTGCGCAAACTTCAACAAACTGATTTCCCAAGTTTAGTGGAAGAGAATCGCCGTTTACATCAACTGATGGTGGACGGTGTGGATGTAGACATCATACGTGATGACGGCAGCATCGGAACAGACAAGGCCAAGCTGATTGATTTCGACAACCCGTCAAACAATGACTGGGTAGCTGTGAATCAGTTCACTGTGATTGAAGCGGGGCACAATCGCAGGCCGGATGTGGTCGTGTTCGTTAACGGCCTACCACTTGTTGTGATTGAACTGAAAAACCCTGTTGATGAAAACGCCACCATTGATGACGCATACAATCAGCTGCAAACCTATAAAGATGAAATCCCCAGTCTGTTTCGCACTAACGGGTTACTGATCACGTCCGATGGCTTGCTCGCACGTGTTGGCTCTTTAACGGCTAATAGCGAACGCTTTATGGCTTGGCGCACAGTTGATGGTGAAAATATTGCCCCTAAGGGTGTACCGGAATTAGAAACCCTCATCAACGGGGTGTTCGATCAAACTCGCCTGTTGTCGCTTTTGCGCGGCTTTATGGTGTTTGAGAATACGGGCAGCGATCTGATCAAAAAGATTGCTGGATATCATCAATTTCATGCTGTTCACAAAGCAGTGCAATGCACTATCGACGCTACTGGCGATAGCGGGGATAACCGAGTGGGTGTTATCTGGCACACACAGGGATCGGGTAAGAGTTTATTGATGGCTTTCTACGCGGGTGAGGTTATTGCTCATCCGCAAATGGCTAATCCAACATTGATCGTGCTGACGGATCGCAATGACTTAGATGATCAGCTATTCGCCACATTCGCAGGCTGTAAAGACCTTATAAGACAAACGCCGGTTCAGGCCAGTGATAGGGAACATCTGCAGAAGCTACTTGCTGTGCCCTCTGGTGGAGTGATCTTTACCACCATTCAGAAGTTCGCACCTGAACAGGGTGAGAGCGAATACCCCATGCTCACCGATCGACGCAACGTGGTTGTGATCGCTGACGAAGCGCACCGCAGTCAATACGGCTTCAAAGCAAAAGTAGCCAGCGATAGCGGTGAGGTTTCTTACGGGTTTGCCAAACACTTGCGAGATGCGATTCCTAACGCTTCCTTCATCGGCTTTACAGGTACACCCATTGAAGCAACCGATGTAAATACGCCCGCAGTATTTGGTGATTACATCGACATCTACGACATCCAGCGTGGCGTCGAAGATGGTGCAACTGTGCCTATCTACTATGAAAGCAGGCTAGCTCGTATTGAGTTAGACGAGGATGAGATAGCGAAGATCGACGAAGAAATTGATGATCTTGCAGACGACGATGACATCTCCGAAAAAGAGAAAAAGAAGGGCAAGTGGTCTCGTGTTGAAGCGCTGGTTGGTGCTGAAGACAGACTCAATATGGTTGCTGCAGACCTAGTCGAGCACTTTGAGTCGCGAGTGGAGGCAATGGACGGCAAGGCGATGATTGTGTGTATGAGCCGCCGCATATGCATTGGCCTCTATGATGCAATTACTGCGATCCGGCCTGATTGGCATAGCGCTGATGATGACAAGGGCAAGATTAAGGTTGTGATGACCGGATCTGCTTCTGACCCTGTGGCCTGGCAACAACATATAGGCAATAAGGCAAGACGTGATCTGTTAGCGAAGCGTGCAAAGAAAGCCGATGACGAGTTAAAACTAGTGATCGTGCGAGATATGTGGCTAACAGGATTTGATGCGCCCTCTATGCATACCATGTATGTGGACAAGCCAATGAAAGGGCATGGGCTGATGCAGGCGATTGCCCGTGTAAACCGAGTATTCAAAGACAAACCCGGCGGGTTGATTGTTGACTACATAGGTATTGCGCAAAGTCTTAAAAATGCACTAGGTAACTACTCAGGCGGCGATAGAGGCAAAACAGGTATTAATCAAGCAGAAGCCATTGCTGTGATGATTGAGAAGTACGAAGTCGTTAAAGACATGTTCTTTGGCTTTGACTACTCAGCGGGATTACAAGGCGAAGCAAAAGATCGTCTCGCTGTTATGGCTGGTGCTATGGAATGGATACTCGAAGCACAGCGCAAAGCAGCAGAACGAGAATCCTCTGATGAAGACAAAAAACAAGCGCATAAGCGTTACTCAGATGCAGTACTCAACCTCAGTAAAGCCTTTGCGCTTGCAGCGTCTAGTGATGATGCCAAAGTGATACGTGATGAGGTTGGTTTTTTCCAAGCCATTCGTGCTGCACTGGTTAAAAGCATAGGTACTAAGAAGAAGACCAAAGATAACGATCTTGCTGTGCAACAAATCATCAGCCGAGCTGTTATTTCAACTGAGATCATCGACATCCTGCAAGCGGCTGGCATGGAGTCACAGGACATTTCTATTCTGTCCGACGAATTTCTTGCTGAAATACAGGGGATGGAGAAAAAGAACTTAGCACTTGAGGCCTTAAAAAAGCTCATCAATGGTGAGATCAAATCAAAGCTGAGTTCCCGCGTAGTGAAAACCAAAGCCTTTTCTGATCGGTTAGCGGAGGCCATCAACCGTTATCACACTAATGCTCTCACCACAGCACAGGTCATTGAAGAACTGATAGCGCTCGCTAAAGAGATACGCGCAGAAATGGAGCTGCGGGGCAAAGATGGTCTGTCCGAAGATGAAGTAGCTTTCTATGAGGCACTCTCAGAAAACGATAGTGCAGTAGACGTAATGGGAGATACCAAACTGAAGCTAATCGCACACGAGCTTCTTCAGTCTGTTCGGTCGAACGCTACGATCGATTGGCATCATAGCGAGATGGCACGAGCCAAAATACGAGTCGCCGTAAAACGCATTCTTAAGAAATATGGCTATCCGCCAGACCTGCAATCAGCGGCTATACAGACCGTGTTGCAGCAGGCTGAGGCTTTCTCTGAGAAGTGGGCTGCATGATTTGCTGTTTGTGTTCAAAAGAGCTGGTTCGAAGAGCTTATATTTGTTGAAGTGAATCTGGCGAGAGATTAGTGAAGACGTGATGTGGCTAATTTTAGGGCCTGTAATCGTCGACTCCTTAGAGGCGCGAGCAATCCAATGAAGCAGACTAGGTTCACAACACACGCTTTGACTAGGTTAAAAGAGCGTACCTGCATCACACCTCGGG
>Ga0206126_10006147_pt1 | contig 10766 bp, 7 predicted proteins | sample Helgoland_Spring_5_FD_148621 | JGI IMG/M metagenome (GOLD analysis project Ga0206126, IMG submission 148621) | Pelagic subsurface seawater microbial communities from Kabeltonne, Helgoland, North Sea - Helgoland_Spring_Bloom_20160412_1 | ecosystem: Environmental > Aquatic > Marine > Epipelagic ...
AACGGCTTCTTGTTTAAATTCATCGGGATATTTTTTATTCATAACACTTTTTACTTCGGTTTCTAAGTAAAAAGTGTCTACAGTTTCAGGGGAAGATCACAGTTTTTATCAGATCCGTTTTTCAGGCCCAGTAGCAAGTACGCCATTCCCATCTTGTACCTCTATATTTCTAAAGTCATTAAACAGCTTTCCCAAGGTCGTGTTTGAGCCATCTATGTTTAAGAACCCAGAGTATTAAAAATGTTGAATGAACACCATTAATACTTCTGAGCACCAATGAATGGAAAGTCCAATGCTGCTGTCTAAAAGTTACTTGAATTTAAAGTGGCTAAGTAGGTTTTCAAGCTTTTGATTGGCAATCGTCTTATCCGCTTTGGGCACGCGTGTCTGTACCAGTAAAAAACGATTATTCTGATAAGTTAGCACTTGTTTTATCCAGTACGTTTCGCCAGCAACGTTCACATAGGCTGTGGTTGCTAACGCAGATATTTTGTCTAATTTAGCTGCTTCATTGGCGAGTATTTCGATGTCTTCTGGTGAAGTTCCACTTGATATTAAAAGTTCAGCTAGCGGGTTAATGGTTGTGTTTTCACTAGCGCCATGGCTTATTACCACTGAACTTTTTCCAGAGCTGTCTGATAGTGGCTGCATGACTACTGAATTGCGAAAACGTTTCGTTATGTTGTACTCAGGGATTTCAGTTAGTGTAAAAGGTAGCCCTGTAAATAGGCGTAGCTTATTTTCGACATTTACAGCGAGGCTGTTTACCGATTTATAAATTGCTTGCCTATGACTTTTATTGGCACTTTCGGGGTAACTGGCTTCAACAACAACCGAAGATAGTTCGTCACCGCATATTAATAATTGCTTATCAAAAACAGTGCCTGCCACTATCTGTTTCAGTTCCACAAGGTGACAAACAGCGTTAGCTACATTAATTTCTTGCTTGTCAATAAGCTGCAAATTTCTGAGGGCCAGATTTTCTTTGTTTAAACCTGCTAGGTATTCTTGGTTAGACACTTCAACTTCATACACTTTAATTCTCGAAAAGCTCTCTGGTTGCACAAATCCATAATGCTCAGGGGTGAGATTAAAACCTATGGGAGGTTTAAGGCTAACCTGAAAGCCATCATTGAGAACGAATCTTTGAGCTTGAATCGGCTCTGCAGGTTGTGCTGCCTCTATCGATTGGCGCAACAAAGTAGTGTCGCAAGCAGACAACCATACACCAACGAGTGCTACAAATAACTTTTTGAATAGCATGCTTTAAATTTCACCTTTAATCAGAAGTTTTGCTCTATAGGCATAAATCTATCATATAAATTTATCAACATCGCTACAACACTGCTACAACAGAGCAATGACCAGTTTTAGGATCTTATTCGGGCACCGCTACTGTATTGTATGCTATGTATGACGATAAAGGTATTACAGCCACTGCCAGCGCAACCATTTCATATGGAGTAAATGATGACAGAGGCGCTATAGGTAAAGCAATGGTTATTGTCAACCTGATGGTAATACTAAATCAAGCCCCAGTTGCACAGAATGATACTGCGAGTAAACACGATCAAACGTCAATAACGTTTAATGTGTTAGCTAATGATCCAAATCCAGATGATGATGAACTTATCTTAGTAAGTGCAACTTCAACTAATGGCAATGTTATTACAAACAGCAAAGTTGTATATATACTGTTTCAGATGGTTTTGCTGAAGTCAGCACATTCTTAACGTCAGCATATTAAACGCGCATTTTAAAACAAGTTAACGCTAAAGGTGGTAGTTTCTTTGGCTTGTTTATATTATTATGGATAAGTTCACTTATCTAACGTTTAAGTAGTGGTTTAGGCAACACATGTTGTATAAATAATCGCGAATTAAAGTAGAGTAATTAGCTAAAAAGGTGGTCGGATTTTGTAGACCACTGCATTGGGAGTAATAAAATGTTTTTTATAGCCAGAAAACTCACGTCTTTTTCCTTAAAGGTAACGCTTATCATGTTACTTCACTCCACTGTACTGGCTTATGCCGCTGAGGAAGAGGGCATGCTTGAGCCTTATGAGCTCAATATGCGCATGTTACAACACAAACGACAGCTTGAACTCAATAGTACCCCCAGAGAGCCATTGCTTGTGATGCATAAAAGTGGGTATTTAGATGTGACTGCATTTGATAATTATGACGAGTTTGTTATTACCGTTACCAATCAGCAGGGGTTCACAAAACAAGTCAAAAACAGTACCGGTAGTGTCGACATATATAACTTAAACTTACCTAACGACGGTAAATACGAGTACGAAATATTGGCAATGAAATTCACCGGTGAAGTCATAGCCGATGTCATGAATAACGGTAGGGGCCTGAACGCATCAACCAATATAGCCATTACGCAAAAAACTAGCGGTCACTTTATCACCAAAAACAACCAGATTTTAGTACCAGAGACGCGACTTGAACAACGGCCCGAAATGTTTCCTGGTAAACCACAACAGCCACCTGTTAATCGTTCATTCTTTGGGAGAGAAAAATAATGAAACTAAAAAATAAAATCATCCCCAGTGTTTTATGCGCAGCCTTTTCTCTTCCATTCACTAGCGCCATTGCTGACGTGGTACACCAAGACGATGTTATAGTTGTTGGAAGCTTGTGTGCAGGCTTTGACTGCGTTAACGGTGAAAACTTCGGCTTTGACACTCTTCGCATGAAGGAAAACAACCTCAGAATAAAATTCATAGATACCAGCACCAGTAGTAGTTTCCCCACAAATGACTGGCAAATCACCATAAACGATAGTGCTAACGGCGGTGTTAACAAATTCTCCATTGAGGATATTGACGGCGGTACTACCCCCTTTACTATTTTGGCATCAGCGCCTAATGACAGCCTCTATATTAGCTCTAATGGCAACATTGGCTTAGGCACCTCAACCCCACTGGTGGACCTTAGCATCAAAACCGGTAATACCCCCACATTACGCCTTGAGCAAAGTATCAGTTCAGGTTTTGCTGAACAAATCTGGGATGTGGGTGGCAATGAATCTAACTTTTTTATCCGGGATGTCAGTAACGGTTCAACGCTTCCGTTCAGGATCGTACCAAGCGCACCAAATGGCAGTATTCATATTGCCGCTGATGGTGACGTAGGCTTTGAAACTACCACGCCAGATGGCCAATTCGACGTTGCACACTCTGCTGACGCCAATAACCATGCATTTTTAATTGGTACAGACAGTGCGGTTGGCGTCAATATCGATAATGGTCAGATCCCAAAAGGTTTATTCGATGTGCAAACCACCGGTGGTGTTTCAAGGTTTACGGTTGAAGCTGATGGGGATGTGGGTGTTGGTACAAACACACCGTCGGGTCGGTTTGAAGTTAAAAGCTTGGACGGAGTCAATAGTTACTTCAATATTGACGATTCAGGGGATATGGGTATTGGGACTAATGCACCGAATAAAACGTTGCACTTGGAAAGGAGTGATGGTCTGACGGGAATGTTAATCAAAGAAGCTAGCATTGTAAAAGATAATACTAGAGTGCTTCTTCAGCTAGAAAATAACGGTTCAGCAAAAATAAACCTCGTTGATTCGAGTACTGATAGCTCTGCTAATTGGATTATTGCGACCACATCTAGTGAGCTTGTTTTTAACGAAAAAACCTTCAATAATGCACCTGAATTTTCTATGGGAGAAAATGGAGATCTATTTGTAAGGGGAGACGTTACAGCAAATAATGTATTATTGACGTCTGACAGAAATATGAAAGAAAATTTCCAACATATAGATACCGTAAATGTTCTGCAAAAAATAGCTAAACTGGAAGTATTGCGTTGGAACTATAAATTAGATGACGATAGCAACCAGCATATTGGGCCGATGGCTCAAGACTTTAGCTCTCTATTTGGGTTAGGCGATAGTGACCAACATATCTCATCAATTGATTTAACGGGTGTAACACTAGCTGCGATCAAAGCTTTAAATTCGATTGTTGAAGTTCAAAAAGAACAAATCGATAAATTGGAAGAAAAAATTGAAAGCTTAAGAAAAAAAAATAATTCAGATTGATTTTATTTGAACATAAATGTTTATTTATTCATATTCCCAAAACAGGCGGAAATAGTATTCAGAATATACTGAATACTTTTTCAGAGGATGATATCGTAACATTTGAACATCATCAGGATGGGATTGAACGTTTCGAGGTTAGAAATAAGGAATATAACATAACCAAACATTCAGCATATACAGACTATCAGCAGCAACTTAAGTTATCAGATTTCTCTCTGTTATTTAAATTTGCTGTTATTAGAAATCCTTGGGATAGATTAATATCTTACTATTTTTCGCCACACAGAAATGTCAGTATTTGGAGTAGAGAAGAGTTCATAGAGCTGGTTCATAATGTAAAACCGATAAGGCATTATATTTGTCCAAAAAATTGTAAAGACAAGCTTGATTCACACATTGATTTTTTAGCTAGATTTGAATTTTTAGAAGATGATTTAGTCAATATATCTCAGATAATTAATATTGATTTTAAAAATCTTCCACACCGAAATAAGTCAATAAGAAGAGATTACAGAAGCTACTATGATGACCAATTAAGGAAACTAGTTTTTAATAAATTCAAGGAAGAGATAGAATTTGGTGATTATCAGTTCTAATGATAGATGCCGTGTAAATTAAAATATTTAATATTCAATCTTCGAGAAGTGGATAGATATTATAAGTATATTGGTTTTGGCTGAAAGTCATGGGTTAATAAATTCTAAGCTTTCAGGAAACAAGCATAATTGTTCGTTGCAGGCCTGTACGTTTAAAATGAGTTTATCGCCTTTAGTTTTATCTGTTGTAGTCACAAAAATACTAAAATCCCCTTCAAACAAGCTAAGTGGTTGAACTGAAAACCCAAGAGTTTGAGTCACCGAGCTCGGGTAAGTGACGTGTATAGGCTTACCGTTGCTAGTCGATATTTCTGTCGCTATAAGGCTTTTTTCGAGCGGCTTGTTAGAATTAATATGCCAGCCGGGAGCCATGTTAATTTCAATTAAAGCGCCATCTTTAGTGGGTGTAAACCAAGCATTGCCATTGCCTCTGGCAAATAGTTGTACGGGCTCAAACGACGGCTGTTTTTGGTTGAGTAATAATTGATAGGATGAAAAATAATCGCCCGGCTCAGTGATAGCTTGCTGTTTAACGGCATTTAGCTGTTGCCGGGAGCTTTCTTTCATTTGAGTCAATATGTTAGTTTGGGTGTCAATCGATGACAGTTGTTTACCAACAGCAGTCAGTACTGCCAAAGGAGAGATAAACTCCTGATCCCGTAGCCAGTTAATCTCATTAGTATTGTTTGATAGCAGCTCAGAGCCTTTTTGATAGAAATAGGTTGCCTTGTCTAACAAATCAGGATGTTGAGTAATGATATAAGCCTGTAATAACGCCTTACTAAGCCAAGCATAATCTTCCAAGGTTGCTTTGCCAAATTCGGTTTCACTCATCACCGCTCGAGACAATTGCTTTTGGTTAACATGCTGCTCAAGTAGGTAATTTAAGAGCGTTAGCGCAAGATGCTTATAACGCTGCTCACCAATATAAACATAGGCATCAAGTAAGCCGGTTACCAATAGAGCGTTCCATGAAGTGAGGACTTTTTTATCAATATGAGGTGGAGGCAATAAGGCTTTAAGCTGAATGAAAGGGTTGTTGTCGCTATCTGCGGTCAACAACGGGCTTCTGTAGAGTTGTAGCATGCCAGATTGATGAGATTTAACCCATTGGTATTTAGCCTTCCAATCGTCACTAACGTTGACAAGCTCAGACTCTGAAAACAAATAATAGCCGCCTTCTTTACCTTGATAGTCAGCATCTATTGCACTGTAAAACCCGCCATTGGCTGCACTCATCCAACTATTGATAAAGTTCACTGTCTGACGCACAACTTCAGCATATTCAGGTTGGTTTAATAGTCGGCTGGCTTTAGCATAAACGGAAATGAGTAGCGCTTGGTTGTATAACATCTTCTCAAAATGAGGTTGTTGCCAATTACTGGATTGGGCATACCTGAAAAACCCGCCGTGTAAATGATCCCAAAGTCCGCTGTTGATCATGTTATCCAAAAACAGCCTAATATTTTTGTCTAACTCGGCGGTTGGCTTAAGTTGATATTGATAGAGCATCAATTGTAGTAATGCTGCATTGGGAAACTTTAGTTCACCCTCTAGTCCACCATAGCTTTCATCCAGTTGGTTAGCTATTTGGTCAAGGCGCTGTTTTAGTAGTTTGTTGTCCCATTTTGCGGGTTCAGATTGGGGTTCGGCTTTAAATTGATTTTCCAGGTTGCTTGCTACCTGCTCTATACGTTCAGGCTTTTGCTGCCATAGCATGCTGACGCGACTCAGTGTATTAAGTAAGTCAGGTTTGCTTACATAAGCATCCGTCCAGAACAGCTTGCCGTCTGGGGTAAGAATAGCGTTTAATGGCCAACCACTTTCGCCTTTCATAAGTGCTTGTTTTTGACTAAACAGGCGGTCGAGCTCTACATCAACTTCTTTGTCCAGCTTAACATTAATAAAATTACGGTTAAGAGCCATCGCCACTTGTGTATCTAAAAAGCTCTCTTTTTCCATGACATGGCACCAATGGCAAGTAGAATAACCAATGGATAAAAAAATCGGCTGGTTCATTTTTTTGGCCATTGCGAGCGCTTGGTCATAACTATTAACCCAGTTAACCGGATTAACACTGTGACGCAAAAGATAGGGAGAATAGTTGTTGATCAGGCCATTTAAAAATGCAGCCTTATCTACATCAATTCCTGCATCTTTTAATAATTGCTCCAGCTGCGCTTGTTTACTGCCAAAAGTGTGTTGCCAGCTAGAGAACTGCGTATCGCTAACATTTGCTTGTGGGGGCTTTTGAAGCTTTGAGAGTTGCAACGTAGAGACTTCATCAGCCCGAGTTGTTAAACTCCAAATGATCAGAACGGATGCCGTTAGAAAAAGTCTATAGCAACTTCCTATCAAAATACGCATTTTTTTCTCCGGTGTACACTGAGCAATTTGTCGGGGTGAGTATTTCGATGATCCTGACGAATTCATCATGGAGTTATAGCCTGACTTCCAGTACTTGATTGGCTTTAACGCCTAAAATAATCTGGATCTTACCGTTAGGCCAAGTCACCTCAACATCTACCTCATTAGCAGAGCCGACACCAAAGTGTTGTTGCTTAGGGTGAACCGACATATAGCCATCAGTACTGCGGACTTCCCGCCAGACTTTTTGCCCATTAGGCAAAGTAACCAACAGCTTGGCACCAATTGCATCGCGAGCCACTTTCTGTTTGGGATCCCCTGTCAGTTTAACCTTCAACCAATTACGTTTAGATTTATCCAAGTTATTTATAAACAAAAGTGCAGGTCCGTGGTAGTTGTTAACGATAATATCGAGATCACCGTCGTTATCATGATCGAAATAGCTTGCACTTCTTGAGTTACTTAACACATCCAGTCCGGAGTGTTGAGCAGTGAAATTCAGCTTACCACCATGATTCTCAAAAAAAACGTTCTTTTCGAGAGGGCTCACAGGTATCAGGATATCTGCCATCTTATTACCGTCAGGATCTTGATAAAGTGCATTCTTACTTGAGTACACATTGAATTCATTCATGCCATTTAATACATATAGATCATCGTCTCCATCCAAGTCGTAATCAAAAAAATCACCGTCCCAAGACCAACCGGTAGAAGAGTAACCCCGTTCAACCAAGGTGGAGTTTTCGTAGCTTAAATCTTTTGTATCCAATGACAAAAACAAATCATTGGCTTCAATTACCCGCATAGAAGCCAGATTATCGGCATCAAACTTAGCTTGGGTGTCTTGATTTGGTAGTACGTAGGTTTCATCCTTGTTCATCGTGACGATATTGGAAATATAAAGATCGGGGAGTTGGTCAGCATTCAAATCAACAATGCCGATCCCCATAGTATAAGATGGTTTATCTGTATTTAGACTAGCCGAAACTTCTTTAAACGTGTTGTTCCCTTGATTGATATAGTAGCCATTAGTGCCAAAATCATTGCCTACGATAATATCCTGCTTGTTGTCCTTGTTTAGGTCGGTATGTGCAACAGCTTGCGCCCAGCCAGAATTGTCCAATCCTGACTGTTGAGTCACATTTTTAAATGTAAAGTTACCAAGGTTTTCAAATAACTGATTAGGCGAACCATTTGTGTTGTAACGTTTTAAGGTTGGTAGCTCACCCTTGAGATAATTACCAAAATAGGTAATGTAAATGTCTAGATCACCATCGTTATCCATATCAAACACAGTAGCCGGCCCACCCACTAAGTTTTCGCCACCTAAAGCCGCTATCATTGTTAAGTCGTTAAATTTTTTCCCTTTAAGGTTTCTATACACTCTGTGTTGGTCATTTACCAAGGTGATCACAATATCTTGCCAACCATCATTGTCGATATCTGCAATAATCGGTTGTCTCATCTCGCCAGGCATATCATCATTATGGCGCTTCCATTGAAGACCAAACTCTTTGCTTCGTTCCTGATAAGTGCCATCCCCCTGATTGATATAAAGCGCCAACCCTCGGCCTCCTAGTAATAAAATATCCATGAGGCCGTTATTGTTAATATCTTCTACAGCGACGCCAGAACCGCCAAATGCCGGAGGGATAGTTATATTTCCGAGGTTTTCCTCTGTTTTAATAAAAGTTCTAAGTTGACGGTTAAGCCAATCAGATGTTCTGTGCTGATAATCAATGCCAGCAAGGCCGCTTATTTCACTAAAACGCAGCTTAAGTTGATTGCTAACAGATGGGGCCTCTGATGATCCTATAGTCTGTTTTTGCTGTTGGCTGGGCTTGACCTTGTTATGCAATTGGGTGCGTTGTTTGATGACTTTCTGGGCAGATAGTAAAAACTCTGCTTTGAGTCTGTCTTTGTCATTGTTTAAAACCAGCTCACCCGCGATTCTAAATAAAAGTACCCCATACTGGGCGATATTCTCCACCAACAACTCAGCTGCAAATGGATCAGGCTCGAGATAAATGGTAGCGTCATTATTATTAATGCCTTGTAATAAATATTGCCAGTGCACACCGGCATCTCTAAAGGCATCCATATCATATGACTCAATATAGGCTTGTTGATGTTTGGCTAACTTTGGGAAAAACAGTGCGTCTTCATATTCATTGATCTTGTGAGGAATAAATTGCTGGGCAAACTGATAAATGTCTTGCTCTCTGATAACTCGCTGACCGTCCTGCATGGCTAGCTGCTGTGCCCCCTCATAAAGTTGACGGGAAAACTCCGCCATTAACGATGAAAAAACATCGATAATTTTATCAGCCTGCTGTTGCTCCTTAGGCCAGGTAACTCGAGCAAAGTAAACCTGTAAATTACGCAAAAACAACTGATTACTGACGCGGTTATATTGCGAATATGCATCCAGCTTGATATCGGCCATTTGCAACAACAGCTTAGGCTGAATAGGTTTATAGTCTATTGCAGTTTGATAAGTATTATTTGCCCGTTTTGTGGGCTCAATACTCAGCAAGTCCTGCCAAGTTTGGCTAATGTTGACGATACTAATCAGCCGCTGGTTATTTAACTTTGCATCGTTGTCAGTTATCTTCAACACCGCTAAAGTATAAAAATCTAGGGTGTCTTTTATCCTATCAATAGCTTTGGAAGATAGGGGGAGTAGGTCATTGTCAAAATCTAAAAGCAGCTCTTGCTGCACCGCGAGTACCGCTCGTAAAGAGTAGGCGATACTCGCATATTGACGCTTATCATCTTTGTGTATTGTTAAGGTCTGTTGATTATTGAAACCAAGTTGCCAGTGACCATTATCATTGATATTTACCTTGAATAGTTCAGCCGATACTTTTTTAATATGAGCTTCCAAAATCACACTTTCCTTTTCCAGGATAGCCAACTCAGACCCCTTTTGCCATAAAGAATGTATCAACTCCTTTTGCAGCATATTTTTCGCAAATCTGGCTTCATTATCAAATGGAGTTCCAAACATAAAGTCTTCAAGTCGAGAAGCTGTGGCATAACATTTTGGTTCAGATTTAGCTTCAAGCTTATTGATGGCAGTGAGGATATTTTGCACAGAGCTATTTTGCGCATTAACGGGAAAACAAAAAAGTATCAGAAAAACAAAACTTAGATATCTATTCATGGAGATTGCCAAAAATTTTAATAGTTTAATATGGTAACAAAATTAATGTGCCAAAAGAGTCATAAATCACTAACATGTATAAAATATTGATTTTTAGATTTTTTATCTGCTCGGCATGGCCAAAGTAGTTGTCCTACCAACGTAAGCGAACTTAAATTGACTTATTCACTCCATTCAATGAGCTCACTTTTTATAGAGAATAGAGAACTTGTCAAGTCACTTGGCAATAAATATTCGTTTGGTTATTTTAATAATATATGCCATTTATCGTTTGATATTTTCGATTATGCCATTCAAAGTTGATTAAATTGAAGTACAATATTACTTATATATACTTATACGTGTTCTTTATTTTAAAAAGTGAATAGGATATGAAAAAAATATTTGTCGCGGGCCACCGAGGAATGGTAGGTGCCGCCATCTAAAGATAGTTGGAAAAATCGCGATACGATTAAAATTATCACTCGCTCGCGCACAGAATTAGACTTGACTAGTCAAGAGGCTGTTTCACAGTTTTTTATCGAAAATAAGATTCATGAAGTCTATTTGGCGTCAGTCAAAGTGGGTGG
>Ga0206126_10006150_pt1 | contig 10762 bp, 11 predicted proteins | sample Helgoland_Spring_5_FD_148621 | JGI IMG/M metagenome (GOLD analysis project Ga0206126, IMG submission 148621) | Pelagic subsurface seawater microbial communities from Kabeltonne, Helgoland, North Sea - Helgoland_Spring_Bloom_20160412_1 | ecosystem: Environmental > Aquatic > Marine > Epipelagic ...
GTTGCGCTTTTGATTATGACGGCGAAACTCCACAGTCTCTCCCGGAAGAGCGCCCTGAATAAAACAGGTTTTGCCATCCGGACGACCAACACCCCGACCATCGTGAATAAGGTCGACAATATCGCAGGTTAATCGGCTATCATTGCGGCTATCATTAGACATAGAAGCATCTTTTATTGGTGATTTTAGGGCGCGTAGTTTAGCAGATCAGAGACAGCGCTTTTGATTGTTTTACACACACCGTCCGAGGCAGGATAATTAACCGTAACACTGGATAGATAAGAGGGAATTATGGCAATGCGCAATACAGAATCTCACTGGGGATGGCCGAGCAAACTTCTACACTGGCTGACCGCTGTAGTGATTTTAATTCAAATTCCATTGGGATTTTATGCCGAAGAACTCAAACTATCTCCGCTAAAGCTAGACCTATTTGTCTGGCATAAATCCATTGGCATGCTAATTCTACTGCTCGCCATTGAACGGTTGCTGTGGCGTATGACCGGCACAATTCCAGCCGCTATAGACAGCAGCGCAATACAGCGACGGCTGGCGCAACTTGCCCATGCCACACTCTACGGCCTGATGATTGCACTGCCCATCAGCGGATGGATCACCACCTCTGCGGCCAACATACCCACTAAATTGTTCTGGCTGATTGAGCTGCCGGCCATTACCGGGCCAGACGAAGCCCTGAAATCACTGGCCGCAGAAGTGCATGAAATCTGTGTTATTTTACTGATTGTTATTCTTGTTGTGCATATTGGCGCTGCACTGCGCCATCACTTTATATTGCGCGATAGCATTCTTAAACGTATGTGGTTTTAAAACTATGCTAGAAAGAGTTATTGACCAAAAAGCTGCTCACCTAAAAGCCAGCAAATATCTCGCTCTGGCACTCGGTGTATTTTGCTCACTGAGTACAGCCACCGACTGGCAGTCCGACGCCTCTCAGAGCCAGCTTAGTTATGCGGTGAGTTTTGAACAGCTGCCCCTCAATGGTCAGTTTAAAGAATTTTCCGTGGACTATACCCCTCGGCAAAAGCTGCGCGTTGTTGTGGATATTTCCAGCGTGGATATGGGCAACTCGGATATTAACGACGCGATTCGCGATGCCGATTGGTTTGATATTAAACAGCATAGTCAGGCTGTGTTTTTCAGCGATAACATCAATGCTGTTGGTGAGGGCGAATTTATGGCCAAAGGAACACTGCAGCTTAAAGGGATCAAAAAGCCCGTCAGCGTGCCGTTTAGTTGGACGCCTTCAATCTCAACATCTTCAAGCTCAACACCCGCAACCTCGACAAAAGAACCTACACGCGCAGCCAAGATGAGTGGCAAGCTAACACTCAGCCGCAGTGACTTTGCTATCGGCAGCCAAGAGTGGGCCAGCGGCGATCAGATCGGTATTGATGTCAGTGTTAGTTTCGATGTTCAGATGTTGAAAAATGTTGCGGAATAGTCGGTTATTGATCGGTTGCTTACTGCTCGGCGGCTGTGTCTCCCAACAGGCAATTTCGCCTCAACAAAAAGCGCCAGCGGGCTTTGATAAGACTATTTATACTGAGGCAGCCAGCGGCTCTACCTATAAAGTCGACAGCGGTGCATCACAAATTTTAATCACCGTTCGACGCGGCGGATTGATGGCTAGCTTGGGCCATGATCATATTGTCGCCAGCCAGAATCTTCAGGGCTTTATCTTGATTGACGAAGATTCTTCACAGCAGCACAGTTGCCGGGCAGACTTTTATGCACCCATGGCCAATCTTGAGGTAGATAATGCTGAATTGCGCACACAGGCGGGTGTACTCTCCACTCCCTCAACCAACGATATCGCCGGCACCAAAGGTAATATGCTGAAAAGCGTCGAAGCGCTAGATTTTCCCTTTGCTCAACTGCACAGTAGCGATTGCTATAAAGCGCTGCAGGGCGAACAGAGTGAGGTTGTATTAACCATTCATGGAGTGGATCAACGGCGGGAAATAGCCATTAATGTAGACAAGATTAGTGAGGATAAAATTATACTCAGCGGGAAATTCTCAATCCTGCAAAGTGATTTTGGCATTCAGCCTTTCTCAATTATGAATGGTCTGATTAAGGTCGAGGACAAATTGGAGTTCGAGGTTAAAATTGTCGCGCTTAACCCTTAATCCACAAACCCTAGATCTACCAGGGAATCGTCTTGTTATCCCAGTCTAAATAAGACAGCTGCCCATCAAGCACCGCATTATCCATAATTCCGGTTAAGCGTTCGGCAACAAATTCCGGCGTAAACAACTTACCCTCGGGAACAGTCGCCTGAAAAGGTTTTGATAGAGCCGTGTCCGTAGTTCCTGGATGAAAAGAAATTAGTTTTACATTCTTTACTCGCCGCGCATATTCGATAGCGATATTTTGCAACAACATATTAAGCGCAGATTTCGAGCTGCGATAGGCATACCAACCGCCGAGACGATTATCGCCAATACTGCCCACTCTGGCGCTCAACGCTGCCACCACCGCAGGCTGCTTACCTTTTAACACTCGATGCAAAAGCTTTAGCCACAGGGCAGGCACTACCGCATTGGCTTGAAATATTTCGTGCAGAGCCTCCGGCTTAATATCCTCAAGGCGCTTTTCAGGCCACAAAGTATCTGTGTGCAACAGACCATGACAGATGCAAACCCTGCTTAAACTGCCGGTAAAAACTTTTAGCTGGTCAACCACCTCAACCATTGCCGACTCGATATAATCTGTTTCAATCCACAGCAGGGATTTTTCAGCCTGCAGGTTCTCGGGTAGCGGTTTGCTGCTCACCGCGATAACCGTCTCTATAGCCGTATCCGCTAAAAATTGGGTGATTAATGCCTGAGCTAGGCCGCCGCTAGCGCCGAGGACTAGAGCGTTACTTTTATCTACTTGCATGATGATTGATCTCGAGTGATGGCGCACATTTCACAGCGCTCGCTACCGGTTAGCAGCTTGGAAATTGTCGAGCGGTATTTGGCAAAAAATAGATAACTATAATCGGCGACCTGCTTGATAAGTGGCCAGCGCAATATAGCCACCCAGTGACGTTTACCCACTAGCGCCCAAGCATTGTAGGTCACATCAAGTGCATAGATAACTTCACCACTGGCAAGTTGGCCATGGAGTATTTGATCGGCGCGCTGCTGATCTATATGGGGAAATCTAAGGGTGAAATCATCCGCATGAATATTTTCCAAGCTGATTTTACCCGCTGTATCCAGTTTCATTAGATGGCGCATCTCTGAAACACAGAGCGGACAGCCGGCGTCATAAAAAATAATAAGTTCAGCCATAAGTCACAGCTCCTGAATCATTAAATAAATAACCACTGCATGGAGCAGCGATACAATAACAGTCAGTTGCACGCGCATTTTCCAGTAGCCTGAGACAGCGATTTTTTTATCGCTGTCCGATTGAAAGTTTAAACGCTCAAATTCACGCTCACAAATGAGTACTGCTAAAAATCCAGCCAGTAGTAGCGCCACCGCAAAAATCGACATAATCGGTGCTATGTAAATAAGTAGCGTGCAGCTCCATGCACTGAGGGCAATCAGATTACTAAATATCAATACCACATTAACTGCTTGGTGATTTTCGCCCGAGACGTTTTTGCCCCAGAGCGCACCGCAGAGAAAACTCAGAATAATTGCACTGTAGGTAACAAAGACATAGGGGGCGTAGAGACCAAATAGGGCTGCACTCTGGAACCCTTTGGTAGACAAGGCCCCCTGAATCATCAGTAGAGCAGGCACTAAAAATGGGATTAGACCGGCAAAGCCTAGCCCCTTAACTATCCCGGAAGTGGACTGTTGCGAACTGCGTTTATTCATATTTTTATTAAATGCTTTATTGATACTAGTGTCGAGGATACGCCATCAGCCCTTGATTGGATTGCTTATCACGCTTTGCCTGCACACCAAAACATGCATAGCTTGGCAAATCCAAACAATTAATTACCGCGTATATTGAATAATTATACTAGGTGATTAACCATGGAATTAGGCGCAAACAATAAAACTGGGCTGTTTTGGTTCACCAATGATCTGCGCATTGACGACAACCCAGCCCTTTCTAAGGTCGCTAGCGAAGTCGACAAGTTGATTTGTATTTATTGCGCGCCCCAACAGGCTACTGTCTCAGTAAAACAGGCCCCGAGTAAGCTCTCCCAAAAACGTCAGCAGTTTCTACATGAAAGCCTCACTGATTTAGACCAAAGCTTGAGCGCTCATGGTCAACAACTGCTAGTACAGTTTAAGTCTCCCTTAGATGCGATTCCCGAGTTGATCACCAAATACAATGTGTCGCATATTTATTGCAGTCATAACGCGGGGGAATACGAGCGAAAAATCTGGAATACACTCAACAAGCGTTACGCCATGATTGAGTTTAATCAAAAAGATAGCCACACATTATTTGATCAATCAGAACTGCCCTTTGATGTGCAAGATCTCCCAAAAAGCTTTTCCAAGTTTCGCCAACTTGTTTCTAAGATTGCAATTAAAGCGCCGACAAAAGATCTATCGTCAACAAACCCATCGTCGATGCCCCGAGGATTAAAAACTAACAGCCAGTGGCAAGTCGATTGGAACGAATACTTTACCTATCCCGAAAACAGCGACGATCAACTATTTAAAGGCGGAGCACAGGCGGGTCAGGAATATTTAAGAGATTATTTCAAAACCAATAAAGCCAGCACCTATAAAGAGACTCGAAATGGTCTCGATGGTATGGACTACTCGACTAAATTCTCGCCCTGGTTAAGTAACGGCAGCATCTCACCGCGCCAAGTTATTTTTTATTTGGGTAAATATGAGTCGGAAATTGAAGCCAATGATTCAACCTACTGGATTTATTTTGAACTATTGTGGCGCGAATATTTTCAGTGGTATGCCCACAGCCACAAAGCAAAACTGTTTAAATTTAGCGGCATTAAAAACAGCAATCCGACCACCAGTTTTTACCCGGAACGTTTTCAGAAATGGTGTCAGGGCAATACTCCCTACCCAATTGTTAACGCCTGCATGAACCAATTAAATGCCACCGGCTATATGTCTAATCGCGGCCGTCAGCTCGTCGCCAGCTGTTTTGTTCATGAACTAAATCTAGATTGGCGTTATGGTGCTGCCTATATGGAACAGCAGCTTATCGATTTTGATGTTGCCTCAAACTGGGGCAACTGGCAGTATCTTGCGGGTGTCGGCGCAGACCCTCGAGGTCACCGACGCTTTGATCTAGAAAAGCAGACCCAAACCTATGACCCCAATGGATTATTTATAAAACATTGGGGCGGCGACCAGCACCTTGAACAACTCGACTCAAGAGATACTGTAGACTGGCCGATATAAATTTTAGCTTCACTTAGAAACGATAAAAATAACTATGCAGCAGTTCCACAGTTTACGCTTAATCCTCGGTGATCAACTTAACAGCAGCCACTCCTGGTATCAGCAAGTCGATCCCGGTGTGCTCTATGTGATTGCTGAACTTCATCAAGAAGCCAATTACGTTAAACATCATATTCAAAAAATATCGGCGTTTTTTGCGGCGATGGAAAATTTTGCCGGTGCACTGCAATCAGCCGGTCATCAGGTAAAGCATTTAACCCTCGATGACAGCGCCGAATTCAAAGACCTCTGTGATTTGATTACCCAGCTGTGCCAGCAGCATGGGATTAAAAATTTCGACTACCAGCAACCGGATGAGTACCGACTTTCTCAACAGTTGCAAAACTTATCCCTGCCTTCAGTTGATATTAGCTGCTTTGATACAGAACACTTTTTACTGCCCAGCGAAGAGATCGGTCAATATATAAATCCCGGCAAACACAACCGCATGGAATCCTTCTATCGAAAAATGCGCCTGCGTTTTAATGTATTGATGGACAGTGACCAGCCCCGCGGTGGACGCTGGAACTTCGACGGTGAAAACCGACAAAAGCTCAAGCCCGCCGATATTGCCGAATTGCCAGAACCACTGCTATTTGCCAATCCAGTGGCAAAGATTTTACAACGTATAGAAGCCCACAATATTGACACCCTAGGCACGGCTACAGAGTCTTTACTCTGGCCAGTCAATCGCCAACAGTCCCTCGAGTTATTAGACTTTTTCTGTCAATACTGCCTGCCAAATTTTGGCCGCTTTCAGGACGCCATGACCGCACAGACTGATAAACGCTGGAGTCTCTACCACTCGCGAATTTCCTTTGCTATGAACAGCAAGATGCTTCACCCAATGGAAGTTGTTGAGGCGGCACTAAAGCGCTTTGAACAAAAAGGCGCTACTCAAGATAGCCCTGTGGATATCGCTCAGGTAGAAGGTTTTATTCGACAGATTATCGGTTGGCGAGAATATGTGCGGGCAGTGTATTGGGCCAATATGCCCGACTATGCTGAACTTAATTCATTGGCTGCAACCGCTGATTTACCGGAGTATTTCTGGACTGGGAAAACCAAAATGTCCTGTATGAAGCAGGCGATTGATCAGTCGCTAGACTACGCCTACGCCCATCATATTCAACGTTTAATGGTAACCGGAAATTTTGCCATGCTCGCGGGTATAGACCCCGACCAGATGGATAACTGGTATCTGGGTATTTATATCGACGCGATCGAATGGGTCGAAATGCCAAATACTCGCGGCATGAGTCAATTTGCCGATGGCGGACTAATCGCCACCAAACCCTATGCCGCCAGTGGCAGTTATATCAATAAAATGAGCGACTACTGTAAAGACTGCCACTACAGTGTAAAAGAGCGTTTTACTGAAAATGCCTGCCCTTTTAACAGCCTCTACTGGCACTTTATGACTCGTCATGGAGACAGGTTTTCCAGAAACCCGCGCACGGCAATGGCCTACCGCAGTTGGGATAAAATGGATGCAGAGGTCAAGCAGTCTCTACTGCAAAGAGCCGAGTACTGCCTGACTAATATTGAGAGCCTATAAAGTCAATTTTGTAAAAAATTTACTTTTTAGAAACCTCTACCAACGCATCCATTATTTCACGGTAATTGGTGAAAAATTCTTTTGAAATTCCATCGTCAAAGGTTACCGGCGTAGCCACATTACCGCGGATTTTTATAATACCAATCGAGTCGAGAAACTGTGCGGCGCGGCGGCGGAAATCAACCGACCCAAGCCAGTTGATATAACTTAAGGGGCCCCACTTCTGAACCGATCCGCCGGTTGAGTGATACTTTGTAATTCTTGTAAAGACCAAATCATTCTCTCGATCGACAAAAATATACTGACCAAATTTTCCGCTGTTATTAAAGATAACCGCCTTCTCATCATTGCGGGAATTCCACCAGTGCAGAGAGTAACCGCGCTGCTGATTAATCGTCTGACTATTTAAATCTCCCCATACCACAGAGAATGTCTGATCCACATAATCGGCAGAAATAATCTGTTCGTTATTCCACTTTCCATCGCGAGAAAACAGTAACCCAAAGCGTGAATACTGACGCGCTGTTGTATCAATACAGCAGTAGGTAAGAGGATTACCTGCCGCATCGCGCCACAGAGTGACATCGGTCAGACCAATTTTATTCAGTACCCGCTCAGTCAGTAACACATCAGCGGCCACCCCTGTTGCCTGCTGCAAGATATCCGCCAGTAACATTGAATTGACATTGTTGTACTGAAAAACCTTACCGGCTGGCTGCTCATAACCCACCGAGCGCGCGTACTCGAGATGATCGCTGGTGAAGAACATTTTTTCATGTTCATGATCCGGCATTTCAAGACCACTGCTCATATCCAAAAGATCGCGAATAGTAATCTCCGAACGCTGATCATTAAAATAATCCAGATACTCTGCAACCCGGTCGTCGAGGCTGCCAATCTCACCGCGATCGATAGAAATACCGATCAGCGAAGCATAAAAGCTTTTAGCCATCGACCAGGAGGTCCCATAGGAAGCTTGATCGTAGCCATTGGCATAGCGCTCACCAACCAGAAAACCATCCTTGATTAACACCACCGCCTGAGTGGCTGAATCTGAAAAAGACAGATCGAATAATTTTTTTATTTTTTGTTCGTCAATGCCCAGCTCAGAAGGAGCCTTGGTTTGCCATTGCTGCTGCGGATATTCAAGTGCTGTGTTTTTTGAATTGCTTTTTAATTCAGTATTTTTTATCTCAATTTTTAGCTCATTCTCTGGCTGATCATATTGATCAATATGATGCTCAGAAAAACTACTAATTGGAAAAAACAAAACCGCAAAAAAACCACAGACAACAACGCTAAATCTCCCCATAACCCTCTCCATTTATATTATTCTCTTAGTATAACGTTTTAACCCGAAAACATTTCAATCTCGATTATTTGCACTTTTTTTTAAATTACTATACGTTATGTTCAGCAACTGAATCTTGAAACATAAAAATAGATAGGTTGCGCATGGGGCTCAGTTAGTCTCCTAATAATAAGAAGCACGCTGATGCTCATAATAATAACAATATCTAACTGTAGGGGTAACACATGACAAACAACCTAGCAGCTAACGATCCTGTTGGCATTTCATTTTGGCTTATATCTATGGCGTTGGTTGCTGCCACAGCATTCTTCTTCGTTGAACGCGATCGTGTCGCGGGCAAGTGGAAGACTTCTCTGACAGTATCTGGCCTGGTTACTCTGATCGCCGCTGTGCACTATTTCTATATGCGCGATGTATGGGTATCAACCGGTACTTCACCAACTGTCTTCCGTTATATCGACTGGTTACTGACTGTGCCACTGTTGATGATCGAGTTCTACTTGATTCTCTCTGCAGTCGCCAAAGTACCGGCTGGTGTATTCTGGCGCTTATTGATCGGTTCCGTGACTATGCTTGGATTCGGTTATGCTGGCGAATCAGGAATGATGGACGCTAAAGTCGCATTTGTACCTTCAATGCTGGCTTGGGGTTACATCATTTGGGAAATCTTTAAAGGTGAAGCAAGCCAGATCAATGCTGGTCTTGCCAATGCTAACGTTCAAAAAGCCTATAAGACTATGACATTACTGGTCACTGTAGGTTGGTCAATTTATCCGTTGGGCTATGTCTTCGGTTACTTTGGCGGTGGCGCAGACGCGGTCACTCTGAACGTTGTCTACAACATAGCTGACTTCTGGAACAAGATCGCCTTCGGTGTTGTTATCTGGGCAGCAGCAGTAGCTGATTCAGAGTAATCTGACTTAGTAGATACAAGGGAAAGAGCCAGCAATGCTGGCTCTTTCTCTCTACCCTACTCGGGTAGTTAAGAAAAAATAACGATAAAAAAGAAACTGTAAATAAAAGCACCTGTCTATAACAAACAGCTGCCAATAAAAATAATAAGGGTACTAACAATGTTCCCAGCACAGTTAAAAAAGAATTCAGACCTACCCAATAGTTTATTAGAGCTAGAGCGTCTCTTTAAGTGCGAAATGCCAGATTCTCAAAGCACACTGGCACCAGCCGCTCGCTATCATTTTAAAAATCCCGGTAAGTCTTTTCGCGCGCAACTTGCGCTGACTAGCGGCATTTCGCTAGGTCTAAACCAACAGGATAATCTGCACTGGGCAGCGGCTTGCGAGCTACTGCACAATGCCTCCCTGATACACGACGATATCAGCGACGCCAGCACCCACCGACGTGGTCAAGAGAGCATTAATCAGCACTTTGGTGCCGATATGGCCCTCTGCCTCGGCGACTGGATGGTGGCCAAAGCCTTTGAGCTCGGCGCTAGAAACAGCCTTCACGGCGGACAACTGGCAGCCTTGTTAGCTCAGTCAATGCAAGAGACCTGTAGTGGTCAAATATCCGATATTACCCAGCGCGAATGCGCCGACCTGGAAAACTGGCAGCGCATTGCCAAAGGCAAAACGGCGCCACTATTAATTGCTCCAATCAAAGGCGCCGCTATAGCCGCCGGTCTCGATGAAGACCTGCAAAGCCTGGAAAAGCTAGTGGGTTTCTGTGGTCTCGCCTATCAGGGCCGCAATGATATCGACGACATTATTCCCTCCAGCCATCGCTCCAGTGACCTCGATGGTCGCAAGCCCAATCTAGTTGTCAGCTTGTTTGCCGAACACGGCTCCAACTGCGATGAATTCAACCAGTGGTACCAGTCTGACGACCTCAGCAAACTGAGCCACTGGCAGAAGCGCATCGCCACCAGCGATGTGATCTTGCAAGCCAATCAATCGGTCGACTACTGGCTGGCTCAGGCAGAGTTATTGGTGCTTTCAGTACCGCCTCAACTGCAGGCGGTCAGCGCCGGAATAGTCAGCTCAGTCAAGGGAAAAGGGCACAGTAGTGCAACCAACAATATTAAAAACCAGGGACGGATCGCTTGACACAAACAACAGAGCAGGACGCTACAAACACGCAAACAGCAATAATTATCGGAGCAGGATTTGCCGGTATAGCAACAGCACTAAGATTGCGCGCACTGGGTTATGAAGTCACCCTTCTAGAACGACTGCAAAGTATTGGCGGCCGCGCCCAGGTATTTGAACGCGGCGGCTATCGTCACGATGCAGGTCCTACGGTTATTACCGCCCCCTTTCTATTTGACGAACTGTTTGAACTGTTCGACGAGAAGCTTGAAGACCATCTCGAATTTGTGCCTCTAGATCCGTTTTACCGTTTTCACTTTGCCGATGGCAGTCAATTTGACTACCGCGCATCCATAGACGACACCTTGGACGAAATACGCCGCTTTAATCCAGATGATGCCGACGGCTATTTAAAACTACTGGAAAAATCCAAGCGCGTTTACGATATTGGCTT
>Ga0206126_10006156_pt1 | contig 10756 bp, 8 predicted proteins | sample Helgoland_Spring_5_FD_148621 | JGI IMG/M metagenome (GOLD analysis project Ga0206126, IMG submission 148621) | Pelagic subsurface seawater microbial communities from Kabeltonne, Helgoland, North Sea - Helgoland_Spring_Bloom_20160412_1 | ecosystem: Environmental > Aquatic > Marine > Epipelagic ...
CTACTGCACCAACTGCATCATCGATTTTGAACTTACGTTCAACCCAGTAATGCATTTTATATGCAATAACTACACCGATCGCACCAATAAGCATTGCTTGTATCGGGTGATACAAATCATTACCTGCAGATGCACAGATGATACCTGCTAGTCCACTTGAGTATGTCCAGAACGGATCACCTTTGGCGACCACGTATCCAGCCAATAATCCACCTGATAATGACATCAAGAAGTTAAAGGTAATTCCACTCAGCGTGGTAGGGGTTACATATATGTTTGTTGCTGTCCAGTACGTGACACCTTCCATTCCATATTCAGGTCCAAGATCAAATATCGGTATATTACATGCCGCATAAAATCCCCAGAAACCAGTATAGATTAAAAATAATCCAACTGTAACTAGCCATGGGTTCCTTGGTCCTATATTTCTTGGTTCACCACTAGATGAGAATTTTCCAATTCTAGGTCCTAAAACGATTAGAACACCTAAAGCAAATCCACCCGCAATTGCGTGAATTACTCCTGATGCGTAAGCGTCATGATACCCTAAAATTTTAAGCATCCATCCATCAAAGTGCCATCCCCAAGCAGCATCAATTGTCCAAAATACAGATCCTATTGCAATTGCTAAAATTCCAAATGCAAAAGTTGTAATTCTTTCAATGATTGCTCCAGAGACGATTGAAGCAGCTGTCCATGAAAATAGTAAGAATGCAGCCCAGAATACTCCACTTATGTGATCACCTAAATTGATCGCCATAAATTCTGAGTTAGCTAAATACCATTTAGCACTAAAAGTGCTATCGTCAGTAATTAACGCTGTACTCTCATTCATTATTGAAGGTGCAATTCCTGGTCCTGTTGGAAATGCCCAGTAAATCCACCAACCAAAGAAAAACCAAGTTACTGTAACCAATGGTATCAGCATTGTGTTTTTCATTAAAGTATGTTGGTGATGTTTGTATCGAGAAGCTCCAACTTCATACATACAGAAACCGACGTGAATTAAAAACATCAGTACTACTGTTACCCAATAGTAAAACTCTGTAAATATAGTTGTAAGAGCACCTAACTGATCAGTCATATTCTCTCTCCCATATTAGTTTTTAAAAAGCTTATGAGATTTCTAAGGGTGTGACAAATGAAACAATCTATAAAAACCTAATGTTCTCAACAAGTTTGTAAAAAAAAACAACTATAGATTGAGATATTAAAATTTTAGGTAAGCTTTTTTCAAATCAACAAGTGGGTGTTTTGGAGACATTTGAAATTTAACTAAAAGCTCTCTTGCTATCATATCTCTATCTTGTTGGTTATTTGGTAATTTAATAGATTTTGGAATTGTAACCCAACCATTCGCATTTCTACAAAATACTGCTGGTCTTCCTTCTTCATAACCCATATGAACGTCTTCTAACCAGTTAAGATCATCCCATCCCATTGCTTCCACATATTTTTTAAGAAATGGAGTTACTCTTTTATAATCTGGAAGTAAGTTTACATCATATCTGTAACCGATATGTTGACCAATTAACTTTTCTCTAGCTGTTTCTTTAAAAGTACCAAGTTTTAGTTTTTTTTCTTTTTTAACTTTACTTTTAACTTTTGCTTTAGTTTTTGTTTTTTTCTTAGCCATATTTACCTCTATATTTTGTGATAGTTATCAACACCTACAGTGTAGTTAGTTCCAGCTAAAGGAACTTTTGCTAAAGCAGATGCTTCTGTAGTTAATGCAGCTAAATCCTCAGGCTCTAAAGAGTGGATATTAGTTTTACCACACGCTCTAGCCAAAAGTTGAGCTTCTAACGTCATTGAATGAAGATAGTTGTAAACTCTTAAAGCAGCATCATCTGGATTTAATCTAGCTCTTAGTTTAGGATCCTGCGTTGCAACACCAACTGGACAACGACCAGTATGACAGTGGTAACACTCACCAGCTTTTACACCCATTTCTTTTTCAAAATTAGCTTCAGGGATATCTTTATTACAATTCAAAGCGATCATAGATCCAGTTCCAATTGCAATTGCGTCAGCACCTAATGCCAAAGCTTTTGCCATATCAGCACCATCTCTTATACCACCAGCGTAAATTAAAGTAACTTTTCCAGTTTTGCCGACATCATCAATTGCTCTTCTAGCTTCTCTAATTGCAGCAATTCCTGGAATACCAGTATTTGCAGCAGCAATGTGAGGGCCAGCTCCTGTAGAACCTTCCATTCCATCCAAATAAATAGAGTCAGGATCACATTTTGCAGCCATACGCACATCATCATAAACTTTTGATGCACCAAGCTTTAATTGAATTGGTACTTTATTTTTTGTAAGTTGTCTTAATTCCTCAACCTTTAAAGCTAAATCATCTGGACCTAGCCAGTCAGGATGTCGAGCAGGTGATCTTTGGTCAATACCAGATGGTAATGATCTCATCTCAGCTACTTGATCAGTTACTTTTTGACCCATTAAGTGTCCACCCATTCCAACTTTTTGACCTTGACCAATGAAAACCTCTATTCCATCTGCAAGTTGAGCGTGGTGTGGATTAAATCCATATCTTGATTGGATACATTGGTAATACCATTTTTCAGAATACCTTCTTTCATCAGGTATCATTCCACCTTCTCCAGAACAAGTAGCACTACCAGCCATAGTAGCTCCTCTTGCTAAAGCAGTTTTAGCTTCATAAGAAAGTGCTCCAAAACTCATACCGGTAATGTAAACAGGTATATCAAGTTCAATTGGGTTTTCACATCTTGGACCAATTACAGTTTTTGTTTCACATTTTTCTCTGTAACCTTCAATTACAAATCTTGTAAGTGTTCCAGGTAAGAAAACTAAATCATCAAATGTTGGAATTTTCTTCATCAATGCCATTCCACGCATTCTGTATCTTCCTAACTGAGCTTTTATGTGAATATCGTCAATTACTTCAGGAGTAAAAATAGCATTATGACCTAATAAACTTTTATTTCTTTTACCTTCCTCGTAGGCATGAACATCAGCTTTTCCACCAACACTTCCATTACTTTTTTTCTTTTTAGTTTTTTTCTTAGGCATTAAATTGCTCCTTTCTTCTCAGTAGGTTCTAAATTATCGTAGTTCCATAATTTTTTACCAGCTACAATTTTTTTCATTTTACTTACATCAAAATTTTCACCGATTTCTGCAACTTTTAATTTTCTTCTTAACCAGTCTTGATCACTCTTAGTAAGTTCAGCGTCAACTGCATCACTTCCATAAGATCCAATACTGCCACCAATAAAAATTGTACCATCATACATAGAGTCACCTAAATTTATTCCAACATCTCCAAGAATAATTATTCTCCCTCTTTGCATCATGAAACCTGTAAATGCACCAGCATCACCACCAATAATGATAGTTCCACCTTTCATATCAATACCAGTTCTAGCACCAACACTACCTTTACAAATTAAATCTCCACCTCTAATAGCAGCGCCGAAACAAGATCCTGCATTTTTTTCAATAACTACTTTACCAGCCATTAAATTTTCAGCACAAGACCAACCAACTCTACCGTTAATTCTAACAGTTGGACCATCGCATGAACCCATACCAAAATAACCTAAACTTCCTTCAAAAATTAAGTTTAATTTATTTAGAATCCCAACACCTAAACTGTGTTTTCCTTGAGGGTTTTTTATAACAATTGTTCCATAGCCTTGGCTCATTAAATTATCTATTTCTTTATTTGCCTCTGGAGCAGTCATATCTTTAACATCAAGTTCTGTTCTTTTATTAAAATCAACATCATATGTGCCAAAGTAATAAAAGTTTTCTGCTTCATCAGGATTAAAAAACTTTTGTTGAGTTCTTCCTGTTAAAACTTCTGTGTGCATACCCATTGACTGGGCTTTTGATTTTTTCTCAGTTGTTTTTAGATTTGCCATACTTTTACCTCTCCATCAAATGGATCATATGTATCAATTTCTTGTGGAAGAACTGATCTGATCGCTATTTCTTCTGAACCCATTGCAACTAAATCATCTGATTCATAAAGAACCAAAGGTTTTGCAGCCATAGTGTCTTTTGCCATTCCTAACGAGTCTTTTGTTGCAACAAAATAAGTGAATACTCCATCAAGACCTGTTAAAGAGTCCCTCATACCTTCTTCAAGACTTGCTCCTTCTCTCATCTTTTGAGCAATATAAACGGCAATTAATTCTGAGTCACATTCAGACATAAATCTCATACCTTTATTTTCTAACAGTCTTCTATTATTCCAGTAATTAGTTAATTGTCCGTTATGAACCACGGATACATCACTAAAGGGATAACCCCAGAAAGGATGTGCTGATTTAATATCAACACCAGACTCCGTTGCCATTCTTGCGTGACCAATTGCATGAGTTCCAACCACTTTATCTAAATTATATCTATCACAAACCATTTTAGCATTACCTAAATCTTTAATCACTTCTAATGATTTTCCCATAGAAAGTATTTCCACACCTGGAATACTTTCAATTTTTTGTGAAAATGAAAGTAAATCTTTTGCGCTATAATCAAGTTCATATCTTAAAGAGTAAGGTAAAATCCTTTCTTCCTTAAGAATTTTTGCACCCATCTCAGAAAGATATTGATCAACAATTTTTTTTCTTTCATCATAAACTGAAGTTTCTTCCATTATTGATGAGCTTCCTTCCCCAACATTTTCTCCAACTTTAAAGCGCATGATAAAATTTTTACCATCTGTATCACCGTATAAAGCGTAACCAGTTGAGTCTTCCCCTCTATGTTTTAGAGCCTGAAGCATTCCCTGTAGCTCACTTCCTACATTTGATGATTTACCTCTATGTATTAATCCTGCTATTCCACACATATATTTTCCTTTTTATAATTAAAGACTACGGTAGGCAGTCCAGATAAGTATCTAAATCCCACTGAGTTGTTGCACCTAAAAATCTTTCCCACTCATCGTTTTTGTACCAATGAAACACTTTATACATTTCATCTGGCATAGCTGATTTGATAACTTCGTCTTCAGCTAAACGGTCAAGAGCTTCACCAAGACTTAAAGGTAATTTTTTGACTTCTTTACCAGCTGCTTGAGCTTCGTACATACTTCTAGATTCTGGTTTTCCAGGATCAATATTATTTGATATTCCGTCATCAAAAGATTTTAATAATCCTGAACCCATTAAATAAGGATTATGCATCGAGTCTACCGATCTATATTCAAATCTTCCAGGGGCAGAAACTCTTAATCCACATGTTCTATTTTGATATCCCCAGTCAGCATAAACAGGAGCCCAAAAACCTGTGTCCCATAATCTTCTATATGAATTTACAGTTGAAGAACCAATTGCAGTTAAAGCACCAAGGTGTTTCATTACACCACCAATTGCTTTTAGACCAACCTTACCAGGTAACTGAACATCTTTTGTATCTGGCATGAATGTATTTGTTCCACCCTCAACATAAGTAAATACATGGTCCATTCCTGGTAAAGATTTATGACTTAATTTATTCACAACATCTTTTCCACCTGTCCATAAAGACATATTTGTATGGCAACCACTTGCAGACACACCCATAAAAGGTTTTGTCATAAAGCAAGCAATTAAATTAAATTCTCTAGCAACTTGGGCACAAATTTGTCTGTAAGTTGATAGTCTATCAGCATTTCTTAAAACATCATCGTACATCCAGTTTAATTCTAGTTGTCCTGGTGCATCCTCATGGTCACCTTGAATCATATCAAAGCCCATTGCTCTAGCATATTCGAAAACTTTCATAAATACAGGCCTTAAAGATTCAAATTGATCTATGTGATAGCAATAAGGTTTAGAAAATCCTTTACCTGTTGGAGACCCATCTTCATTTTTAGTTAACCACATCATTTCTGGTTCTGTTCCAACTCTTAATTGGTAGCCATGCTTTTTTTTAAATTCTTCAGCATGAATTCTTAAATTTCCACGACAATCAGAGGTTAAATGAGCGCCTGGGTTTTCTCTTTCTTCACGATTTCTAAAACAAGTAACAAAAACTCTTGCTACTTTTTTATCCCATGGAAGTTGACAAAAAGTTTCCGGATCAGGTATCCCTACAAGCTCTTTTGCTTCGGGTCCATAACCTATGTATCTACCATGACGATCTGTAAATAAGTTTGCAGTTGCTCCATAAACTAATTGAAAACCTTTTTCACATGTTCTTTCCCAATGGTCTGTTGGAATTCCTTTTCCAACAACTCTACCAGTTACTGATATGAATTGAAAAAATATATATTCAATACCAAGCTCATCAATTTTTGCTCTAACTTGTTTTACTAGTTTAGCTCTGCCTGGTTGGTTAACGTGTTTATCTAGATCAGTCATTTTAATTTCACCCCTCAATGAATTATAATTTATTCAAAGGTAGCTGAAATTTTTATTAGTGTCTAGACTTGAAGTTTAACTCCAAGGGAACGGACTGTTCGATGTAGGGTGAAGTTCACCTTTCTCGTAACGGTTGAATCTAAACGGTTTTAATAAATCACTCTCAGTACCAAGAATTTCTTTTGCTACAAGTTCACCTACACCAATCATTTTATAACCGTGATTAGCATCAGCAATCATATATACGTTCTCTAAAAATCTATCAAAGATTGGAAACGAGTCTGGTGTCATACATCCAAGACCACCAGACGGCCCTTTTCTATAAAGATCAGATTTTCCTTCAAATCTTTTTTGACAATGTGCTAAAGCCGAACACCACATATCATTGAATTCCTCTGTAGTTTGATATTCAGGAGATTCAACTCCATAAGGATCTACATTCACTTTATCAAAATGTTTATCAACTATGTAAGGAGACGTTCCACCTTGAACACCAAGTCCTTCAATGTCAGGTTTATAATAAATTCCCCAAATTTTATCAGTGATTAATTTTTTTGTTTTATCTGAATATAATGGAGCAGTAGAGTCAACATGGATCACAGGAGGTTGTTTTCCATTGTTCATTTTTAAAAAGTCGGGCTCAACCCCAATCACTCCTTCTTGAAGCATCCAATATGTCCACATATCAGTTTCGTGCATTTTGCCATCTTTACCCTTGATATTTGCTGTTTTTGGAAGTTCTAACATATTCCAAAAATCTCTAGCCCAAGGACCAGCACCAACTACTACTTGCTCACACTCAATAGTTCCTTTGTCAGTTTCAACTCCAGTAACTGCTTTACTATTGCTACCTCTTTTAAAACCTGTAACTTTAATACCTTTCATTACCTGAACACCATTTGAAGTAGATTTATTTTCAAGAGCTTTGATAGAATCTTTATTAAATGCATAACCACCTTTTTTTTCATGGAGAACTGAAGTGATGCCTTGAGCTTGCCAGTCATCAAACATTCCCTTCATATAATTCATACAATCTTTTTCACCTTCAATAAATTCTGAATCGTATCCAATTGCTTTTTGTTGCTCGTAAATTGTTGCTACATCTGCATGCATTACTTCTGGAGAAATTTGTAAATATCCTACCGCATTATATTTAAATGCTTTTGGATCACTTTCCCAAACAGAAACTGAGTGAGCCATTAATTCTCTCATGGCTGGTTGAAAATAATTATTTCTAATAACTCCACACGCAATCCCACTTGCGCCAGCTGCAATATCTTTTTTTTCTAGGACAACAATGTCACCAGGATTTTTATATGTCTCTGAAAGTTTCCAAGCAGTACTCAATCCATGAATACCACCACCAATGATAACTACTTTTGCTTTTGTAGGTAATGTTGACATATCAAAACATTATTTTTTGGTAATAGTAATTAATATAATTTTTTATAGAACTAAAAATTATATATAAAAGATATATACTTTGTAATTTTGATAAATTAATGGCTAATAGCTTATGTTTTTAAGTGTATCTAAATAATCGTTAAACTCATTAATAAATGACTCACTTGGTACTATATTTTTTATTCTCTGATCAGTTGAAGTTTTTTCAAGTCGAAAGAATCCTTTTTCGCAAGCTTCAGTAATTATTAATGCAGATTTTGGTCTAGAAGTTTTAAACAGTTTTGTTTTTAATTCTTCAACAGACAATTTTGTTTGTTCTTTATAAGCTGACATAACTAATAACATCATATGATAATGAGAAGGAGACTTTCTAAAAAAATAGTTACTTGATGTATGAGATTTTTTCATTTGGTCTTCCCAAAAACTTAAAAGAGTTTTTTTATCTTTGGGCATTTTCAAGCTCTTACTCTAGATTTTGTTGGATCATAGAAAGGAAAAGCAACAACCTTTGCACCAATTCTTTTTTGGTGCCCATCTAATTTACCAATCTCAACTTGAGTTCCAATTTCAGAATATTTTACATCAATTCTACAAAGCGCAATATTTTTACCAAGCTTTGGTGACAACATTCCACTCGTTATAACTCCAATTTGTGCTCTACCAACATGAACACAATCACCATGAACAGCTGGTTCGTGACCAATAAGCTCTAAACCTACTAATTTTTTTTGAGGATTAGCTTTTCTTTTTATTAATTCTTCCTTGCCAATGAAATCATCTTCTTTAGTTTTAAGTGGAACAGTAAAACCAATTCCAGCTTCAAAAGGATCTGTTTGATCATCAAATTCATATCCATAAAATATTAGTCCAGCTTCAATTCGAACCATATCTAAAGCTTCTAAACCTAAAGGTGTGATGTCAAATTCTTTTCCAGCTTCCCAAACTTTATCCCAAACCTCACCAGCATCTTTTGGATGACACCATATTTCATAACCAAGTTCCCCAGTGTAACCTGTTCTAGAAATTACAATAGGTGTTCCTGTTTCATGTTCAATTCTTGCAATATTAAATCTAAACCATTCAAGTTCGGTTATTGAGGGCTGGATAGGGGCCGTCCAAACAAATTTTTCTAAAATTTTTCTACTATTAGGTCCTTGAACAGCAATATTGTGTATATGGTCTGTTGCAGATTTTATCCAAACTTTATAATTTTTCTTTTTAGCCTGTTCTTTTAACCACTCACCGCTGTATTCATCTCCACCAATCCATCTAAAATTATCTTGTCCAAATTTGAACAATGTACCATCATCTAACATACATCCATTTTCATAACACATTGCAGTGTAGACAACTTGACCTACTGATAATTTTTTAACATTTCTTGTTAAAGTGTATTGCATTAAATTTTCTGCATCAGGACCAAGTATTTCAAATTTTCTAAGTGGAGAAAGATCTGTTGCTATCGCACTTTCTCGACAGGCGTTATATTCTTTTATTGTTCCTGAATTAGTAAAATTATTTGCTAACCAAAAACCTTTGTATTCAACAAAATTTCTAGTTAGTTCAGATGTTTTTTTATGAAAACCTGTTTCTTGAGTTAGTTTTGGTTCTGAGTCTGTTTTCATTCTAAATGCAATTGCTTTTGAATATTTATTATTCTTTCCGTAAGTTCTAACAAATATATCAGTAGGGTTCCACCCATTAGCAGCATCAACATCACAAGGGCAAGCAGATGAAACGCACGTTAAATCTTTTAACGCTCTAAACAGAACATAATCTCCAGGTCTTGACCATGGCTCATCAAATGTTGCAACATTGTTAGCATCAATTGCTGTATTAAAAAAAAGGTTTATAGCTGACCAACTTTTTCGAGCACTTATATTATATTTTTCTAAACCTTTATTAAAATTATCAGTGCAATTGATGTGCCCCATGTAACCTAGGTCCTCATAGTATTTAGAAGTACAAGCTAAATTAAAAGTATCATGTCTTCCAACTGTGTCTCTTACTACCTCAACCATTGCTTCATGATCTCCATCATAAAATTTTGAAAACAATCCTGGTCCAGGATATGCGCTACCCATAAACGTTCTTGTTGCTTTATCGTCAATAATACTTTCAATACCATCATTTAATTTATGAGTATCAAAAGCTAAAAAATCAGAACATTGTCTTCCACCTGTGTCTATAATTTGAATATATTCTCCAGCTTTTACTTCGTAAGTTTCAGCAGTTCTTCTTTTAATAAGTTGCTCAACTATAGGATCACTTAAAGGCTCTGGTAAAATAAACTGTTCATCAGTTTCTGAAAATTTTGCTCTATTAACAAAAATTGTTAAATCTGTTGGTGGATTTTGCTCATGAACATTTAGCGGGTCACCAGGCGCTGCTATTAAAACAAAACATTTATCTTTTGAAGAAAGTGTTATCTTTTCTCCCATCAGACAATCTTCGTTGAATATAATTGATGATTTAGCTTGTTTAAGATCTAGATTTCTTTTCTTAAAAATTTTTGAAATTTTTTCATCTTTTGCAATTGTTCTTTTAGAGAAATTTGCATTTGAATTTTCTTTTAGATTTAAAATTGACAAATCAGGTTTGCCACTTGAATTAAAAACAATTATTTCACAAATTTGTTTTCCTTCTTCATTAATTATTTCAATTTTATCTTCGGGAAAAACTTCTATTACAGATAAGCCACCACCTTTGACGAAGTATCTTTCAACTCCTGGTGGCAAAATCCTTAAACCTGGATTATTGATATCTCTGCTAGTTCCCAACATTTACTTAGCTTATTATATATTTTATATGAAACATAATATAATCAAAATGAGTTGACTAGAAGTTTAATTAAGAACATACTTTAAAGATTAAATTAATAGAGGGAGAAAAAATGAAAAAAATAACATCATTAATATCTGCTCTGATAATTACTGTAGTAAGTTTTACAGGAATATCTAACGCAGCAGATAGTAAAAAACCTATCGTAATCCCAACTCATAACTGGTCAAGTCAAA
>Ga0206126_10006157_pt1 | contig 10756 bp, 8 predicted proteins | sample Helgoland_Spring_5_FD_148621 | JGI IMG/M metagenome (GOLD analysis project Ga0206126, IMG submission 148621) | Pelagic subsurface seawater microbial communities from Kabeltonne, Helgoland, North Sea - Helgoland_Spring_Bloom_20160412_1 | ecosystem: Environmental > Aquatic > Marine > Epipelagic ...
CTGCGCCAGTACCTGCTGTTGTGGCTGTTACAGTATCAACTCCGGTGCCACCAAAGACAACAAGTGAACCTGTTGTACTTGCGTTCGCAGTTACGGTGTTAGTGCCATTGCCCATGATTGCAGTGATGTTACCCGCGGTGTTATCAAAAGCCGCTGTATCATTACCATCTTGACCGGTGAATGCACTGTCGTTGGCTGTTGCGTTAAAGGTTACACTGTTTGTTCCAGTAGAACCAAGAACAGTCAGTGCAGCGGTGCCTGTTTGATCAGTAAGTGTGAAGTTACCAGTCAGTCCAGAAGCATCCAACGTCTTTGCAGTTGCACCTGTGACAACAACATCGTTAGTTCCAGCGATAACTACTTTATTTGCACCAGCTGTGATTGCCGTGATTGTCATATCAGTACCAGTAACTGCTGCTGCATTGGCATTGATCGTCGTCGTTTCAATGTCACCCAACGTTGCATCCGCACCATCTACTTGGATGACAGCCTGGTTTTTGGTTGAGTTGATTGTCAGGGTGTCAGCAGTACCATCATTGGCAGCTAGAACACCAAATTCACCATTCCCCAGATCAACTGTCGCATCAATAGTAGAGCCGGTAGCAACGGCAACGGCAAAATCTCCACCGAATGCAGTCGCAATACCGAAGCTATCTGCGGCAACTTTTGACAAATCAGCATCAGCACCGATTGCGCCATTGATTGTAACCGTTAAGTCGCCAGCAGTTAGGCTATCAGTCACTGTTTCTGCGGTCAGATTAGCAGATGCTGCTTTCAATGTCGTTGCTTGGGCACCTGTGACAGTCAAAGATTTACCAATCGCAGACATGGTTGTTATGACCGACGCTGCGTCAACATTCAGTGTCAAGTCACCAGTTGTAGTGTTAGTGAATGTATTTGTTTTGCCAACAGTTACTGTGGACGAGCTAGTTGTGCCCTGGTCCGCCACCGAGATAGCTGTCGCTTCACCAGCATCGATTGTCGCTGATTTAAACGCATTTGTAGTCCCTACCGTTACTGATGTAGTGGCCGTCCCGGCATTCACAGTAGCGGATAGTGCTTTTGACGCTGTTGCGTGACCATCCACTACAATTGCTGTAGCTGATGTTCCATTCACAGTCACGGTCTCACCGCCATTCACTGTCAGTGTCCCAGCCATTCCCGCACCAGCGGTAACAGTGTGATCACCAGCATCCGAGATTGTCGCTGCACCCAAATAGCCCACTTTCGTTGACGATAGGTTGATAGCAGCCGAACCAGCGATGTTTGAAACATCGATAGTTGGCGTTGCAAAACCGTCGTAATCGATGTTCACGACTTCAATCGCACTCATACGGGCCATGGCTGCGTCTGCTGTTGATCCAGTCAATGTTAAGTTAGCTACGTCGGAACCATCGCCACCATTGAAGTTATCTGTATTAGCCATGTTGGCTGTGGTGGCGGTGAATGTGTCATCGCCTGCATTACCAACGAATGAATCTGCAGCTGTTGTTGTCGTAAAGCTCTTCGGTGCATTCACAGCAGCAAGTTCCGCTTCGGCAGCGGCTTGAGCGGCTTCAGCAACGGCTTGAGCGGCTTCGGCGGCGGCCTGGGCAGCTTCGGCTGCTGTAACGGCAGGGTCTACTACCGGTGTAGTGTCTACTACTGCGGTGGTGCTTGAGCCGCCACAAGCAGCGAGCGACAGTGCCATAAGCGATATGCCACCGGCTTTGGCTGCGTTTTTGGCGTTCTTGGATTCCCAGGCTTTCGTAAGCTTGCTGGTTGCGTTCAACTCAGCAGCGCTTGAATCGAAAGACGCGTGTTGTTGGATGGTCATAGTTTCTTTCTCCAGACATTAATGTTCACTGACCTTTTTAAACACGCGCCATGAATCTATTCAATATACTAAATTATGTTTAAAAAATGCTAAATTAATTGCCGATTTTTTACAATATAATTTAATAAAATATATAACAATATGAACAACTAATGCGAAAAATCTATAGCTGGAAATACAGTGAAGCCTCGGTTTTAATGAGATTATTAATGAAATTAGGCCTTCCATTAACGATATTGCTATTGTAGTCGTAATCACACGTTACGATTCGAAATACAGATCTATTTAAAAAGGAGTTTGGGGATGACGCATCGAAATTTGGCCTTTGTTATGGTGATGTTTGCGCTATCAGCGTGTGGCGCACCAGAGTACTCGACTGCAAAAATTAAATCTGAAGTAAATGCGTTATCGAGTGTATCAACCGATATTTTATCCCAACCAAAACTTGCCAAGACGCTATCCGGTGACTTTAAGAATGATCTTTCAAAAATCGTAATTAATTCTTCAGAGTATATCGCATCCATGAGTGCCTATAATAGTTCACTAAGCCAAATCCTAGTGGCAGATGCAGATAGAGAGCTCCAAATTTCAGCAAGCGCTAATGCCGGACAAACTGTTAAAGACGGAGCCGGTTTGTCCTCCACTACGGCACGTGGCGCCAGCGCGAACATCTCAATCAGCCAGTTAATATTTGATGGTGGTTCCAGCGTTGCCAAAATTGACCAGGCACGCGCCAACGCCTTCATTGCCGAAATGGACGTTGAGCTTGCTGCCAATAGCACCGCAAAAGATGCCGCGGTCTCATGGATTAACCTCGACACACTGTACAAGCGCGACGCAAGGTTACAGGCGCTCATTACAAAAACTGAAAAAATGTTGACGCAGATGGAAACGCTTGTTGCGAGTGGCATGATCGATAAAAGTGCCAGCGCCTCCGCAGAAATCGCCGCACGAGCGCTCTCTTTGGAAAAAGCTAATATTGACGCGCAAATTTCGGCGGCATCAGCTAGCTACATGAAATTTTTTGGAACGGTTCCGAAAAATCTATCGACCCCACCATCGCTCTTAACAGCCGCGGATATTGCCCACATCCAAAGCCACTGGAACCGCGCCCCAATTATGGCGCAGACAGCCGCTCAAGTTTTAGCCGCTAAACAGAGTTTAATCGCAGCACAAGGTCGTGAAAAACCGACTGTTGGGTTTAAAGCCGGTATGGCATCGCCAATGGAAAAGGACGAACGCACGACTTATGCCGTCGGTTTAGAGGTGTCGTGGATTATTGGCGACGGTGGAAGACGCGAAGCGAATACCGCCGCTCAAGCTGCCAATCTAGAGGCCGCAGAGCAAAAGCTTAACGGTTCAAAGTTGGCAGGAAAACGAGAACTGGACACGGCTTTAAGCAGACGGGGCGCGCTCATCGCTTCACTTGAAACGCTCGCCGAGCAAGAAGCTGCGTCTCAAAATGAGCTTGAGATCATGTTGTCTCAACTTGCGACAGGGCAAACTACCGTCCGTCAACTGATTCAAGCGGAAGAGAAAGCCTACCGCACCTCGGACGAAAGAATATTGGTAGCCTCAGAGCTATTAAAGATTGACTTTGAAATGCTCGCAAGCTCGGGCCTTTTGTCCAAGCGGTTGGGGATTAACACGAATAAAAGCACAACTAAGGCCGCAAAATGACCGATTTGACCGCATCAAAACCAATGAAACATAGCGCTGATGTAGATAGCGCTGATGCGCAAGGCATACCAGAAGGTGAACACGCAGTGGAAAACGCGTCAAATTCTTCTGAAAGTGAGCTAGTACTCACGCTCCAAAGGTTCCTTAGAGATCAAGGCGAAGCGTATAGCGAAGCGGCTATACGGGACCTTCCAGCGACTCCGAGCGCGACGTTCTCACCGGCAGAAATGGTGAGCGTCTTGCGCGAGATTGGCTATGTCGCCAGCTTTGGCAATATCTCCACCAACAACCTGTCTCAGAGCCATTGCCCGATGATAGGTTTTTGGGAGGACGGCAGTTCTTTCATTCTGACGGAGATCAAGCCGGACGGCACGGTGAAATACGCTAGCACCGAAAACAAACTTAAAATTAAGAGAATGTCGAAAGATCAATTTTCGGCCAAGTTTTCCGGTCACCTCATTTTAGCTCGTCGAGATAGTAACGCTGAAGCTAAGTCTAGCAAGCGATGGTTTTATTCTGCCTTTGCACAGGGCAAATGGCTTTACATACAGGTGATCTTGGCGGCTACAATGTCCAACTTCTTGGGCGTTTCGACATCGATATTTGTGATGGTAGTGTATGACCGCGTTGTTCCCAATGAGGCGATTGAATCACTGATCGCACTTTCGATCGGCGTGATGATTGCGCTTGGGTTTGATTTCTTGACCAAGTCGCTCCGCGCAAACTTTATAGACCGGGCTAGTAAGCGGGCCGACGCACGCATGTCGCGAATGGTCTTTGATAAAATTCTCACACTGCGGCTGGATAGTGGCAATCAGAGCTCGGGAGGTGTGGCAAGCGTCGTTCGGGAGTTCGATACGCTGCGGGAGTTCTTCACCTCTGCAACGCTTGTTGCTATTGTTGACTTGCCCTTCATTTTCTTCTTTGTCTACGTGGTCTACTTGATCGGTGGAAATATCGCGATTGTGCCTTTGGCCGCTGTACCTTGCGTGTTGATCATTGGTGTTGCGATCCAACCTATCTTAGCCCGCCTCGCCTCAGGATCCATGCAAACAGGCATGTCGAAACAAGCCGTATTGGTCGAAACTTTAAATGGCTTGGATACAATACAAGCGACAGGCTCCGGACGCTTGATGAAAAACCGTTTTGAAGTCGCGACAACAGATCAGTCTGAGTTAGGCCTAAAATCCAGAATTATTTCACAGTTTGCCATCAATTCGGCAAGCTCAATTCAGCAAATCGCTCAGGTGGCAACAATTTTTTATGGGGTGTTTCTGATCCAAGCACAAGAACTGACAATGGGCGGTCTCATCGCTGCTGTTATTCTGGGCGGACGAGCTCTGGGGCCACTTGGCCAGGTTGCATCGGCGCTGGCGAGAGCCAATTCCGCACGGCAAGCTTTCCGCTCAATTGATAAGTTGATGAACCGGACAGATGGCGTTGACACTTCCGAACAGAGATTGAGCCGCCCAGTTCTCAAAGGTGATATCGAATTTGTGAACGTATCATACACGTTTCCTGGTGCGAAGAATGCCCTGATAAAAGATCTGTCCATTAAGATCCCAGCAGGTCAAAAAGTGGCGGTTCTCGGGCGCATGGGTTCGGGGAAGTCCACCTTCGCGAAACTCTGCGCAGGCTTGATCCAACCCACAGCCGGATCTATTCTTTTGGACGGTATAGACCTGCGTCAAATTGATAAATCAGACCTGCAACGAAATTTGGGCGTGATGCTACAGGAAACCTGGTTATTCTCAGGCACAGTCCGAGAGAATATCCAACTGGGCTATTATGAATATGACGATGAGCATCTTTTGAAAATTTGCCAGCTCTCTGGGACGGATGATTTCATAAAAGGCAATCCAGCAGGCTATGATCTGAAAATAAAAGAACGCGGTGTTGGATTGTCCGGTGGGCAACGCCAATCAATCAACCTCAGCCGCGCGCTACTCCATGAGCCAAATATCTTGGTTCTCGACGAACCAACAAGCTCAATGGACTCTTCAACAGAGACGGCGATCCTACAGCGCCTTGGCGACTACCTAACGGATCGGACCATGGTTGCGGTAACGCATAGAAACACATTGCTCAATTTAGTGACCCGCGTCCTCGTCATGGATCAAGGCAATATTATCCTCGATAAACCGCCCAGTGAGCTGAAAAAATAAAAATAAGAGAGCGTTATGGCTAAATCAAAATTCGAAAAATTATCCCGAGAAATGGAAGAGCGTGAGGGCTTCGGCAACTCTCTAGTCATTTTTGTCATTGCGGCTTTGATTGTCTCGGTATTGGGCTGGGCGTCCGTCGCCGAACTCGACAATGTCACGCGTGGCGATGGGAAAATTGTATCTACCACCCAGAACCAAATGGTCCAATCATCTGAGTCTGGCGTGATCTTATCGCGCTCTGTTGATGAAAACTCTCTCGTACAAGCGGGTGATGTGCTCTACGAGATCAATCCGATCGAATTACAGTCAGAATTGGATAAACTGCAGCAGCGGGCTGCAACGCTTTTTGTCAGAGAACTTCGTCTACAGGCAGAAAGCCAAGGATTAGAATTTGCGCCTGATGCCTCTATGATCGCGCAATCCGAGGATACGGCTGCAACCGAAGAGGCCCTACACCTTGCCAAGCGCAAAGAGCTCTCTGGGTTGATGTCCATTCTAAAGCTCCAAAAAATCCAACGGGAGCAAGATCTGACCGCATCCCAGCAAGCCCTAGAGACGTCACGCAATATGCTCGGCCTGATCGAGGACGAAATCACAATTATTGAGCCGCTGGTGCGCCAAAATATCATGCCCGAAACGCGGCTTTTAGAACTGCGCCGAGATGAACAACGCATGTCTGGCGAAATCCAGGCAGGAGTAACACGAGTTGCGATCGCAAAATCTGCCATCTTGGAAGTTGAAAACGAGATATCAAATGGCCTCGACAGCTATAAGCGACGCGCACTTGAAGAGCTTAACACCGTTGTTGCCGAGTTGAGTGAGGTCAACACGCTCGTTCCTGCGCTGCAAGAGCGGGTTAAACGCACATTAATTCGCGCGCCGGTCGATGGTATTGTTAATCGGATAAACTTTCAGACCGTTGGAGCATACGTCCGTGCGGGGGATGTAATTCTGGAAATCGTGCCTACGGGCGAGGCGCTTAAACTTGAAGCTAAAATTGACCCAAAAGACATTTCGAGTATCCGTATGAATGATTTCGTACGCATTCGCTTGAGCGCCTATGACTCTTCTAAATTCGGTGCTATTGACGGCTACGTGACAAGTATCAGCCCCGATGCCATCACCGATACATCCCAGGGCGCCAGTCGATCATACTACCTACTGGATATATCTATCGACAGCGGCATTACCTTGGAAACAGGCGAAGAAGTCGTCTTGCTTCCCGGCATGACAGCAACCGTGGATGTGGTCTCAGGGAAGCGCACGGTTCTCGACTACATCTGGCAACCAATATCAAAAGTCAAAGAGTTGGCTCTTCGTGATTAATAAACCGCATCAAAACACGCAAAACCAGAAAGGTTCTTGAAAATGACAATCGAAGATGAATTGCTCGTTTTGCATGCCGTTGATACCAAATCGATACTCTTTCCGTTTATGAAGAATATAAGTCGGTGGGAACTACTTCTAACGATAGCTCTATTAGACGGAAATCCGGATTATGGTATTTGGAACTACATTGATATGCTCCACACTAAAACGGAGAACCCAATGACGCTTTACGCCTTTCTTAAAGTCAAAATTGAGGAAGGAAGCCTTGTAAAAACCAAAAGTGAAAAGAAAAGTCGGAAATCTCTTATCCTGAGCGAAGAGTTGAGCTCGGAGCTGAAACGCTTCATGATGAACAGGGAGACACCGCGTTTGCCCGAGGTGACAAATATTTCGTATGACTGAAAATTATGGCAAAGTCTTGACCCTTTAACACAGGTCTAAATAGCGTCAAAAATGAAACACATGATCAAAATTAAAAGGTTTAGTATTGTTGATACACAGTTCGTTTAATATCCGATCGAAAAAGTCTATGGCTATTGCGAACACTTTACCTAAGACAACTATTGCTTGGAGAAACAGCAATGAATGTGAAAAGTAAAAAAGTAATAAAAGAGGCAAGAATGGACCAAGAACCTGCAGCGACCATTACCGTTGATGACGTAGAATATCAGCTCAGTGAAATGTCTGATGACGCAAAAGCTCAGCTCTCGAACATCCAGTTTGTAGATCAACAAGTTCAACAGTTGCGAAATGAATGGGCGGTTTCTGATACAGCACGTCTTGGCTACCAGGCCGCGCTTAAAGGCGAGCTGGCTAAAATTACAAAAAAATAAGCAGAAATCATGTCGAAAAAAATTAACATTGATGGTGTTGAATATGACTTAGATAGCCTCAGCCAAGAAGCAAAAGCTATATTAGGGAAGCTGCAACACACCGATACGCAGATTAAGGATACAACCAATCTTTGCGCTCTACTAACTCGGGCCAAAAATAGTTATGTTCAAGACTTGAAACGTGAAATGATTGAAGGAAAGTCAGGCGTCGATATTGCATCGCTCTTTGACTAAACAGACAGAAGGAAATGAAATGCCAAAAATTACAGTTGATGACGTAGACTACAACACAGAAGATTTAACGGACAATGGAAAAGCCCAACTGGCAAGTCTTCAGTTTTTGGAAGTCCAAATGAGAAAATTGCAAAACGAAATTTCTGTCTATCAAACAGCACGAAATGCATATGTTGCGGCACTTAAAGCAGAACTGGCAAAAGCATCCTAAGGCGATCTATTCTGCGAAGAAGGGGGCAGTGCTCTGATCCACAGCATGTGTCCATTACTATGATGCTGGCTTGAAAACGTCCCTGGTGCGCCTCGGCTTGAAGGCTTTGGTATTACGATGATGACTCAGTTTCTAAAACGATTTGTACTCCTGATAGCAATTCCATCTTTTATTTGGACTGGCTATTGGGCAGCTATGGCCTATGCGGTGGAGCGTGGCATTTCTCTGGCCAGCGAAAACCCCCAAGTTTCAGGGTCTGAAGTTCGGTTTGAGGTTGCCTCTGTCACCGGCTACCCCAAGAATTTCACAATCGGGATCACTGAAATTGAACTGGGAGCTAAAGACAGCTTCACATGGGCAACCCAGGAAGTCCTTGTGGAGGCGAAAAGTTATCAGCCGAACAGAATAAACGTAGATTTATCAAAACCGCACAGCATATCAGGCTCGCTCGGATCCCTTGAAATTGACGCTGAACTCGCAGATTTAAGTGTCTTGTTCAAACCCAACTTACAACTTTCGCTTGGAAGTTTAGAGGCACTTTTTAAGAATCTCGCCCTGTCCTTTGAGGGGCTGCCTGATGCAGAGGTTGAGACAATGTCTGCGCGATTAGACGCCTCTCCAAATACGGAAAAAAACTACCAGTTGACCGCACAAATTGAGAACCTAGACTTGTCAAATATATTGGTTGGATTGGGCAGCGATTACCAAACATTTCAAAATATTTCGCTCTTTGCGGAGGCCGAGCTATCACAACCTCTTGATCGACTGACGATGGCAAGGGGCGCACCTCAGTTGCAAATGCTGCTGTTACGAGAGGCTCTTATTAACTACGGTGACATATCAGTTTTGTTGGACGCCAAACTGGTGAGTAACGAGGCAGAAGCTCTCAACGGTAATATTAATCTTACAGTACAGAATTGGAAAACTTTATTTAGTTTGGTGAAAAATTTGGGATATGTCGAACCAGATCTTGAAGAATTCTTTTATACAATTTTGGTTAACCTTGCGATCCAAGGTGGATCAGAAGACACTTTAACAATCCCCCTAACCATCAACAATAATACGATTTCATTCGGCGCATTGACTTTGGGCGTATTGCCATAGGATCCGACAATGCGTGTCGTTACTGCGCCATAAACGACGTTGGTTCGGCGTGAGGCGGTTCAGTCGCCCCCCCATTCAACCTACCCATTCAATGTCCAACGACACCCACTATCGCCACCTGTGAAATACTTGACTGTTAACGAACATGCGTCATTGTGGAGATCATGGCGGAACGGGCCATAGGTTGAGTCATGTGATGGACAATAGAATGCGCCAGAACGAGCTAGATGAATTACGGTTTCATCTCGTTACACCTCCTAGTATGATCATAAATGGCGCCCCTGTGAGCGCTGTGTCTGAAGCTGTTTTGGATGTAATTTCACCAATTGATGGGGCGCTATTGGCACACTTGCCGGATGCCTGCGAGGCGGATGTGAATCATGCGGTGGAAGCTGCACGCAGGGCATTTGAAACAGGGGTGTGGGCAAAAATGGCCCCAACAGCCCGCAAGAAAATAATGCTTGATTGGGCACAGCTGATTGACGATCACGCGCTCGAATTAGCTGTCTTAGGCGTGCGTGATAATGGTACTGAAATTTCCATGGCGATGAAGGCAGAGCCAATGTCTGCCGCAAATACAATCCGCTATTATGCCGAGGCGATCGATAAGATCTACGGTGAGGTTGCGCCGACCGATGCCTCCACATTGGCAATGATCCTAAAAGAACCCGTCGGCGTCGTGGGCGCAATTGTGCCGTGGAATTTTCCGTTGATGATATCGGCTTGGAAGATCGCGCCTGCGTTGGCAGTGGGAAATAGTGTTGTATTGAAGCCTTCTGAGATTGCTTCCCTCTGTGTTCTGCGCTTGGTGGAATTGGCGCATGAGGCTGGTCTGCCTGATGGTGTTTTGAATGTAGTGACCGGGCAAGGCGCTGTTACAGGACGGGCGCTGGCGAGGTCCATGGATGTGGATGCTTTGGTGTTTACGGGATCCGGCCGCGTTGGGCGGCACCTGTTGGAACATGCCGCACAGACCAATCTCAAGCGTGTCTATTTGGAGCTTGGTGGCAAATCTCCACATGTGGTTTTCGACGAAACAGCTAACTTGGATGCTGCGGCACAGGCTGTCGTCGCAGGCATTTTTCGAAATTCTGGACAAGTTTGCATCGCCGGCTCACGGTTACTGGTCCAAGACAGTATTCATGATGCCTTCGTCGAAAAAATTGTTGCGATAACAGAGGCAATGCGGGTTGGAGACCCGCTTGATCTCAACACGCAGATCGGCGCGATAAGCTCTGAGGCACATTTGATTCGGGTTTTACAATCGCTCGAGGGTGTGGAGACAATTGCAACAGGTGGTGAAAGAATTTTGACGGAAACCGGTGGCTATTATATGCGCCCGGCTATTGTCACCAACATGGGCCCCGAAGATCGGCTGGTGCGA
>Ga0206126_10006161_pt1 | contig 10751 bp, 11 predicted proteins | sample Helgoland_Spring_5_FD_148621 | JGI IMG/M metagenome (GOLD analysis project Ga0206126, IMG submission 148621) | Pelagic subsurface seawater microbial communities from Kabeltonne, Helgoland, North Sea - Helgoland_Spring_Bloom_20160412_1 | ecosystem: Environmental > Aquatic > Marine > Epipelagic ...
GTAGACGCTGAGTTTTTATCAAAAGGTATAAAAGTTAAGTCATACGTTGCAATCAGGTCTGATGAAAGCTTTCGTGAAGGGCTTCAGTCTAAAAAAGATATTGAAACCGTTCTACCATTTAAGGAGAACCATATAGATAAGCCCGGTGTACTGGAAATTTTAGAAAATTCAGGTCTCGGGCTTCCTAAATATTATGACTGGCGCTCTCGAAGTGGGTGCACATTTTGTTTCTTCCAGCGCAAGATTGAATGGGTGGGCTTAATGGAAAGACACCCTGAAGCATTTGAAAATGCTAAACGTATGGAAAAAACTGCACTTGATAACGGTTCACCATTTACTTGGTGCCAAGGGGAAAGTTTAGTTGAACTTTCTCAGCCTAAGCGTGTTGCTCAAATTAAAGCTGATCATCAAAAGAGATTAGAATCTGCAGCAAAAAAACGCAAAATTAATCCACTTCGACCTGATGAGGGCTTAGTAGATTTTGATGAAATTTATGGAAATCAAAAGGTTTGTTTGGCGTGTCATAAATAAAAATGAATAAACATTTATTCATTTTTTGAAAGATTTTGTAATTGTCTAGAAAATTCTAATTGAAATTTTTCAACAATAAATTTCAATTCACTTGAGCCTTCGTCAGTAAGTAACTTATTTGCTAAATCTAAAGCTAAAGCGACATCCCTTAAAGTTTTTATACTAGGATCACATTTCTTGTATTTTTTTACATATTTGTTTTGTGAATTAAGTGAAACTAACGCATCTGACCCTCCATAGAATACATCTGAAAATGCATTTCCAGGAAGAGGTTTTAAAATAGTTTCCACATTTGTAACAGCACTAGTATTTTCACGAATTAAATATTTATCATCTTTGATTGAATTTGGGGCTTCAATCTTATTTGAATTAAATATTTCATATCGTGTAAGGGTAGTATCCTTCAAATTTGGATGGGTTAGCACAGCCTCAACGCCTATTTTTTTCCTAATTTCAGAAACACCAACTCTTACACGAACTGCACTGCATTTTGTTTCCTCCATAATATCTTGAACGCTTGCACCACCAAGCTTTGACATCATCATATACTGTATTCCAATACGTGAACCATTTCTAAATGGATGTCCCTTATTGTCAGAATGCTTGAATTTTATTTCAGATTTAGTACTCAGTATTTGTTCCTCACTAGCGATTGCATCATGCTTATAATAATAATTTTATAATAAAATATTCACCTCAATTTCACAACCTGACTGTGTCTTGGCCTAATTATTTCAAGTGTATGTGTGTCTAACGTGATCACGATTGATAATAAGTTTGCTAATAATGTTTTTATATCACGCCTGTATGGAGATGGGTCATCATAGATATCATCATGAAGGAGTGCGCTTAAAGCTCCGAAGCTCATTGATCCATTATCAATTATGGCATTCTTAAGCCAATTATAAGCTAGAGACCCTTGTAAACTTGATTCAGTTTGAAACCTTATTTCTGTCGTTGGATAATCTTGGGGGAAATCAGAACAATATATATCGCGGACTTCATTAAATATTTCTTTTGGCCAAATTAATGACATATCAGGTAAAGATTTTTTGATTTTATGTTGGTTGCAAAAATCTTCCATCATTTTCAACTTTGTATCAGTAATTGTTTCAGCTTGTGACCATAAATTCCCTAATAGTTCGAGGTCGTTTGAGCTTAAGGATCCTTTTAATCCAATCTCTTGATTGTGCTGATCAACTAATGCTAATCCCCTTGCCGTTAAGTTCGCACTGCCTGCATATACACAATCATCAAAGGCATATATCTTTGCGTGAAGGGCTGTTGACATTTTCACATTGACGTTTTGTCTAAGCATTAATTTGAGAGCATCGAAAGAGCAGGATCCTGAAATGAAATCATCTGGCAGGGCTCTTACTAATAAACAATCATTTATAGTAAATTCTCTGTGTTTTATAAGCCATTCAGCTGCGGGTTTTGTGAAAAAAGCTGAATAACATAGGAAACGTTCTGATTTATCTAAACTTTTCTCAAGTTCAACTCTAAGTTGATTGGTTCCGAGTAACATTAATTACTCCAATAATCTTCATAAAGTGAATATAATGTATCTTGATTTGGAAGTCCTATAAAATTATCTTTTACCTCTAGTATTAAGCATTCTTCAGTCCCTCCAACGGCCTTACCCCTTAAACCTCTTCCAATCATTTGACTGTAAAGTACTGGAGACATTGTAGGGCGGGCGATACATACTACATCAACATTTGGTGCATCAAAACCAGTTGCAAGAACACCATAATTACACATAATCTGGTATTCACCTTTTAAATATTTATCTATTAATAAGTCTCTTGTTTTTGGATTTGTATCTCCACTTACATGAACTGATTTATATCCAAGAAAGGTAAGAATTGATGATGTCAAAAATGAATTTTGTACACTTGGCGCAAACATTATAATTTTTGCCCCCTGATCTAGTAGGTTTTTCAATTTTCTTATAATGGAAATCGTTCGGTATACATCTTTACCAAGTTTTTTCAAAACTATATCTGAATAGTCATTACCATCTTGTAAATTAACTTTATCTTTTTCAGAAATTTTAAAAGAATTCTCATAAATTATTTCACTATGGTGGGCTTTAGACATTACGTTAATTGACCGTAAATATGCAATGGCATTGTCCCGCTTTTTGTTTGGATCACTTAATGCTGTAATATTGTAGTTAAAAAGATCTGATAAAGAAGAGGTTTCCTCTTCAATTGTTCTTCCAGGAGTGGCCGTTAGTCCAAGAACTTTACAGTGAGATAATGATACTAGGTTTTCAATTACTGCCTTATAAGTAGGTGCAATTGCAATATGAGCCTCATCGACAATTATTAATGAGGTTTTGGCAAAATCCTCATTAAATTTATCTATTTTTCTTGTGATAGTACTCCAGCCACTTTGTAAACTCATTACTGAGAAAACACATTCATTTTCTTTCCATGATTTAACATTGTTAAAATTACCATCCCAGAGTCTATTAAATCGGCATGTACGCCTTCCAATGTGGTCCCAAACCTCAGACATGCATTGAATTGCTTGCTCACAAAGCTCTCTGGTGTTAGCTAACCATACGACTTGTCTTATGCCATTTTCATTCAAGTGATCAGCTATAACCTCACTTGCTGTTCTAGTCTTACCTGAACCAGTTGGCATTTGTAGTATTGCCCTAGAAAGTGGAGGGTGCAATAGTTCCTGACAGTCAGAAAAACATTTGTATTGAAAGTTTTTTAAATTTTTAAATGGACTTTTTACTGTCTTAGGTTGTTCAGCGCTCGCAGAATAATTATCAAAGAAAGGGTCTAGTGTTATCTTGTCATTACTTAAAAATCTATTATCGAGACCAAAAAAACTAATGAATGTAGCATAGCTTTCTTCATTAGATAAAATTTTAGACGAAATTTTTTTAAAATCGCTTTTTTTACCTTTGTAATTTAATTGATTGCATAATTTAGTTTTTTCATCACTCGGTATGTGCCACAAACAATTTTCTAAATTAGTTTTTTGTCTGAAATAATTATGATCTTTCAAGCTTTCAACTATACTGGCTAGTTTTCTTTTGTTCCCAATGAAACTATCTGCAGATATATCTAATAGTGCAGGTATTGCTTGCTCTAAAAAGTCTAATTCATTTTCACCGATTTCTTTTTGTAAATCACTTATGGGCCAGTATTGCCACATCTTTATCTTCCTGTAACAAGTTTGTTAAGCTGCCTGTTAAATTCATTAAAAAGTCGATCCAATGCATGTTGTACTTGATTGGATTCATCATCTTTTATCAGACTTAATGAAATATCTAAAGCTACAGCCAGTTCTTCTAACAGCTTAATATTTTGATCGTTATCCTTATAATGATTTACATATTTATTCCTAGAATTTAAAGATACTTTTGCGAGTGAGCCTTCATAGGTAACTTCAGCAAACGCCTTATCGGGGCTCGGAGCAATCTTTGTTTCTATAGTGTTGACGCTTTTATTCGTATCAAAAGCTATATTTTTTTGAGCTGATATGTCTTTTAACTCGTCATTTAAAGCACCCGTTTCTAAGAAGTCTGAAATGGCATCATTATGTTTACTTATTGTTTCAATTATATCTAAGTAGTGATTTCTTTTTACAGATATTCCTTTTCTTGTTGGCCTTAGTTCGCCTTCTTTGTCTTCATAATAAAATCTTGCGTTAAACAATTTTTGATCATTATACGTACTTAAAGAAATCCTTAATTTATTTTTAGGGTTTCCGGTTTCTTTCAAAAAAATTTCAGGGTCACTCATTTTCAATACTCTTATGTGACTTTACGAAACTTTTTAGATTTTGGCCCCAGGACTCATTCATGGTTTCAACAAGATCTTCAATTTTTACTTTTTGATCTTGATCAAAGCCGGATTGTGTTTTGGCAAAGCTAATTAGCAAAATATCTACTAAAACAGACATATTTGTTGCGTGTTCTCTTAATTTAACTTCATCAGTTTCTTGAGATATTAGGTTTTCTAATGATTTCAACTCTACAAAAAAATCATGTGCTAAATTATATTGCATCATAATTTTATCACCGCCCATGGTGACTTCCCAAAATGTTGCACCTCGCCAACCAGCTTGATCATCCACAATTGTATATGGCTGAGATTTATGAAGTTCAGTGTACTGTCGACGTCTTTTATCATCAATTTGGCTTCCAACACCATCAAAGTGCTTCTTGGCTACTTCTTCCGCGGTTTGATCCGCGTTATATTTGCTTTTTGTGCTTACACCTTTTGCTGCGGCTTTTTCAGCCTTTGAGCGTCCTTCATGTCTTCCAAGATCATTATCTTTTTTATTTTTGTCTTCAGCATCTTTCTGATCTTTTGCGGCCCAGACTGCCTGAGTGTCTTTATTGGCTTGCTTTCTTGTTTGAGTTATCATTTGCTTTATTGTTGCTAAAAGTTCAGTCTCTGGCCTTGCTCCTCTTTTGATATTTTTTACTTCAAATGCATTATCAAGCTCAGCTCCAAAGCTTATTTCTAAACCCCAAAATCTGTCTATATTTTCCCATGACCATGAATTTGAAGTAGATTGCTTAATAAGCCTTACAATCGACCAATATGGTACCATTCCAAAAAACACTTCACGATTTTCCCTAAGAATTGATATGCCCTGTTGGTCCTCATTTATTCGGCGTAATTTTGATTGTTCACTACCTCCAGAACCTCGGTATGATCTCAGTTCTTCTGGTAAATGTGTCATCCTAATTTTGATTACACCCCTTTCACCATGCAATGCGTGTAATGAGGAATCTTCTATTGGCCATTCTATTTCGAATGGTTCGTATTCGTGAGCAGGGGTGTCATTTGGAAAAGCTGTTTTTTTGGTTGTTAAATATAATGGGTCATGTGCTTTAACCTCAACATTATCCAAGTTGATTGTTACATCATCCCAAATAAATTTACGAAATGTTCTACCAATATATTCATTCGCATATTTTATCATTGATGGTGCAGATAATTTTTGGCGATCATATTTGCTCCAGAGTATTAACGTACCGTGATTATTATCTACTAAGTTTGAATATTTTTGTGGAAGTGATTTATTTACAGGTGCGGGTATGCCTTCTATTTTTTTGTCTTTGATTTCGTCCAAATCAATATAGGTATATAGCCAGTTGTTACTGCTTTCTTTTTTTGAGTAGACTTCAATACGTTTACATTCATGTATTGCTCCCAAAACCATTCCAACACCAAATCTTCCAATACCAGAACGATCATTGAAACGACTTGACCAGCCTAACTTTAAACATTTAGCGAGTGTTGGTGCATCCATACCAGTGCCATTGTCACCAAATGCTAAGGTTCTTATTTGTGAATAATTTCTATTTGTTACCGTATCAAATTTTATGTTTATGTTGGTTGCCTCTGCTTGTATGGCATTGTCTATTACCTCACCATAAGCACTGTTTGCATCAAAATCAGATGACCTTAAAGAATCTAATGCGTTGCTACTTTCAAAAAATTCAACCTTTTCAACCATTTGGATCACCTATAATTTGTTTACTATAAATAGACTATTAAAACCTTATTAATACAATACCTTTTTGATACTTTGTATAATCTCTGTAAGTTCAAATTAAATTTTAATAAAAAAATTGTTATTACGCTTCGATCAGTCTAAAAACACATGATTTCAATCCTATATTTCTTAAAAAATTAATTTCATTTATCTGATCACTACTAAGTGGCTCATTAGGTCTTTTGACTTCGACGAAACATGCTCTTGAAATTGCATGTGTTGTTTTATGGCTTGTGAATAAAAAAAGATCTGGAGTTCCGTATTTGTCCATACGATCTGGGTCTAGGTGTCTATCTAAAATTAATTGTAACTGATGTATCTCGAGACTTCTAAAAACCTCAATGAGGTTAGTTGCACTCTGTGTTTTAAATTTTTTTATTTGAAGCGCTTTTTGATGTTTTGTAAAACTAATCTCAATTCCAGTCTCATTTAATGATTTTATTTTTTTTGCGTTATTGCCGAGAGCGATGCCGATTGCTCTCCAAAAATTTGGACTGAGCCTAAAGCCTCTTGCAACACTGTGTACAAATTCACGCTTTCGCCATCTTTTAAGTACTATTTTTTCTGGAATTACTTTTTTTCCTTCTAAAATATTATTATCAGGAAAATATGTAACTCTATGGTCTGGTCGTGTTTCACGGCCTCTAACAACATGACTTATATTCAAGTTTGGAAGATTGTTATTTTCTGGATTTTCTATTTCTTTACACATAATTCCAATCATTGATGGTTTAAAATTCTTCATACGGATCTATTTATCCATGTTTGGTAGGTCCAACATTGGACTTAATCATCAAACTCAATCGTAGATCTTTTATCTGCTAATCGGTTTTTATAAAAATCCTTTAATTCATTTAATAAAGTTATATCACAACCTTTTCCCTTAAGTTCTTTTAATTGCTTTTTTATTATTGACGTTGTTGTCCAATTGGGTTTCTCATCCGCTGTCTCCCATTTATTTTTTAAATATGCATCAAATGCATCTTGTTCATTTGTTGTAAGTAATTCAGGTGCATTAAATGCAATTAATCTACGTCCAAGTTGCTTTAAACGTTCGTCTGAAAATCTAGATAATAAATTTAATCGTTCTTCCCAAGAGCCTAATTGGAACTCTTCAAGAATAGATTTGTCTTCATTTGAATAAAATCCTCCGTAAATCTTCTCTTCTATTGTTTTTTCATCATCTTCCCCGTCACTTTCATAACGATCTATAATGCATTCTGAGACAGTTTTCCTAAAATCAATATTATCTTCGATAACTGCACAAATGTGATCCCATTCAGCATTTGTATTCTTGGAAGGTCTGATTGTATCAGCTTGGTTAATAGCAATACTGCGTATTCTTTGAGGACTTTTTTGCATTGCCGCTTCTACAGCTTCATAATTACCTGATATAACATCCATAGGATCTGATTGGTTCAAATCAAAAAAACCTACTCTGTTATTGTTAGATGGGATGCTACATAAACATCCAACATAAGTTTTAGGCAGGTGTCCACCAAACCTAAAAGTAACTTCTACTGGCTTAAAGGAGGATAGAAGACGCAGATTATAACTCTTATTTCGTGTTTCGATTAATTGTTCATATAACTCAGGGGCTTTTGTTTTAATGATATTTAATATGAATATAGTTGCTTCAACATCTCCAAGTGCATCATGAGCATTATGAGACTTGAAGCCATTGGCAGGGGCTAATTGGTCTAGTTTAAAATTAATTTTGTCTTTTTCATTAATCGGCCATTCCAAAATATCTGGATTTTCAGCAAAAACAGCGAAAACCATTTTCATTACATCTAGGCGTGAATTGTCAAAAAATTGAGTGGCAAATATATTTGGCTGTAAATTTTGATAAAACATTTGCCTCATTACGTTCTCGTCAAACTTGATGGTGTTATATCCTATCCAAATTGCTGGCGCCCATTTTTGGGTAAACTCTTGTATTGTTTGAGCAAACTCAAAGGCAGTGGGTAAGTTATTATTAAGAAGCTGATTTGGATTTACGCCAGTTACATGAAGAGCTTTGGGCGCTGGTAAAATATGAGGTGATAATTGACAGCGAATATCAACTCTTTCGATTTCATTAAAGTCTAGATCTGTAATGATGGCTGCAAATTGTAAAGGTTGATCATATTCGGGAGATATTCCAGTGGTCTCGTAATCATAAAAAACAAATTTTTCCATTTTCATTCACATTTCATCTAAACTTTTAACGGTATTTATTTGAGCAATTTCTTCTTTGGAAAAATTATACATATCATAAGATTTAAACATTTGTTCATAAACGAATGGAGGAGTGTTGAATAAATTTAGTAATGTAACTAATTCTCCCATATCTCTCTGTAGATATTTGTACGCAACTTTGGAAATCATAACATCATATTCCATTTCTTTGGATGGTCGTGCTTGATGAACACCTAGCTCGCCTTCACAGAGCCTTTTCTTGCCAGCTAGAAATAATATGACGCATGCTGACTTGCATACTGCAACTTCTGAAACATAAGTGCTAATATTATTTTCATAAATATACTGAGCTAAACTTTCAGCAGAACGAATATTTCCTCCGTAAGAGTCTAATATCATTTGAGTGGGCTTTTTAGCTTTCATTAATTCAAGCATTTCATCAAGCTCTTCAATTTCAATAGATCCTGTTAGTATTACAATTTCATTATGTTCACCTTCAAATGTGACGTCAGATAGTGCAGGGAAATGGCTACTCAAAATTAAAATAATTGTTATTAGGATATTACGCATTTATTTCCCTAAACTGTGGTCTAAAGTGTAATAAGTTGCTTTTTTAATCACGAAGGTTTTTTATCTCCACCATTTCACAATAAGCATTCCAAATGCCTGTTTCATGTTCACAGTCTAGTGTGAATCGGTCTCTGTAGAAGCCTTCAAAATTTTCGATGGGTTTGTTGAATGTAAGTGTGAAGCCTTCATATTGAATACTTTGCTTGAATTCTAATCGAAATTCAATTTGAGGGTTAGGCATTACGAACGCGCGCTCAATATGCTCATACAGACCAGTATTTAAATGTATATCTACAATTGGGAGTGGTGTGTCATCAAGGCTGCGACCACCAAATCCACCAAAACGTGCGTAGTTGCCATCTAGGGGGTGGTCTGATTTGTCTTCAAATCTATTGATTAAGACAGTTGCGGCCTGAGAAAATTGTATCTCTCCCATTACCTTGTGTCCTAGCATTGAACGTCTTTTCTGCCAAAGTTTTACATCGTATTGTGATAGTTCACCATCAGCACCAAACCAATTTGTGTTTTTACTAATTCCTGAATTAAATCTCTGAGAGAGATTATTCACGTTTAGGTCTACATAGGCTCCTGGTTCTTTGTCTTTATTTGAGGTCATTAAATTTACTTTTAAATAGACTTTGATTTACTAATATTTTGTCATTTTTGTAATTATCAAACCATTTAAACACAACATTCTGCTGATTAGGAGTATTAATTCCCGCCCTAATGTACATCCCCTTTAAGGCCGCAAGTTGTAATTTAAATCTTTCATTTTTCTCTTCATCCGAACTATACCACCAGCCGGTCAGAATAATTGGTAGTAATTTTTTTTGGGGGTCATCCCAAGTAATGAACCGTTCATAGAAATCTCTCCAAAAATTGGGTAATGGACAAACTATTAGTCCAGATTCTATGTCTTTGATAAGTTCATCAAAACTTTGGATTTCCAGCTCTTTTAAATTAATTTCCATATTTATGCATTCTTACTAATAAACATTTTTTCTATGTAACTGCTTTGGGGTATCCACTAAATTTAATGTATTGATTATACTTGCTAATACTAGTTTCAAATAATGGCTTTAGTGATTTAGGCAGATCTTCGTAGTTGATTTCCTCTAAGCCACCATAATACTCAATTAAGTCCTCAACTAGCTGCACCTCATCCACATGCAGCTTCCAATGAGCATTTTTAATTACTTCTGCAGGTAATTCAGGGCTATCCCAATCATAAAACAAATCACAATCAAAATCGTCGTAATCTGCGCTCATTGGTTTTGTCATTTTTTCGTAATCTTTGTCAGTGTCCCAGACCATCGTGTAAGTACATGTCTCAGCAAACACTTCTAAAGGGATTTGTGAACTTTGTTCAATTGGTTGCCACTCATCATAAATTGCATACATTTTAAGAAATACTTTACGTGAAAGGGCAGTCTTATCTTCCTCAATAACTTTTAGAATAAGCAACAGCCTAGAACTAATTGTTTGCCAGTTATGTATCTCTTCGATGATATTATATATTTCATCAGGTGTGTTGTTTGGGCAATTGTTTGTCATGGTTAACTTTTCCATTATTTAGCAAATAAATTTCACCAACATTTTAGGCCTTTTGATTAGATTGGAGTTATACCTATTAATAGTATGGTAACTTGTGCAGTTATTGTAATTAAAACCTTATTTCTCTTAAACAATAGAGTCTATGATTGAGATGATTTTTAAGTAGAAATAGACTTTTTCTGAAGAAACCATTTAAATTATGAACATTTTATGCTCATAATCTCTGCACATTTAAACATAACTGTTTCACATATCCTTAAACCTCACTGCAAAACTTAGTGCCAAATAGATACTCAGTAAGTTCAAAACGAGCTTATGGCCTCACTGAGTGTAGTTTCTCCCCATAAACACTCAGGACTTTTCCCCCAGTGGATTTT
>Ga0206126_10006162_pt1 | contig 10750 bp, 9 predicted proteins | sample Helgoland_Spring_5_FD_148621 | JGI IMG/M metagenome (GOLD analysis project Ga0206126, IMG submission 148621) | Pelagic subsurface seawater microbial communities from Kabeltonne, Helgoland, North Sea - Helgoland_Spring_Bloom_20160412_1 | ecosystem: Environmental > Aquatic > Marine > Epipelagic ...
CTCTGCTTCTTGTGGATTGAGTTGAAGCTACGCATGTGCAGTAAACTGTGAGTATGGATATTCAGTTTGCCAAATACAAAGAGCTTATTGAGCAGCAACTAGAAGAGCTGACAGCAGAGGATGTGCTGGGCCAGAGCGCACAGAAGACTATTGAGCTGGACCAGCAGTCGGTAGGAAGGCTTTCGCGCATGGATGCGCTGCAATCCCAAGCCATGGCGCAAGCACAGCAGAGACGCAGAGATACGCATAAACAGGCGCTGCAAGCCGCTCTGCTCACACCGGGTTGGCCCAAGGGGGATCTCCCAATCGCCCGGCGAGGTTATCAGCGATCAGATAGGCACCGATTGTGGCTGTAATCCAGAGCAAAGGCGTAGCTGATAAGTAGCTCCACAGGCTGGCAAAATCATTCATTTTTGCAGCCTATAGATGAGTCGTTTCATGGTGATAAATGTGGCCACGGTTACAAGCATCGACAAAATCGTGGAAAGGGTCAGTACCACCAGCAACTTGGCCCAATCCGAAGAGAGAACGTCTAAATTGCCAATAACCCCAACGCTGGCGGGGTAGGAACATCAACGATAAATGGGCCATGATGACGTGACAGGTCGGGCGCAGAGCGCCAGCCAAGCTGGAACTTACGACCAATGCCGCCAGCAAAACAACCAAGCCCAAGGCAGGTCCAGAAATCGGCAGGCTCAATCCACTCGCCACGAACTCGCTTACAAGTTGACAGACTAGAAGCAATCCCAAAGTTTGAAGCATCGCTGCCGCACTCCTTAACACTGTCACAGTGACGTGGAACCAGCCGGGAGGCAATCTTTTAAAGAACGGTTAATCAAAACGGCGCGAATGGCGAGTGGCAAATCAGTGTAAAGCGGGATTTAAACGTAGGGGACTTTCTCAGTCAAATCAGCCCGATTGTGCCAATCCCAGTAGGTTTGGAGAATTTGAGCCGTAAGCGGGCCGGCTGTATCATTGCCCAGAATGGTTGTGTTGACCCTTGTCACAGGGACCGGGCCACCGGCTGTGGTTGCGGTAAAAATCTCATCGGCTGATAGGAATTCATCAAGGCTAATGTCAGTCTCTGCGCAGGGGATGCCAAGGTCGACGCAAATTTCCAAGACTGTTTTTCTGGAAATGCCTTCGAGCATTCCCGATCTGGGTGTCAGCACTTTCCCGTCAATGACTGCGAAGATATTAAAGCCTGGACCTTCTGTGATATAGCCGTTCGTGTCGCGTAATACGGTGGTGTCATAGCCGGCATCGAGCGCGTTGAACAGGGCGGCGGTCATGTCGCCCCAATGGTAGTTTTTAACGGTAGGGTCAACGCAATGAGGGGGGATGCGCCTCAGGTTCTCTTCAACACAAATGTGCACGCCGCGTTGTGCCACCTCTTGCGGGATCACCCAGATGAACGGAACGGCCCAGGCATAAAAATGGTTGGTGCAGGCTCTGGGATCACGCGTGCCGGCAATTTGCGGCGTGCCGCGGGAGGCCACCATGGAAACATAGGCTGAGTTTAGACCCGATGTGGCAACCAATTCTACCAAGGCCGCCTTTATCTCAGCGCGGTCCATGCCCACATTAAGGCGCAGCTTATCCATCGAAATCATGAAGCGATCTAAATAGTCTTCCAGTCGAAAGAATGCGCCTTCCCAAACATGAACAACATCATATGTAATATCCGAGCGCGTCAAACCCCAGTCACAGATGGAAATTTTGGCCTCCGATACCGGTATGACCTTACCTTCCATCCACGCCGCACCGGCCGAATAACCCATCTCATTGCCTTTGTATGGGGCTCGAAATGCCGGTAACGACGGTTTGAGCGCTTTGCGGGGACCTGCCGAATGGGCGCGATATCACTGTCATGTTTTCACACCGTTTTGGGCCATCACATAGTCCACCAGATGCGGCACATAATCTTGCGGACCGTCGCCGCTCGCTGCGAATGCCAAGGCGAAACTATTTTTGACTGCCCCGCCGATGGGATTTGCCAAGTGGACACTATCGGCCATGTTGGCAAGGTAACTTGTATCCTTCAAAGCGTTCTTCAAAGTGAACTTATGCGCATCGCGATTGCCCTCCAGAGCATATCCCATGAAGGTTTGATAAAAGCCGCAATCCATACGGCTGCCGCGAATGACGGAATCAAATTGTGCTGTGGTGATGCCAACTTTTTCGGCCAGAGCCAGTGCCTCTGAATACATCGCTGCATATCCAAGAGATAAAAAATTGTTTAGCAGTTTCATTTTATGCCCGGCGCCATTTTCCCCCATGTGCACGATAGACTGCGCCCAGGCTTCGACTACTGGTTTAATGCGGGCAAAGATCTCATCTGTTCCGCCGATCATTGTTGACAATTCACCGGTTTCGGCCTGAACGGGCGTGCCGCCCAGAGGTGCATCAGCCATGTGGCAGCCATGTTCAGCAAGGCGTGCGGCCAGCCGCGTTGTCGAATTCGGATCTGAGGTGGAGCAGTCAATGATCACGCTGCCGGCACGCAGCTCAGGCAAGAGCTCGGTTACAATGGATTCAACTTCCGGTGAGCCGGGTGCGCATATATGTATGACGGTTGTATTGCGTGCCATATCGGCCAGAGAGTTGACCTCCCTCGCCCCTTTGGACAGGAGATCGTCAATGGGCGCGCGATTGCGATGGGCCAGCACATATACTGGGTAGCCCGCAAGTAAGAGGTTTTTGGCAATACCGTGCCCCATGAGGCCTACGCCTATGAATCCGATCGACTCGGCTGAATTATTCATGACCTATCCTTAGTGAAGGTGTTGCTGGGATGCGCTTTCATCTTTGAAATTGGAATGAAAATAAGCGCCCTTGTCAAGTCGTTGCCTTTGGGCGGGCGCGGCTTGCCTGCTGTTACGAACGCATCCTAAAGTGCCCTTGTGCGGTCAAATTTTTTCAAGCGATGCGCGCTGAGGGATCCGCAGATTGACCAGGCAAAGATGGCTATAAGCATCACCAGTGGTGTCCCATCAAAAAACTGCCCGGCCATACTGGCCAAAAGGATAGAGCCTAAGGTTGCGACGGCGCTGGTGACGCTGGCGGCCGTTCCGGCGATATGACCGAGTGGCTCCATCGCCAAAGCTGTGAGATTGCCCAAGGTCATTCCAGCCTGGAAAAATAATCCAAAAATCCAAAAGATGAACAGCGCAAAGCCAAGATTGCCCGCCATTAGTCCTTGCGCGTAGAGCACCAGCATTCCGAGGCTCCAGACGATCTGTATGCGCAAAGCCGCGCTGATGAGGCGGCGCATCCCGAGGCGCATGACGATCATGGAGTTTAGAAAACTGGCTGAGGCTGATAGACCCGCCACTAAGGCGAACCATCGCGGAAAACTGTCAGCACGGCCATAAAATTGATCGAAGATCTGTTGCACCATGAGGATGCTCAAAAACAGCATCGCATAGGCAAACACCATGGTCAGCATCGAAATGCGCACCATGCCAAGGGAAAAAATCTCGACCAAGGCGGCTTGAAAAGCCTCCCTGCGGAAGGGGATGCGCTGCTCTGGTGCTAAGGGTTCTTGAATGCGCAACCCTGTCCAAGCGGTGCTGAGGGTTGAAAATACGATGAAAATCACAAATATTGATTGCCATGCGAAAATTGACATCAATCCGGCTCCGAGCAAAGGAGCGAGCGCGGGTACAATGGAGAAAATTATCATAACAAAAGAGGAAATCCGTGCCATTTGACGCCCAGAGTAAAGATCGCGGATCAAGGCTTGGGCGACAACACGCGGGGCGGCAGCGCCAAAGCCTTGACAGAGGCGGGCGACAATCATGGTCTCAAGATTATTGGTAAAGATACAAATGATGGAGGCCAAAATATAGAGGCCAGCGCCCCAATAAATTACGGTTTTGCGGCCAAAACTGTCCGACAGCGGGCCGACGATCAATGTGCCGATAGACATGCCGACAATGAAGCTCGACAAAATCAACTGCACGTTATTGGGGTGCTCCGGTGTCAGTGTTGCGGCAATATCCGGCAGCGCGGGCAACATCGCATCAATCGAGATGGCAACCGTGGCCACCAGCATCGCCATCAGCGCAATAAATTCGGGAGTTGAGATCCGCATGAATATCCAGACTTAAATGTGTTTGTAAGCTCGTCGTGGGAATTGACTAAAAAGTAAACACCTGCTGCGCGATATTAAGCGGCGATAGCCAAACATGCCAAGACCAAAGCCGTCAGGAGCGCGCGCAATTTCAGCCACCAATCTGGCGTTAATCGGTAGCGAAAGAACATAATATCAAGGCCAAAGAGTGCCACAAAGCCGCTGATCAGCAGTATTGGTTGCACAGGTGCTGCACTGGCCAGTAGGAAAGCCGCCCAGAGCGCCGGAAGGGTTGAAAGGCTGAAAAGCACGGCAGCTTTGGGTTTAACCGCTTTGCAGGCGAAGCCCCACAGAACCCCTGACATGAACGATAAGATCACCGCGCCATAGGTCAGCTGCAGGCCGCGGCCAACAAAGCCGGTGCCAAGCCAGTCGGCGACCGGCCGGGCGAGCTCGCCGCTCCAAGCGCTTAGGGCGCCCCAAACAAAGGGCAGCACGCCGGCGAGGCCAAGCCACAGAGGTGCGCTCGGGATTTGGGTCTGAAAGGTGCGGCTGTCGAGAATAGTCATGGGCTGTGGTCTTTGGTTGCGAGATCTTTAAAAAACTGTTCGGCATCAGATCGGATCGCTTGCTGTTTGTCAGCGTCCATGCGATCGTAAACCCGGTACATCATGCCAACCCGTGGGTTTGTACGTAGCTTGGTGCGGTTACGCTCGAGAAAATCCCAATAGAGGTAATTAAATGGGCAGGCCTTTGGGCCGTTTTTGACTGTAACGCTATAGCTGCAGCCTTTGCAATAATTGGACATCTTATTGATATAGCCTCCACCAGAGGCATAGGGTTTACTGGCCAATTTACCGCCATCGGCAAAGAGCGCCATGCCCGACACATTCGGCAGCTCGACCCATTCAAAGGCATCGGCATACACGCTTAAGAACCAATCATTGACCTGGGCGGGCAAGATACCGGCCAGCAGCGCAAAATTGCCCAAAACCATGAGCCGTTGGATGTGATGCGCATAGGCATGATCAATCGTATCTTGCACCGATTGGCGCAGACAGTTCATGCGCGTGTCAGCGGTCCAGTAGAAGTCGGGCAAATCACGCTGGGCGTCAAAAAAGTTGAGCCGGTCATAGCCAGGCATATTTTGCCAGTAGAGCCCGCGTACAAATTCGCGCCAACCTAAAATCTGTCGAATAAAGCCCTCAACGGCATTCAGAGGCGCTTGACCTCGATGATAGGCCTGCTCGGCGGCGGCAATACACTCTAGCGGAAGCAGCAATCCGGCGTTGAGATAGAGCCCGATATGGGCATGGAACATCCAAGCCTCATCTTGTAGCATGGCATCTTGGTAGTCGCCAAAGAAGGTCAAACGTTCGTCGATAAATTGCTGCAACGCCGCTCGCGCAGCTTCGGCGGTTACTGCGAAATGGAAGGGGGCGGCGGTGCCCATATGGTCGGGGAACAATCGCGCAACCATAGCGCAGACCTCTTGGGTGATGGCATCGGGTGCGCTGTGAAACGTATCGGGAATGACGATGGTCGAATTGGGCGGTTTGCGGTTTTCGCTGTCAAAGTTCCATTGGTCTCCGACCGGCTGGTCTCCGTCCATGAGGATCATGTAACGCTTGCGCATTTCACGATAGAAATACTCCATCCGCAAAGATTTTCGCCCAGCGCTCCAGGACTCAAAATCGCTATGGTTGGCTAAAAACCGCGTGTCGGGACGAATATCAACCGGCACATTCAGTAGCTCAGGCCAAAGCTTGATCTCCTCTAGAACACGATACTCACTGGGCTCTGTCACCACTATTTCATCAAAACTTGCCCCTTGCGTCGCGCCGATCACCGCGTCTGAGAAACGTGAAAATGCTGTTGCATCATCCAGCTTGTGATAGATGACCCGGTAGCCTGCATCGCGCAGCTCTTGCGCGAAATGCCGCATGGCGGAAAAAATGAAGACCAGCTTCTTTTTGTGGTGTTTGACGTAGGTGGCTTCTTGTTGGACTTCACAGAGCAACACCGTATCTCTGTTCTTGTCGGTATCGTGCAGACAAGAAATTGTCGGGCTCAGCTGATCGCCCAAGATTACGCGTAATACAGCCAATCTGTCCCCAATTCCGTTTTGCCTGGCCCAGCGCCGGCCATTTGATAGAGGTAGATTGATTTGACCTCGCTGCAACGCCGGGCGCCAGTTTTTGTCTCGTGATAGGTGCCGCGCGCATTGCACTATCGGTTTGTCGCCATAGTTCCGAAGCAACAAAGGAGCTGGCGATGACACATCCAATGACAGCAACCCGCGCGGCAGGGCTGGCGCGGCTTGAAGAATTTTCGGCGAAAATGGGGCGCGATTATGCTCAAGGGCGCAATTTTGATCGTGGTTTGGGTGCGCATCGGGATGTCTCGATGCTATCGGCCTACATCCGGCGCCGGCTCATAACAGAGCAGGAGGTTATCGCCACGGCCATAAAAGCGCAGGGGGCCGAAGCCTCTGCCAAATTCATTGATGAGGTGATTTGGCGCAGCTATTTCAAGGGTTGGTTGGAGCAGCGGCCAGAGGTCTGGGATAGCTATGCGGACGGGCTGCGGCAGGATTTCGCTGAACTGGACGCGGATGCGCGGTTGCGCCAAACGGTGCAGGCCGCCGAAACGGCACAGACAGGGTTGGCCTATTTCGACAGTTGGGCCGCAGAGCTGGTTGAGACCGGATATCTGCATAACCACGCCCGCATGTGGTTTGCCTCTATTTGGATCTTTACGCTCAAATTGCCATGGCGTCTTGGCGCAGATTTTTTCTTGCGGAATTTGTTGGATGGGGACCCCGCTTCCAATACGTTGAGCTGGCGCTGGGTCGCTGGTCTGCACACGCGCGGCAAGCCCTATGTGGCGCAAGCGGACAATATTGCGCGGTTCACCGAAGAACGCTTTGTGCCTTGCAGGCAGGAGTTGACGCAGGGTGCCGTCGGGCTGGAGGCGCTTGAACCTGATGGGTTGCCTGAATGCAAAGCACCAAGGGTGCCAATTGCGCCGCAAAATCACATTCCGACCGCGCTCTTATTGACCGAGGAAGATTGCCGTATCGAGGATTTTCCCGTGCAAGATTTGATCTGCACCACCGTGGCCACTTTGGCAGCAAGCACCCTGCGCTCGCCGCGTGAGGCAGCGCCGCTTGTGGCGCAGTTTGAGGCGGAGGCTTTGGCTGATGTTGCACAAAGATCAGGCCATTCGGTCACCACTTTGCAGGTTGGCGCATCGTCCGATCTGGCGCAATGGGCCTTGCAATCGGGCGCACAGCAAATCGTCACACCCTACGTGCCTGTTGGCCCGCTGCGCGATTGGCTCGCGCGTGCCAAACCAGAGCTTGATGCGGCCGGTATTACCTTGGCTGAATGGCGCCGTGATTGGGATGCGACGATCTGGCCCTATGCGACCGCGGGATTTTTTAAGGTCAAAAAACAAATTCCGAAATTCTTGCGCTTAATTTCCATATGAGCGCAGGGCGCTGAGTTTCTGCGCCTCAATAAGATCGCCTGCCAAATCTGCGGCTGGACGGTTGGTTTTGGAGCGGGCGACGGGAGCTGACGCGATGGTTTGGCGAAAGTCACGCCTTGCATAATGAAACGAATGCAATAAGCTCGATCATAAGGCCTTATACCTACAGTGCTTAACCCATTGTTTATAAATTGGGAGGCGTATGATTTGATCTTTGTGACCTGCGTTTTGCGCATAGCCTAGTGCTCAAAGTTCAACGGCGCGACTGCGGGTAACACATGGGCTAAAGACCACGCGTGAGATAAAAACACTAAAAATAAAGACTACGACTAGGGAGAAAATGAATGAAAATTACGATGACTGTGAACGGCAAATCGGTATCTCGTGATGTTGCCGGCAATACTTTGTTGGTTGAATATATCCGGGATCATTTGCGACTGACCGGGACCCATGTGGGCTGTGACACCAGCCAATGCGGTGCCTGTGTTGTTCACCTGGACGGCAAAGCGATGAAATCTTGCACCATGCTTGCTGCCAGTGCTGAAGGTGCAGCGGTTACGACAGTGGAAGGCCTGGCAAAATCAAAAGATGACCTGCATCCTATGCAGGTGGCGTTCAAGGAAAACCATGGTCTGCAATGCGGGTTTTGCACTCCGGGCATGATTATGACCGCAACTGACATGGTCGCACGCTATCAAGCAGAAGGTAAGGCACTTACTGAAGAAAATATTCGCCACGAGCTAGAGGGCAATATTTGCCGCTGCACCGGCTATCATAACATTGTGAAATCCATCGTGGACGGCGCGTCCAAGATGACGTCAGCATAGGGAGACAGGATATGTCAGAAGGAATTGGTGCACGCGTTTTGCGCAAAGAAGACAAAAGATTTATCACCGGCAAAGGTCGGTATACCGACGATATTATAGAGTCTAATCAGGCCTATGCCGCCTTTGTGCGTAGTCCTCATGCCCACGCGCGGATTGTCTCGGTGGATTCCTCAGCAGCTTTAGCGATGGAAGGGGTTGAAACTGTTCTCACCGGCCCGGAATTGGTAGCCGATGGCATTGGCAACATTATCTGCGGTTGGGGTATTACCTCCAAAGACGGTAATCCAATGAATATGGGCGCCTGGTCGGCCTTGGCAACAGAAAAAGTACGTTACGTCGGAGATGCTGTTGCCATTGTTGTAGCGGATAGTAAGGCACAGGCAAAATTGGCTTCTGAGGCCGTGGTCGTGACATACGAAGAGCTGCCTGTCGTGGTGGGTTCTGTTGAGGCTTTGGCGCCAAGCGCGCCAAAAATACATGACAATGCGCCTGGTAATTTGATCTTTGATTGGGAAATTGGGGATTTAGCGCCAACTGACGCGGCGTTGGCCTCTGCTGCGCATGTGACGGAAATGGAGATCACCAACAATCGTTTGGCGCCGAACCCATTAGAGCCGCGTTCTGCAATTGCCACCTTCAACGAGGCGGAGGATCACTACACGCTGTACACTACCAGTCAAAACCCACATGTGGCCCGGTTGGTGCTCTCGGCATTTTACAACGTGGCTCCTGAGCATAAGTTGCGTGTGATTGCTCCGGATGTTGGTGGTGGTTTTGGAGCCAAAATTTATATCTACCCCGAAGAAATTGCCTGCCTTTGGGCCTCAATGAAATCAGGCCGTTCGGTAAAATGGACCGCTGATCGCACCGAGGCCTTTCTTACTGATGCCCACGGTCGCGATCACGTTTCAACTGCGAAAATAGGTTTTGACAGAGATGGCAAGATCGTCGGATTGAAGGTGAATACCAAAGCCAACCTTGGCGCATATATGTCTTTGTTCAGTTCAGCCGTTCCAACGTATCTTTATGCGACGTTATTGTCGGGTCAGTATGATATTGCAAATATCTACTGCGATGTTCAGGCGGTTTATACCAACACGGTACCAGTGGATGCATACCGCGGTGCAGGGCGACCTGAAGCCTGTTATTTAATAGAGCGCATCATGGAAACGGCTGCACGTGAAATGGGTGTGGATCCAGCTGCGCTGCGGGCCAAGAATTTTGTGCGTTCCTTCCCGCATCAAACGCCTGTGATCATGGCTTATGACAGTGGTGATTTTGATGCTAACTTAAAGCAGGCTCAAGAAGCGGCCGATGTTGCGGGCTTTGCCGCACGCAAAGTCGAGGCAGCCCGTCGTGGTAAGCTGCGGGGTATGGGTTATTCAAATTACATAGAAGCTTGCGGTATCGCTCCGTCGGCTGCGGTTGGAAGCCTCGGAGCGGGGGTCGGTCTTTGGGAAAGTGCTGAGGTTCGGGTCAATCCCGTGGGTACCATAGAGATCCTCACTGGCTCACATAGCCACGGACAGGGGCATGAAACTACATTCGCGCAGATTGTGGCGGAGCGATTTGATTTGCCGACGGAAAATATTCAGATTGTTCATGGGGACACCGATAAGGTGCAATTTGGTATGGGAACTTATGGCTCCCGTTCCGGTGCTGTTGGTATGTCCGCCATTGTCAAAGCGATGGATAAAGTCGAAGCCAAGGTCAAGAAAATCGCTGCCCATGTGCTCGAGGCAGGCGAGGATGATATTGTGATCGAAGGCGGGGCCGTCAAAGTGGCTGGCACCGACAAACAGATGCTGTGGCATGAGGTTGGTCTTGCCGCCTACACGGCCCACAATATTCCCGAAGGCATGGAGCCGGGTTTGAAGGAAAGCGCTTTTTATGACCCAACAAACTTCACATTCCCAGCGGGTTGTTACATCTGTGAGGTCGAAGTGGATCCAGAAACTGGGGTGACGGAGGTGGTGCAATTTGTAGCCTCCGATGACTTCGGCACCATCATCAACCCCATGATTGTTGAAGGCCAAGTGCATGGTGGGATAGCGCAAGGAATCGGTCAGGCGATGCTTGAAAACGTGGTCTATGACGCGGCCGGTCAACAGTTGTCGGCCAGCTATATGGACTATGCCATGCCGCGCGCCGATGATTTGCCAAATTATTCGGTGCATCACGCCTCGACCACCTGTCCTGGAAACCCGCTCGGGATGAAGGGCTGTGGGGAGGCCGGTGCCATTGGCTCGCCGCCAGCGGTGATCAACGCCATCACGGACGCCATTGGCAATAACAATCTTTCAATGCCAGCCACCCCCGCTGCGGTTTGGGCCGCGTTGCAGGATGTGAGCCAGAA
>Ga0206126_10006164_pt1 | contig 10749 bp, 12 predicted proteins | sample Helgoland_Spring_5_FD_148621 | JGI IMG/M metagenome (GOLD analysis project Ga0206126, IMG submission 148621) | Pelagic subsurface seawater microbial communities from Kabeltonne, Helgoland, North Sea - Helgoland_Spring_Bloom_20160412_1 | ecosystem: Environmental > Aquatic > Marine > Epipelagic ...
AAAAACTCCAACGCGAAGGTGTCTTTCGTGAAATGAGGCTCAAAGAGGCTTTCGAAAAGCCTTCTGAGAAAAAAGCTCGTCAAGCAAAAGAAGCCAAAAGTCGTCAGCGCAAGCTAGCCCGCAAAAAAGCTGAGCGCGACGGATAATTATTCTGCAGGTTTAGCGAATAATCTTCCTGTAAAAACCCACAGGTCACCATCTAAGACTGTTGGTCTTCTGCCCTTGGTGACCTGTAATAACTGCTAGTCCCATAGAAGCAGCAGCCTTCAGTCTGTCCAATCCAGCGACCATCAGTTCCTCTTTACGCGCACCAATACGCACCTCAGCATCCTGAGCCATCGCATCCACCCAATACTGACAAACCATAGCGAGAGCATCCAGCCTATCGTCATTGGTCAGTGCGCCACGGTCAGCTGTAAGTCGCGTCAGTTGGTACATGAGTTGATAACGTAGCGCCTGCTCAGGGGGCAGATGCTGACAGCTATCGAAGTCTTTCTGGATGACCTTTTTGTCCATCACGAGACGATGTTGGTTCATCGCAGGCTCAAGAACATCGATGATACGGCGTTCCTTTTCTTATTGTGACGGACCTCACTCATAGTAACCGAATGAACCTTGTTCAGCACAGGCATGAACAGCTGATTAAACATCCCATCGCCAAAGTTACTCTCGACAATAATCTCATTGACCTGTTCCTCCTTGGCGATGACTGCCAGTTTCTGGAGTGCCTCCTCTGAATATCCACCTGTGATGCCACCGCATCTGCGTACGTACAGGTAACCGTTGAGTATTTTGACGACTGCATACCCAGTCTCATCCTTACCGCGCCCTGAGGGGTCAATAGACATCACTGAGCCAGTGTATTCGACGAACTCACTGCTCATGAACATAGGCTTATGGTAGTGGCCACCGTTGAACGTTACGTTCGGCAATTCCTCTACGATATACTGGCTGTCAGATGACCATGAGACCTTCTCAGGGGCCTCCTGAGTGGGTACGTCAATTACGATTAAATCAGACATCTTGAGAGGGTATCTTTCTGCATCTGAGAGCTTTGTATCGTGCATAAACTGCAGTGCAAACCCTGAGCGTCCGTAGGATGCTTCCCGTTCGAGCAAGTCAAAATTTGAGAAGCGGTTAGGGTCTGTAGGTTCACCCACAATATTAGCGTCGATTGCCAGTGCATTGCCAATGAGAGGCGGTATTTTGCTACCGTATCCGACCAATTGCTCTGGATTCGGATGCCTAGCTGGCCAGATATTGACCTTATATCCACGGTCAGGCAGCTTATTATACAAACTCTCTTGGTTTTGTGGTGTGGCGAGGTAGATGATACGCCCATCGTATTTAAGAATAGCGTCAATTTCCTTCATAGCCTCTGACAGCTTATCCCGCATTCCTTGGGTTATAGAATTGTTCGGCACTTCGATGTCATCTGCGACGATTACATCTGCTCGTGAGCCTGCCAATTGTCCTGAGATAACTACAGATTTTACTGAGGGTGCGTGAGACGCGGCAGCAGGTGCTAAATCAAAGCTAATCTTTGACTGTCTTTGGTTAGTCTTTGGCCATAGGTGGGCCAACCCTTCAATCTCGTTAATGAGGCGCAGCGTAAACGTAGTGAAATCGTCGGAGCGAGATTTAGACGCTGAGACGACCAAAATGTTTAATTGTGGGTTCATATACAGAGGCCAGACCACATAGGCCGACGTGACCCACGATTTATCAATGCCTCGGAAGGCTTCGATTATCATGCGCTTGTCACCGTGTTGTAGGTTGTAGGCGATGTCATATTGAATAGGGGTAGGGTCGGGGAGGTTGAGGTGCTTCTAGATAACGAAGAGGAACTTTCGGAAATCTGAAAGCGAGTCTTTCGCTATGGGGATACCAAGCGACATTGTTGCTTTGAACATATTTATCCGTATTGTCGATAAAGAGTATTTAATTAAGGCCCAGTATTCATGAATGAAGCCAAAAAGCAGATGCTGAGAAAATCATTCGCGGGTAAATCTGTGTCTCAAATGACCAAAGAAGAACGCGAAGTATTCGATGCTGATTTTCAATATGGTTTCGGCGATAAGGCATCCCAAAGTAACACGGCGACTAACGATGCTTCGCCAGAAGAGCCACCAGCCTCACCCATATCGGTTCACCAGCTGTTTGGTTTGTTTCAGAAAAAGTGAGAGGTCTTGTTATGCATGGCGCATTAAGAATTTTAACACTGGTATTGGTGTTCTACCTCGTTGGACGTGAACTTATTCCCTATCTAATGGGCCTTTAACTCACTCACATCGAAGTCAGCATCGGTAAAGTCGGGCAGCGAGTCTACATAGCATCGCAAACCGATTGCTTTACCTCAGGCATCAGTTTCACATACTTACTGGTGGTGACGAGGCTGCGGTGTCCCATGATTTTGGCAATGACTGTGTTGTTGAGCCTAAACTCATTGGCCAGTCTTGTGGCAAAGGTGTGTCGCAGTGAGTGGAAAACGAGCTTTTCATCACCATTGAGAACGTCTCTGCGTAGGCATTTCCAAGCGGCGTAAAAGTTGTACATGATGTAGTAGTTCTTGGGGCAGTCATCTAGTTCCCGCAGTGCTTGGCGCGCTTTGACATTTAGGTAGACGTAGCGTTCATCTCCGTTCTTTGTGTACATCAAGTGTACGTACGGCTTGCCTTCGGTGTTGGCAAAAATGGTGTTCGGGCTGATAGAGAGTATCTCTCCAACGCGCATTCCTTTATTGGCCGCTATGAGTACCATTGGGGCCATCCAATTGTGCTTTTCTGAGTTTCGAAAATACTCGACGACTTGGTCCACTTGCTCGGGCGTGAAGTACGACATGCGGTGGGCGTTCTTTACTCTCTTCCACGTAAAGTCGGGGACACGCTCGATGTCTTGGTTTTTGTACGCCTGTTTGCAAACCTTAATTATCATTGCGGCGTAATGGTTGGCTGTGTTGTTGCTCAGGTCACATTCGTCGATGAGATAATCGAGGAAATCATGGATTTGTCTGGGCTTATATTTGGTGATGGGTTTTGTCCCAAAGTCGCTAAAAGCGTGGAACTTTTCGTCTATTTTTCTCTCTAAAGTTATGAAGAAAAATTTAGTCCCTCGTTGGAAACTGTAGCATTTCAACAACATTTGAGAGATGGTGGGCGACCCTGGAATCGAACCAGGCGTGCGTCTCCGCGAGGGAGTTACAGTCCCCTGCCACACCTTGCGGCCTGTCGCCCACTGTCATGCGCATTGCGTCTGACGTGATGGGTGATTACTAGCGACCCAAAGGCCCGTCAAGGCACAAATTGGCTCAAATTAGGTAGCCACTCAACAAAGGCGAAAAAGATGCAAAAACCAAAGTGGGTTGTTCAGAAAGAACAGGACAGAAAAGCAGAGGCAAATGCGACTGTTTGGTTGTTTGGGCTGCACGCTGTGCGTGATGCATTGATGAATCCAAATCGCAAACGTTTACGTTTAATCGTTACGTTAAACGCACAAAATAAACTAGAAGAGGCAATTGCTGAGTCTGGCATGGAGCCCGAGGTTGTCGATCCGCGCAAGTTTTCTGCACCTCTGGACCCGGGGTCTGTCCACCAAGGAGCTGCGCTGGAAGTCAAGCCGCTTGATTGGGGGCGCTTAGATGATGTGGTTATTGGGGACGAACATCCACGCGTTCTTTTGTTGGATCGTGTGACGGATCCACATAACGTCGGTGCGATTCTTCGCTCAGCTGAAGTGCTGGGTGCTTCTGCAGTTATCGGAACGCGACACCATTCTGCACCAGAAACTGGTGCATTGGCTAAAACCGCCAGTGGAGCGTTGGAACGCCAACCCTATTTGCGTATGCGCAATCTGGCGGATGCAATCATTTCCTTGCAAGGAATGGGGTATTTGGTGTTGGGCCTTGATGGTGAAGCCGAGCATACGATCGAGCAAGCTGTAGAGGGCAAGACCCATTTGCCAGTTGCTCTTGTTCTTGGTGCTGAGGGGCCAGGGTTGCGCGATAAGACTAAAGAAACCTGTGATATGTTAGTTCGAATTGACGCATCTGGTGAATTTGGTTCACTTAACGTCTCGAATGCTGCGGCTTTGGCCTTATACGCAACCAAGGTTCGTATCTAGGCGCGGTTAGAAACCATCTAGATGGCTATTTGGGATATCCATCTAAAATAGTGACTTGTTGTTACTGTGACGCGCGTGCAGCCGCTATGGTTATTCCAACGCGCGGGCGTCATGAGTTGGCCTGTTCGCGATGTGGAGCTCCGTTGTATGATCTCAAGATGCTGCCTGTTGCCAAAACTGGCGACCGGTTGTTGATACTGCACAGCCCCATACGCACGGCTAAATCGAACAATTCAAAAATGCCAAAAAGAAGTCGGCCAAACGCGAGAAATCAACGAATTGCTTCAAGTTTCTAAAAGACGTGTTTGACGAGGTATTCGTTTTCATCGAAGATATTTTCGACTGAGTTAGCTAATTTATTTAGTGCGAATGTGTTCCAGGCTTGAATCCGCCTAAAAGGACGATTGATCCAAGTTTTCATTCACGGAATTGAGAGAAGGTCTTTTCCTGTGCCCAAGCGATATTATGGCCTTTGTACGAAGCGGCGGAATTGGAACTCCCGCTACTATGATACTGTCCCTCGTTCCATACCTACGCGCTCCATGGCAACGGCCACGGGGCGCTTTTTTTTTATGCAAGGCTGATGTAGGAATTGAACATGACTGTATATACAAATGAATTCCTTAAATCATTGCTCAGCAGTGTTAAATGCGTGGCCGTAGTGGGGGTATCCAGCAATCCTGTACGACCCAGTTATTTTGTAGCGAGATATTTGAGTTTAAAAGGGTTTACGGTCATTCCCGTTAATCCGGGGCTCGCTGGCCAGACGTTGTTCGGTCAAGAGATCAAAGCATCATTGTCCGATATTGAAGGACCAATTGACATGGTAGACATTTTTCGCCGCTCTGACGCTGTTCCTGCGATCGTTGATGAAGCCTTAGAGGCGTTTCCTGATTTAAAAGCGATTTGGATGCAGATTGGCGTGATACATGCGGACGCAGCACAAACGGCTGAAGCACGTGGTGTTGATGTAGTTCAGGATCGTTGCCCGAAGATTGAATATCAGCGGCTGTTTGGCGAATTGCGCTTTGGTGGATTCAACACAGGTATTATCAGCTCAAAACTGTAATCAGCGGGAGGCTTTTTCCGCGATGCCAGATTTGGCTTGGCGTCTGGCCAATTCAGCCACCACATCTTCAAGGGTCACGTCACGCGCGGCCAACATTACCATCAAATGATATATCACGTCAGCTGCTTCTGATGTCAGGCCCGCTTTGTCGCCTTTGACAGCTTCGATAATGGCTTCAATAGCTTCTTCTCCAAATTTCTCGGCACATTTCTCAGGGCCTTTGGATAACAATTTTGCTGTCCAACTTGAGCTAGGGTCAGCGGTTTTACGTGACTGAATCGTTTCAAATAAATAGTTGAGTGTCATGTGAGCCTCATAGGAATACCAGCTTCTGCCATGTGTTGCTTGGCTTCACCGATTGTATATTCGCCAAAGTGGAAAATCGAGGCTGCTAACACAGCCGATGCGCCACCTTTGGTTACGCCTTCTAAAAGATGATCAAGAGTTCCAACACCACCGGATGCGATTACCGGAATGTTCACAGCATCAGAAATGGCGCGAGTAAGTGGCAGGTTAAAGCCCTGTTTGGTTCCATCGCGATCCATTGAGGTCAGAAGGATTTCACCCGCGCCTTTTGCAGCGGCAAGCAGGGCAAATTCGACGGCATCAATGCCCGTGGGTTTGCGCCCACCGTGGGTGAAGATTTCCCAGCGGTCGGGTCCAACAGTTTTGGCGTCAATTGCGCATACGATACACTGGCTGCCGAATTGATCCGCTGCATCTGCGAGGACGTTAGGATCTGCAACGGCTGCCGAATTGAAGCTGACCTTATCGGCTCCAGCTAATAACAGATTGCGCACATCAACGCTGGTGCGGACACCGCCGCCGACGGTGAGTGGGATATAACATTGCTCTGCCGTGCGCCGGACCACGTCAAACATTGTACCACGGTTTTCGTGGGTGGCTTTGATGTCGAGAAAACACAACTCGTCCGCGCCAGCTGCGTCATAGGCGCGGGCGGATTCGACGGGATCGCCTGCATCGCGTAGGCCCACGAAATTGACGCCTTTGACTACGCGGCCATCAGCAACGTCGAGGCAGGGGATGATACGGGTTTTTAACATAGGTGCGGTTTAGCGGGGGATTGGCAGAGGGGCAAGGGATCCGGATCTGCGATGCCGGTGCTAAAACTCTGCGATTGCAACTGAAACAAGTATTAGCGGGCCGAAGATTGGGTAGTTAAACCATACTGGGAGCAAAGACCCTCTCAAATAGTTGGCAAAATTCAGAATGAATGTGATGTCATGATAAACATACTCTTTTATCATGCTTCCTCTGCATATATTTTCTGTCAAAATTGAAAAGAAAACCATTGATAAAAGCGAGATGAGGAAAAATGGACCAGCCCCAAATAGCACTTGTTTTCTATAACGCCTCTTTGTGAAGCGAGAAAGATAGATAGCCATCCCGCATGGAGACAGGATTGCTTTTATAACAAGTGTTTTTTCTAGGCTTTCAAAGTTAGGAGTGCTTCGCTTAGTTCAATCTCCCCATCGTAAAGTGCACGACCTGAAATCGCACCGGAGATGATGTTTGTGGCCTTTAAGGCTTTGAGGTCATCCAAAGATGAAACGCCGCCAGAGGCAATCACGGGGATGGAAACGGCGCGGGCGAGTGCTTCGGTTGCTTCAACGTTTGGCCCGCCCATCGCGCCGTCGCGCATGATGTCGGTGTAGATAATTGCGGCAACACCTGCGTCCTCGAACGATTTGGCAAGGTCTGTGACCATCACATCAGTTTCTGTGGCCCAGCCTTTGGTTGCCACACGACCATTGCGGGCATCAATACCAACAGCGACTTGGTTCGGGAATGCGCTTGCCGCTTCGCGGACAAGTTCAGGATTTTCAACGGCAATAGTCCCAAGGATCACGCGGGATAGGCCTTTATCCAGCCATGCCTCAATCGTGGCCATGTCACGAATACCGCCACCCAGTTGGGTTGGCACTTTGCATGTCTTTAGGATGGCTTCGACAGGTACAGCGTTCACAGGTTCGCCCGCGAACGCGCCATTTAGATCAACCAAGTGCAACCACTCACATCCTGCGTTCACAAATTCCATCGCTTGGGCGAGGGGATCGTCATTAAATACAGTGGATTGTTCCATATCGCCGTGAACAAGACGAACGGCCTGGCCGTCTTTTAGATCAATTGCGGGGTATAGGATCATCTGTTCAGGCCTCTTGCTTAACTGTTTGGGCCGTTATGCACGGCTAGCCCAGATTTGCAACGCGACCCAAGGTCAACCTTGCCACGAGTAAGGTTGATAAAGCAGAGTAAACACAAAATAGGGGAGGAATAAAAAATGAAGAGAATTTTGATGGCCGCAGTTGCAACTGTTGCCCTAGGAGTAGGGGCTGCACAAGCAGATCCGGTACATGGTATGTGGCAGACGGTAAAAGATGATAATGGTAATTATGGCCATATCGACGTCAAAAACTGTGGTGCCACAATTTGCGGAACGCTTGTCAAAAGCTTTGACAGCTCAGGCGCTGCGTTCAAATCTGAAAATCAAGGTCGTAAAATTATCTGGAACATGAAATCCGATGGTGGTGGGGCATATAGCGGCGGCAAGGTGTACTCACCTGACCGCGACAAGACTTATAGGTCCAAGATGACTTTAAAAGGTAATAACCTGAATATCAAAGGCTGCGTTTTGGGTATTTGCCGTGACGGTGGTACGTGGAAGCGCGTTAACTAATTAAAAGACCCAATGGGCTTGAGCCTAGCCCATTGGGAAACACTGTGGCTTTATGGTTTCCACTGTAAGAAGTTGGAAAGCATACGCAGGCCATTGCCTTGGCTTTTTTCAGGGTGAAATTGCATGCCCAGCATCGTATCCCGACCAATCACTGCTGTCACGTCATGACCGTAATCAACATGCGCCAAACGTTCGGCAGAGTTGGCAACTTCAAAGTGGTAGGAATGCACAAAATACGTGTGATCGCCTGAATCTATACCGTTTAGAACGGGATGCGGATGATCGATAATCAGATCATTCCACCCCATGTGTGGCACCTTGAGAGATTTTTTTTCTGTTTTAATCTCAATTACTTCGCCTTTGATCCAATCAAGACCGGGGGTGTCGCTATGTTCGCGACCCATGGTGGCCATCAATTGCATGCCAACACAAATTCCTAAAAACGGACGGCCTTTTTCCACGACCGCTTCACGCATAGCGTCAAAAAGACCACCCGTGCCTGTTAGGGCCTCATAGCACGCTGGAAATGCACCATCGCCTGGCAGCACGATACGATCAGCGCGCGCAACAATGTTCGCATCTGAGGTGACGATGACTTCGCCAGCATCCACTTCGCGGGCCATGCGTTCGAATGCCTTGTGGGCCGAGTGCAGGTTGCCGCTCTCGTAATCGACAATTGCTGTTAGCATATGGGTTACAGTGCCCCTTTGGTCGAAGGGATGTCACCTGATTTGCGTGGGTCGACTTCAACCGCATCGCGTAGTGCACGTGCAACTGATTTGAAGGCAGCCTCCGCAATGTGGTGGCTGTTAAAGCCGTGCAATTTGTCGACGTGCAAGGTGATACCGCCGTGGGTTGCGAATGCGGTGAAGAACTCGCGGACCAATTCCGTATCGAAGTTGCCAATCTTTTGGGTCGGCAAGTCAAGGTTCCAAATCAAAAAGGGGCGCGCAGATAGGTCAAGTGCACAACGTACTTGGGCATCGTCCATTGGTAGTAGGCAGCTACCATAGCGCATAATTCCACGTTTATCACCAAGGGCTTGAGTCAGCGCTTGGCCCAGTGCAATACCAGTGTCTTCAACCGTGTGGTGATCATCAATTTGTAAATCGCCGTTGGCCCGAATTGTCATGTCGATCAAGGAGTGACGCGCTAATTGATCCAACATGTGGTCGAAAAATCCAACGCCAGTTTGGTTGTCATAAATACCAGTGCCATCAAGATTGATGGTGACTGTGATTTCTGTTTCAGCGGTGGACCGTTTGATTGTAGCTGTGCGCATTGTCGTCTCCGATCAGCGGAAGTTGTGTAATTTTGATTGGCTTATATGCGGGAAATGAGGACAGGCCAAGATGGTGATGCCAAAGCAGGGCGGATATGTGCCTGATATGTCGTTGCGCTATTGGGCTGGATTTTGAACAACAAAAAAGCCAGTCGAAACTGACTGGCTTTTTTGTTTAGTTGGAGCGGGCGAGGCGATTCGAACGCCCGACCCTAACCTTGGCAAGGTTATGCTCTACCCCTGAGCTACGCCCGCTTCCTTGGGTGAGGCTGATTTATAATCGTGCAGCGAAACCTGCAAGTGAAAAATTCACTCAGGCCCCATTAATTTAAAATGGGGCTGTATCTGAATTTCTTATTGTATGGATGAGGAAGTTTTGAACAACAAAAAAGCCAGTCGAAATTGACTGGCTTTTTTGTTTAGTTGGAGCGGGCGAGGCGATTCGAACGCCCGACCCTAACCTTGGCAAGGTTATGCTCTACCCCTGAGCTACGCCCGCTTCCTTGGGTAAGGCCGATCTATAATTGCGCGACAGAACCTGCAAGAGAAAAAGGTGTGTCTGTCCGAAATAATCCTAAAAAATTTTGTGCAGCAGGCGAACTTCAACTTAAAATAAGGAAACCGGAACGCCCTCAGTCTTTAATTTCAAAGGGTTCTGGTAATTCAAAAAGGGTTTTAGCCCCCAGTTGCCCCATATTTGCTTCAAGGTCTTTTGCTAACATATCAGCCAAATGCGCTGGGCCTTTTTTACCAAGTGCGCCAAGTGCGTAATGCCAAGCGCGGCCCAACATCACAAAGTCAGCGCCAGAAGCGAGGGCACGCAGTACGTCTAACCCGCACTCGATGCCACTATCAAAGATGAGTGGCAGTTTTGTGGCTGCTTTGATCGTCGGGAGTATGTCTATTGTCGCAGGCGCGGCATCAAACTGACGACCAGCATGGTTAGAGACCCAAATTGCATCTACACCGATCTTCTCGAGCTCAATTGCATCGTCGGGACGCATGACACCTTTGACAATAAACGGTCCGCCCCACGCATTACGAAGCCATTTGACATAGTCCCAGTCAGGTGAGGTGCGCAGAAGGTACCCCACATGTGCGGTTGATGAGAGGCCCTCGGCAGCGGGAGCCGAATATTTATCGAGCATTTTCATATGGGGCATGCCTTGACGCATCGTGCCCAAAGCCCACGCAGGTTTTTGTAACACTTGTGCCAACAATCTTGGCGTCAATTTGGGGGGATTGGTAAGACCAGACCGCGTTTGACGTTCACGGCGCGAGGCAACGGGCACATCAACTGTAAGGACAAGCGTTTTAAACCCTGCTGCTCTTGCGCGTTCTAACATATCGATGCGAATGGCTTCGTCTCGCGGAGGGTACATTTGAAACCAAGCATTTTCACCTAAATGAGGAGCAAGGTCTTCGGGGGCCTGCGCGGCCACGGTGGAAAGCGCGTAGGGTATGCCAAGAGACGCGGCGGATTTTGCCAGCAATTGTTCTGCGTTTGGCCAGATCAAGCCCGACATCCCGATTGGGGAAATGCCAAAGGGCAGCGGTAGTTTTTGACCTAAAAAAGTTGTT
>Ga0206126_10006168_pt1 | contig 10748 bp, 9 predicted proteins | sample Helgoland_Spring_5_FD_148621 | JGI IMG/M metagenome (GOLD analysis project Ga0206126, IMG submission 148621) | Pelagic subsurface seawater microbial communities from Kabeltonne, Helgoland, North Sea - Helgoland_Spring_Bloom_20160412_1 | ecosystem: Environmental > Aquatic > Marine > Epipelagic ...
GAATCTTCACTTTGAGGAGGCACTCTAGAATCTTCACTTTGAGGAGGCACTCTAGAATCTTCACCACCATATATCTTTTTATCATTGGTTTTATTTTTCACAATTCGTCCATTTTTTGTATCATTTTTGTATATTTTTTCGATGAGTATTTTTATTTTTCTCTTTCTGTCACTATTTATTCTCAATGATTCAATAAATATAAATTTTGATAATAAATGTATTCGTATTTCTATGAATATAAGTATTTTTAGCTTTTTAACACTTGATATACCCAGTTTCATCATTAAGAACTCTTTATAATTTTCATCTATATACAGAATACAATCTTTAGTTGGACAAGAAGTACAATGATTAGCATCAATCCAAGCAACTGTACCCTTTAATTTATCAAAAAACGATCTAGGATCTTTACAGCATTTAAGCAATCTTCTTTTAATAATTTCTTTAACTCTCTCATTCTCTCTTAATTTTTCTCTAGCATTAAGAGTTTTATTTGTATTAATTATTATTTTTTTATCAAATATCTCTTTTTTTACTAACTCTTCATATCCATCATCAATTTTTCTAAAACCCAAAACAATATCATACCAATTTAAATTACGATTACATAATGATGTATTACAATCTAGTAAAAAATTGGGAAGCTCTAAAAGTTCTTTTATAGAGGTTTTATTTGATAGTCTCGTACAGTCTACCTCAAACATATCTATATCTTTTCTGATACTGGGTATTTTGATTGCTTCACCCATATTTTTTATAATATCTAGGGTATTTTTGTCAATACTATCTATAAGATAATTTAAAGATTTAGATCTTAAATATTTCTCATCACTACCAATGATTTCTAAAAGAGTTAAAGCATCTATAGAACTTAAATAATCTCTTATTTTAGATTCGCTTTTAACAGTTTCAGTTGTGGGTAAATATGATATAATACTATTTATCAATAATGTATTAGATATATTATCAGTTATATCACCCCCCTTTATTATTTTTTTATGCTTTTTATGTGTGAGTTTTTTAGTCATAATATAATCTACAATAGATTTTATTTGATTTCATCTAGAAAGTTTGTCACATTTTTAGCAACTTCTATATCATCTTTATCATCATCTTTATCTTCAACCTTATCTTCAACCTTATCATCTATAATCGTATCATCTATATCTTCTTTGTCATCTATATCTATGATAATATCATTATCTTTTTTTTCTACTAAATAAATATCTCCATCTATTTTCTTATCTTTCTTGTTTAAATTACCTCTGAATAATTCATATTCTCCTTCATCTAATTCTTCATCATCTACATTAATTGTAACCTTTATATTTTTCTTCTCTTCTTTAGAGACAGTTTTTCCTGATTCAGTTTTTATTTCTTTTATTTCTTTTATTTCTTTTATGGGTGCGACCATTTCGTATTTTTCATCTTCGGGTTTTTCTGGAATGATAAGGTTCTTTAATTCTTCTTGATGATTTTCAAATGCATTTTCAGGATTGATTTTATTTTTTAGACCACTCACTTTTCCTATTCCTTTCAAACTATTTAATTCTTTCATACTTTCATTTTTCTGCTCATTAGATAAACTTTTGATATGATTGACACGTGTTTTTGGATGATTTATATTATCAACAGAATGTTGAAGGTTTTCCCGAATATGATGTAATGTTGATTTTATTTTTAATTTTTCTCCGGCGTGTGCTATGATTGATGCTGTTTTTTCTGTTTCACTTAATACATAAACTTTACATTTATGTAATCCATTACATACATGAGGATGATTTATATCTGTATCTTTGAACGATTTTTTATATTGATTAATAATTGAATCATCAATTGTCGGAGATTGTTCAATTAAACGATCAAACTCAGCACGACAAACATTCAAAAAATCCCCCGCCGGTTTTCTCATTTTAGGATTCAACGCCAATTCAACTGATATTTCACGATTAAACTTTGACCAGCTAACCTCAGAAACACGATGACCCTCCATCAATTCAGCATATCTTAAAAAGTTCTGTAAAGTAGATAGAATACCTGCAAATATATTAACACCGCCGACACACGCCATGGCCAGCTGTTTATTCTCTTCAGGGACAAATGAATCCATTGCGAAATTAGCTGTACCCGTGAGAGTTGAAAGAATTATTACAGGGATTGTAAATGTATAATTTCTCTTCCTGTATAATTTTTCTGAACGACTGTGTAACCAACGATATCCTGACGCTTTCTCTGCCCATTCTGCTAATAGTTCTTCCTGCTCTGGTGTCCATTTTTCTAAACTCTTATCTTTCTTTGGTTCTTTATTCATTCTATAAATAAAGAAATATAAAATTATTGGGAAATTTTGATATAAATAAATAATAGTCTAAAACAAAATAAAAATGATTAGTATTCTACGTAATTTGAAATATTTAAGGGGGGGGTCAAGTTTTATGAAGAAAAAAAGTTATTGGGTAGATGGGGATATACTAAAAATCTTGAACAACTCAATATATCTAGCAAATCATGATAATTGTGGCGCTCAGCGATGTGGTTATATTTATAAAAATAAAATAAACTACTTTTTAATTCCTAAAACCCTTTTAATCTTATTTATCTGAACGTGATTATATATAGCTTTACCTGATTCTATTTCATTTATTACAGATTGGGGTAAGTTTACACTATTAGCTAATTGCTTTTGTGTTAGACCCTTAGAGGCTCTCCCCTGTTGTATCTGAACTCTTAACTCATTTGTAATCTTGTCATGTTCCATTTTACCATCTTCTATCTTCTTCTCCATTTTTACATTAGGATCTCCTACCTTTGTTATTTTTGGTTTATTCTTATCAGGTTTTTCTTTGGTTTTCTTAACTATAAGTGTTTTCCAATCTTGATGATCAAAGATACTTTCCGGATTGTCTTCCATATTATATAATACTTATATATTTATTACTTTATATTAGTTGTTTAAATACTTACCCAACATATCAGCATTACAACCCTCTAATTCACCTTTTATGCTTGGTGGATTGTTCTTCTTATCCCACACCCCATCTATAATACATCTTTTATCAGTATTTCTTTCTACAAAATTCATACTGTAGTTTATTTTATCAGTGCTTCTATTTAATTTCATCGTATTAACAAACTTTCCGAACCCACCATATGAATCTTCTAAAACACTAATAAAAGAATAATCTTTTATAACATATGTTGATGATAGTGTTACAATATATATTACTAACCACGTATATTCAGGTGCTCCCAATACAAATATTTTGAATAAAGTGGATAATATCTTAATTATACTCCCAAGAATAATTGAGTTTAGGAGATAATTCGGGAATGGTGAAACTGCAATATTTGGATAATTCATATCAATGTAATCACATGGGGGTTTGTTTATATATGTATAGAATGTATAAAAGGATATTAATAAACCACTTCCTATATTTATAAGGTCAGCAACTGATTTTTTCCCATAAATCAATAATATACCATCAGCTAATATTATTGATCCGACTGAAATCCCGACTATTAAATATGAAATATTTTCTGAAAAAACACTATTACATTTCTCAAATGCTTCATCGCTATTTTTGGCATCTTTTATAAGATTGGCACATGTTGTCATATCTGATGATGTATTACCCAGACAAGTACCTTTTACTTTGAAAAGATTTTTTGAGTCCTCCAATCCATCACATCTATTATAAAACTCTTTATCCAATTCTTCTGTAATACTACTTGTATTTGTTTTTACATCACCATTGATAATTTTTGATGTTTTAGGTGTAATTTCTGAAAAACCCTTATTATTATCTTCTCTATCTGGATAAACAAATGACAGATCGCATCTATTTTTTTCAGTTTCCATAGTTACATTTATGTTTGTATCATATTCCATATTTATTCCTAATTTGTTTATGATATATCTTAACCCAATTAAATCTTTATTATTTTTTAATAAGTTCATTAATAATACAATAATACTGTACATAATGGTTACAAATGTTATATATAGTAAATAATCCTCTTTGTTTTCTGTTGTTAATAATATACTATACACAAATGTAAATACTAAACTCGCTGGAAGTATTATGTATACTATCACATTGAAAAGTGTTCTCTTACTATTCAATTCACTCTGAAACCTATCCAACTTGATGTTTGAATTATCTGACATACTATAATAATATATATATATAAATAGTAAATAATACTATTTAAAATAATAATGTATTCACATATATATAATAATCATGGATACTAGTTCATTTACAAAGACTGCGTTCTGTGGAAAAAAGATAGATAATGTAACTGATAATCGTGTTAAAGAATTTATCCTTAAAGATTTATCCCTTAAAACTAATAAAAATTATAATTCTCGTTATGCAAAAGTTCTTAATGAGAATTACATGAAAAATCTGAAAAATAAGCATATTGTAAATGTTAAAACAGGTGGCGCTCCATATCTTCTTTACATTACTGAGATTAATGGTAATGATTATACTTTTCTTATTGATAAAAAGATAAAAATAGGATATGATTTCCCAAAAATTTTTGTATTAAACTATCGTTTCTCAAAAGATATATATAAGGGAACATTATTCGAGACAGAATTAGTCAGAGATAATAATAGTAACTGGTTTTTACTATTAGGTGACATTTATCTATATTTATCTTCATCATTACAAAATACTAATATAATTGAAAGAATTAATATTATGCATAATGTATTAGATGAAAAATATACTAAAAATGATTCTATTATCTGTCCTCCCATGATTAAAAAGTTTTTCAATATGTCTGAAATACAAAATATTATAGAAGATTTTATACCATCTCTTAATTATATTTCTAGAGGTTTGTATTTTGTCCCATTAAAATGTTCCTACTCTAATATTCTTTATCTTTTTGACAAAGATAAATCTAATAGTAATACAAAATCTGTAAACTCTGTAAACTCTGTAAACTCTGTAAACTCTGTAAACTTTAGAATAGAAAAAACTATGTGTCCGGATGTATACGAACTTTATCTCAAAGATAATGATATTCTTGTTAAGAAAGGTATAGCATGTATACCTAATTATGAAAAGAGTGTTTTTATAAATGAATTATATCAAAATGATAAAAAAGAAATATCTGTACAATGTAAATATAATCTAGATTTTGGAAAATGGGAACCCATGAAAGAATCAAATATTGTAGATAATGTTTCTGTATTAGCTAACTTTTCACCTTGAAGCTTTATATTTTTCAAAATCTCTCTTATTTAATTCATAACCCCAATGTAATAAAACTTGTCTTATAACAGGACTCACACTTGGATCATTATATTCTTTACCTTTACTTTTTATCATATTCATTAGTCTTTTTCTAAATCTACCATTCGGACCCGCAAGACCCAACCATCTCTTTATTTGTCTTTCATCATCGCTAGTCCTTCTTCCTAAACTATATCTACAATACCATTGAAACCAACCATAAGGATCTCTTTTGACAATCCAGTCATTATTCTCCCAATCTTCTAATGATGATCCACACTTTACACCATATTTATTCACCTTCTTATCATATTTAGAGGATATTACTTTTTTCTCTATATCTAATCCTTTAAACCAATCTTCGGGATATTCTCTAATAGCCGTTCTTCCATTATGTGTTTTACCCGTTACACTTGAATCTATAGTTCTGAAATAAGTTCCTCCAAATGCTCCCTTACGAAAAACACTTTTAGGACTCACATTAGGTTTGAATAGTTTATGATAATCTATTTTTTCTTCTTTTTTCTTTCCTCTTTTCGCCGTTGTTTTACTCATACTATAATATACTATAATATACTATTATTTATCTTCCTCTTCATCAGATGAAGATAGAATATGACAACCCTCGGCTAGTTTAGGCATTATGAATGTTTTTTTATCAGTGGGTTTCTTCTTTCTCTTTCTTGAGTCAATTTTCTTCTGAACATCCGCATTTCCAACGCGTCTGTAGTAAGTGACTTCATCCCAAAACTTAATGATTTCTGGAACAACTGAAAACCACCATTTCTTATCTCTCCTTACAAGAGTACATTCATATCTCTTTATGAACCAATATTTCTCTTCAAGGAGAGAACAATGAACATCTATATCACATAGATACTTATCCAGTGTTTCTTTGATAGTGTTCTCTTTCCACAGTCTTAAAGATTCATCATCCAGAGACCATGGAGAATATTCATAATGATATGAATAGTCTGTTTTTCCTATTTCTTGAATCTTGAATGTTACGACTAAACCCTTGGGTAGTCCCTCCATAGTTTGCCCACAAACTTTTGAATCGCTGGTATCTTCTACATATTCTCGAAATGAATTATATTCTTCTATCTTTACCTGTAGGAAATCACACTCTTCCAAATCACATACTTCTAATTGTCCTTGCATCTGCATCCAATAATGTAGAGGAACTTCATGTGTGAACTGACGCTTAGGAGGACATTTTATTTCTAACATTCTTCCAATATATTCTTTAGGAGATGTTGTATCACATATTCCATCGGGGGATGCTCCAAATACCGAAAGTTCAGGATGTGGAATAAGACCAAACTCTACAATATCTAGATCATTCATCTTTTCATAGAACTCCGTGGCGACTGGTTCATACTTAACACCCCACTCCATTATAGGATTTATCTTGAACTCAGGTTTCTTATCACTCGTTTTATTAATGAGAAGTTGATCTCTTGTTGTGAAATGTCCTTTTCCTAGAGCATCTGCCAAAGAACTCGCCGTTAACAAACCTTCCCTAATTTCATACCACTCTTTAGATCGTTGCTCGGGGAGTTCTAAAGCCTTTAATTCATCCATTTTCTCTAGAATGTGTTCGCGATTACTTTCAAGATCTTTGAGTAACTCATATCTCTCTATAATCATCATCTCACAAATATTCTTGAGATAATAATGAACGTCTATAGTATTTTTACATAACAACTCTTTGATGTCTTGGACACAGGTTTCCGCGATTCTGTTAATACTATTAGCTGTTTCTTTATCTGAATCATAATCTGACTCAATAATTTCATAGAGTGAATGATCTACCGATAGTTCATTGGTTTTGAAATAGTGTTCAACAATGTCCTTCATTGTTTACTATTTTATACAATATAATATACTATAGAATATTAGTCTTAAATCAAATTTAAAACGGCAGCTTTTGACTATTAATATCTACATTCTCACCCATACCATCTGTAGGTGGTCTTCCTAAATAAGGTGCTTTGTAAACATTACATTCCTTATCATTTAGAACTTCCAATACCTGTATTTGTCTGTACTTGTTCTCACCACAATTATCCTGTTTGCCGAAAGCTCTGCTCATACCGACATCTACTCTCCATAATCTTTCATCATAAATACCATTCATATATCGATTACTCATAAATTGAGGAGTATGAGCAACCACTACACAATCAATTGGATTCAATGTATTATTTCTTTTATTAAGAATACCTATAAGTTTGTTAAAACCATCTAAAGTATTTTCATCGTAATTATCTTCCTCGGAATACAATCTACACCAAAAAGGAGAAATATCATCATCATCTCTGAAGATCTCATCAAAAAACTTCTCAACCCCAGGATCTCTATTATTTAATAACCACTGTTTAACATTTTCATTAATTTCTTGAATGGTGAACTTGGATGCCATTGAATGACCAAATCCACCATGAACAAATAACCACCTACCAACTTGAATCACACTCTTCTTCTGTAGAGCATAATGCTTCGCTATATTACCGCCTCTCTCAAAGGATTTTAAACGATGATAATATCCTAAAGGATATCCATCATCTGTCATTTTCTTGTTCCGTTGATCTTTAGGAACAAACTCTAAAAACTCTTCAGGAGATACATATCTGAAATCTTTATCTACATTCATAAGTTCGTGATTACCTAATAAACCTAAGACTCTTCCACCACATTTCTTAGCCTCAGCATCTAATCTTTGAAAGATTTGAATAATTCTCATATTATTACCCTCATCTTCATATACATCATTTAGATCCTTAATACAATTCTTTTCCCAATCATCAGGTCTACATCTATCAATTTGATCACCCAACTGAACAACCCATGTATCTCCTCCACACCATGATATTTGGTCAACATTATAAAAGAAAATATTCTGAGGAATTACTTTAGCAAGTCTTAATGCTTGAAGAGTTACATTAAGATCACCGTGTAAATCACCTATAGCGACTAATCTTCTTACAGGTGGATATAATCCTATATCATCATAGTTCTTATTACTACTCTGTTTAGTAACATTAGTATTTCCTTGAAACATAGCTTGTTTTGCTTCATGATCTCTTTTAGCTGCTTCTATCTCTTGATTCGTATTCGGCATCGACATTCTTCTATCTCTCTCGTGCTGTGCGGTAGATTTAGGAGGATCATTCTCGGATTTATTAACCTTTATATTTGGAGATGACATACGCCTATTTCTTTCTGAAACTACAATATTATTGAATGGATTAGTTGAATTGGAATCTGTGGGTATTTTTGATGGATCGGGTTCTACAGGTGTCGTTAGATTGGGTTGAGAGAATGAACGTGGTCTACTTTTGTATTTCTGCATTTTGTGAATAATAAATTGTCTTACTTCTTTTAAAATCTTCTCTCTATCAAAACTATTGGCCTCACTCTGTGTGATGATATTGTATTTTAATCCTAATCTTTTCAAATCATCTGTGCTTAAGAGATTTAAATCTACATTATTTAATTTCATACTAAATTATATCATAAAATATCTTCAAAATATAAACCTATAATATATATAATATAATAATGGAATCATGGGTATATTATGCTATATTAGCAGCAGTATTTATTGCGATAAGAGATGTATTTGGTAAGAGAATATCACAAAGATACTCATTTATTCAATATTTAGGCTACGCAAGTATTATTGTGGCTGTTTTTACTTGGATTTATATCTTCGTAGCCGATGTGAAAATGAAACCATTGAATATGGAATATTTGGGTTTAATCCTTATTAGACTCTTAATAGTTTATATGATAATTGAACCATCTTTATATTTTTGTATTAATAATTGTAAAAACTTAGGAGAAGCTTCGGCAATTATAAATATGAATGTCCTTTTCGCATTCATAATTAGTTGCTATCTTTATAAAACGCCAATCGACATCAAGAAGATACTCGGTATTCTTCTTGTGATCGGTGGGAGCTATTTTATTGTTCTGTAAATTTGATATAAGAGTATGTTAGTTATTATAACTACAAATAAAAGAGATAACAAAAGATGGGAGAAGCTATGCTCGCAGATGTTTATACTATTGGAGATGAGAGAATTAATCCTCTCGGTTACTACTGCTCAGAAAAGCTTGATGGATACAGAGCCATCTTCAAAGAGGGGGAGTTCTACTCTAGGAATGGAAAAATATACACATCTCCCTTATGGTTCAAGAAGTGTTTTCCTAAAAGAGTGATTGATGGGGAACTTTGGATCTCTCGTGAAGATTTTGAGAAGATGGGATGTGTAAGAAAGAAAGAACCTATAGATTCAGAGTGGATGGAGGTGACCTTTCAGGTGTATGATCTTATTGATTGTGAAGGAAACTTTGAAACAAGACTCAAAGAACTATTGAAGATTGTTAAAGAAGTGACAAAGAAATGGAACATCTACAGGAAGAAACTTGGTAAAGAAGATGAGAGGTTCTTAAAGATGAAGTGTCCTTTAAGATTTGTAACACAAACACCTGTCAATTCTCTAGAACATCTGAAGGAACTCTTTCAACATTTCGTATCCAATGGTGCCGAAGGTATCATGATCAAAGATCCCAAATCTCTTTATGAACCAGGTAAAAGAAGCAAGAAGCTTCTTAAGATCAAGCCCAGTTTTGATGCTGAAGGTATTGTGATCGGATATAAACCAGGGAAAGGTAAGTATAAGGAGTTCTTAGGAGCATTTGAATGTAAGCAGCTCGTGAATCACGGTACATATTCATCTGTTGATGAGAATAAATCTCATATCTTCTCAATCTCGGGGATGGATGATGAAGTGAGAAAGAACTACAAAGAAACTCATCCTGTAGGAACAATTATATCCTATGAGCATTCTGGGATTACAGGGAAAGGTGTTCCGAGATTCGCTAGGTATCTCAGAGTTAGAGATGATATAGTTCTCAAGAGCTTTGATTACGATAAAGATGAGATGAAGAAAAAAGTTTGCAAGATTTTAAAGACTCTTGGAGATTATGAAAAGATGAACAAAGAGTCATTCAAGGCTTCTTCATATTATAAGGCTCTCAAGGGGATAAACTCTATGGACAAAGAGTTCTCTCTTGAGAATGTATCTGAGATCAAAGGCATCGGAAAGTCTATCTATGAAAAGATTGAAATCGTCATCAATACAGGGACTCATCCAAACTATGAAAAGATCACCGAAAGGAAAGATCCTAGAGAAGACTTTATGAAGATATATGGTGTGGGTCCAGGAAAGGCGAAAGATCTCATGAATATGGGATATGATTCTATTCAATCTTTAAGGGGATCTCAGAATCTTGAGGAGATCTTGAATGAGAAGCAACTTATCGGTTTGAAATATTATGAAGATGTCCTTACAAGGATTCCGTATGATGAGATCACTGACCACGAAAAGTTCTTAAAGAGTGTTCTTAAAGAGTTGTATCCAGAGACTGAACTAACAATTGCTGGATCTTATAGAAGGAAGAGTGAAACTAGTGGAGACATTGATG
>Ga0206126_10006172_pt1 | contig 10744 bp, 9 predicted proteins | sample Helgoland_Spring_5_FD_148621 | JGI IMG/M metagenome (GOLD analysis project Ga0206126, IMG submission 148621) | Pelagic subsurface seawater microbial communities from Kabeltonne, Helgoland, North Sea - Helgoland_Spring_Bloom_20160412_1 | ecosystem: Environmental > Aquatic > Marine > Epipelagic ...
AGCACTAGCCCGGCGATTAGCTTTCCTTGTATAACTCTAATCATTTTCTAGCCTCTGAATGTCTGTCGCTTCGGCGGGGGGAGGCTGCAGTCCCTCGGCCATCCAAGCGGCGATATCAGGGACTCGGGAAAAAGAGGTGGCGAAGTTGGCGCCAGCGTCACGCAGTGCCACGACGGCGGCGAGATTCACGGCTTCTTCGTCAGATTGCAAAAAAGCGGTGGGGGTTTTGCCGTAGGCTGTCAGGGTCCAATCGGCAAAATATTGATCCGGCTTAATGGATAAGTCGCCGTTCTCATTGCCATGGACATCTTCTAAAGAGACCATTTTGAAACGGTACTTCATCCAGATCTCGTAGATCTTAATGTTGGTGTGTAAAGGAATGGTGTACTGAAGGTCGGCAACGGCTGGAATGATCACAGCATCGACCGTATTTTTATACGCCTCTAAGGTTTGGCTGTCTTTGATTTGCACCACTTCTTGGAACATGCCATTGAGCAACGTATTCCAAAACTCGACCTGCGCATCGCCGGTCTTAACCAGCCAGTCAGATTCAGCGCGACCCGCGGCTTCGTCAAAGATTTCGTGTTGGGCAAATTCATCGGTGTAAATAACACCCAGGGTCAGGGGAAGGGGATCCATCAAGGGTTTTGGAAAGTTTCCCTGAACGACAACTTCACGGGCGCCGCAGGCGCTCAGCAGCAGCAAGATCGCGACAACGCTCAGTGAGCGCCAAGTCGGTCTAGGGCCTGAAGTTATTAAGTCCAACAAACGTGCCACCATTTCTGTAGGTTAGCTCTCGCATCAGTGTAGCAAAACGTACGCCAGTAACCTGCAATTCTGGCGGTCTAATAAATTGTACGGGAAAGCCCACACCATGGATCCTGACGCGCCGTTCACCGCCAAAGTTCTGGGCATTTAATCGGTCGACTGTTTCAACCACATTACGAATCGAATCCCCGGTAAATTCATCACCAAAAACATAGATCGACATCTTTTTCTTGGGATCATAAAAGGTGCGCACCGCAGCGGTAATACCTTCAACGGGTGAGCTATTGGAAAAAACATTCCAGTTGGTGAGGTTGCGCAGTATCAGGCTGCGCCGCGCCGGAGTATCGGGAATCCATTGGCCGCGATAGCGAGAGAAGAGGTAGTTACCCATATCGTTGAGCACCTGAATACCTTTGACTTCAGGGTAAATATTGAGGGTCGCTTCCATTTCAATGAGCATTCGATCCCAGGCGTAGGAGAACATAGAGCCCGAGGTATCTATGATGAAAATGATGTACTCACTGTCAACGGGTATGCCGCCGATTAGCTGGTTTTTTCGCTGACTGTTAACGCCCAGTAGTCGCTTTTCTTCTTCACTCAGCTGCTGTCGCGCTATGGCTAATTCTTGCTCAATAATGCTATTGGAATTTCTGGTGGTCTCAAGGCTGTCATAGCGTGAGCGAGTACTCGCTAGCGCCCCCTGAAGAATCGCAATGCGCTCACGATATTCAGAGATCTGTTCTTGTTTGGCCTTGAGGTCGCGATTAAGAACGGTGGTTTCGCCGCGAATCTCAAAGAGCTGCTCGGTTAAATCTGCAACGCGGCCGTCGGCGACAACGGTCGAGCGCTCCAATATTTGGGGCTGCACGGTCTTGGTAATCATAAGCAATAGAATTACTGCACCAAACCCACAGCAAATGACATCCAAAAAGGAAATGGAAAACTCTGGCGTTCCTCGGCGTGTTTTCATGGATCGCAATGCCTAATGAGAATCATGGCCAGTCTCGCGAGGGCGACATAAACGAACCGCCGCTTACTTGGGCCAGCTGCCAAAACTCAGAGGCCGCCATAGGGTCTCCCTCCATGGGTGCCAGAATGATATTGACCGGCACCCCTGAGGGTAGGCGCTGCACTGCCTTTCGGAACAAGCTCAGACGATCTCTACCTGAGATGGTGGTGCGTCTTGGCGGTTCGTAACTTTGCGTGGGCAGACCGTCGGTGATCAGAAAAATATTGTCGGGCCCACCGGGTAGCGCGGTCACCGCATCGAAAGCGCCGTGTAAGTTCGTGCCGCCACTGGGGAGACGTTCACGCAGCGCTTCGGTGGCCGCCTTTAGCTGGGCAGCGTCTGCCACCTCTAGCCACTTGCCAGCCGTACCTGACAGAACGGGTTGCGCTTCAGTATTGAAGGCGATGATTTGATATTGCGAGTTGATGGGAAGTTGTGAGGTAAGCCAGTCAACGGTGTTGAGGGCACGCTGCCATTTGTCGGCGGAGCGCTGTAGCTCAGAATCCATATTACGAAGGCGAATAACGTTAACAATAGAGTCAGCGAGCATACTGGCTGAGACGTCGATAAGAATGGCTATGCGGTTGCCGCCCAAGTTCAGTCCCGTGAGATATTGTCGGTTGCCATCTCCGGTAAAGTCCCTGGCACTTTGTCCCGCTTCCTCCTTGGCCGCTTCACGAAGCTTGCTCACCCGGTCCTCCAGGCGATTGATTTCTGCCTTGAGGGCTTCGACATCGGTTGTATCGGTAAAGCCCTCCTCTTCTAACGAGGCGATCAGGGCCTCGTAACGATCGAGGTCTTCGGTCACGCGCGTGGCCAGCCCCTGGGCTTCGACAATGTCGACATCAACGCTTGCGAGTGCATTGCGCAGGGCTACAAGGCCCAACTGCCCCTCTTCAATGTCTTCTTCCAGCAGATCTATCTCGGAGAAGACTTCAGCATTAAGGGTTTTGGTTTCTACCTCCATAGAGTGGTCGATAATAAGAAACACCAGCACCACCGCACCAAAGCCACAAGACATGATATCCAGAAAGCTAAGATTAAAGGTTGATGCTTGGCGCTTGCGCCGGGCCAATGATCAGTCCTCTACCACAATAAATTGTGCATTGAAGCCGGTTTCATCGGTCAAGTGATCGCCAATGTTTAACAGCTGACCCGCGCTAGCTAATTCACTATTGATAAACACCGTGGCCGATGCAGCGCTAGACACGGTGATCCCGGCCTCTGTGCGCTGAAGCACTAACCCATTACTGAGCGTAGTCGTCTCTTCGATACGCCGAGCTCGAGCTCCTACCAGGATATGGGTTGGCGGTGCACTTGGAGTCACGGCGGGGGGCGGTGACAACGCCTCCTCTAAAGTTGCCGCTGCTGTGTGAACCACGGGTACTTTGCGGTTCAAAGCGAGCTGTTCGGGGGCCTGCAGCAGCTGCGATTCTCCTTCAGCGACGACGTTGGCAATAACCGCGCCGGACGTGTTTTGGTGGGGCACCGAAAGGGTTAGACCTGGCAATAAATCCAGAGGATTTTCAAGTACCGCCGGTGTGTCTCCGGACAGCAGGGGTTCTAGCATTTGGCTGTAGGCGGTACCTACGCCCCGCAGATCATCCCGGGTAATGCGTGCTGAGTAGCCGCTAATCGCGATCTGTGCTTCTGTTTGGCTTTGCAGTGTCGTGAGCGCAAGGGGGAGGGCATCGTATAGGGATTGCTCAGCATCGGCGCTGCGCAGCGGATCAAATCGCGTTTGCGCGACAAAGCTACCGGCAATGGCCGTGGCTAATCGATCTTGAAGAGCCAGCATGCCCTCTCCGGGAATGACCTGGCTTGAGGCAGCAACGACACAATCGCCGTCAACACTAAAGGGCGTAATTAACGTCTGATGTAACTGCAGCTCCACATGAAGTCCACGATTTAATCCACTGGCTGCTCCAATGACTGCGCTGCGATGGACGATTCCTGCGATGTGAAAAGGGAGGTGCTCAACAATGCCTAACAGTAACGACAGAGCCTCACGATCCATACTGCCTGGCACGGTTAGAAGCACGGACTGGGGTTGGCTGGCCAGCTGGTGTAACTCGTTTAAATGGGCGTGAACGAGGTCTGCCCCATGTCGAGCTTGCCCCAGCGGGGGGGATAGGGGTTGGGTGCTCAGCTGCGACCAGTAGCGGGTGTTGACCGCTCGAGGTGTGCGGCGTTGCGTGCGCATGGCTGGCAGGCCAAAGCGAAACTGACTGCCGTCAAACCAGGCATAGCCCGGTGACTCGAGACAGACATCTGCGTGCCAGAATCGCAGGCTGCTGTCGTGTAAGTCTAAAATTGCCGTCATGGACGTGGCACCGCCAAGTGGCGCAGCAGCTTGCGATCGATATAGCGCTGAGTGTTCAATACTAATCGCTCCTGAGACAGCTGAAGCTGGTGCAGTGCAAACATAATGACAATAGAAAGCACCAGTGCGACAAAGGTGCTGTTAAAGGCGACCCCCAGACTCACCGTCACGCCGGAGATATCACCCTCCACGGCTTTATAAGCCTGGCCTAGCGCATCACCAATACCTCGCACGGTGCCGATAAAGCCAATCGATGGAATGGCCCAGGAAATATAACGCACCATGGATAGCTCAGAATCGAGCCGATCGGCTTCGATATCACACTGCTCCCGCACAGATTCTGAAACCGCAGGAATTGACTGAGTCGTCGCAAATCGCTGAAGGGCGTTCATAAGTGCCCGAGGTAACAAAAAGTCTTGCTCCTCTTCGGGTAAAGCTTCAAGCAGCCGCGAGTACTCTCGGCTGTCTTGAGGTAGCAGGCTGGTGCCTGTGGGCACTTCTATGAGGCTTTTATTGAGCATGCTCTGCTCATCTCGGGTACGTTTGGCTTTCATGCCCATAATCGCGAGGGCCCAAATTAGCAAAATAAAACAGGCTTCTTGCTCAAGGTCTCGAATGACAATGGCGAGGGTGCGCTGAGTGACCACGTCTTCGCCCGCGGCCTGCATGGCCGCTTGAGCCATGAGCTGAGCATCTGCTGTAGGTCTTATGACGCCGATATAAACGCCGTGAACGACAATAACGGCAAGCAGGAGTGCAAAAACCTGATAGAGAAATTCATTGTTTAAACGCAGATTCATACGGGTTTAAGCCTTTTCAGATATCGACAGGGAAAGACACCGAGCTGTCTTCAGAAATACGTTCACTCGGCTCATATTTAAGGCTGGGCTTGGCGGTGGCCGCATTCTCGATGGGTGGTTCTTGCGGGTTTTGGCTGGAGCTGGTTTTGTCTGTTGATGATTCAGCTCCCGCTGCGGATTGGGGTAAGGGGACCTCCGGCGCTGCATCTTGTGCAGCAATAGAATGACTCAGTGCGATCATTAAAGCAGCCCCTAGCCACAGGGCGCGGTTAGAGATTTGCTGTTTATTCGGCATAGCGTGCAATCCTAAAGCCCAAATCGTCGCGCCCTGAAGCGCCATAGTCTCTGAAGGTTAATCTTAGCTCAGCCAACCGACTCAGCGCCCAGCTGGCACCTCTCACCGTGTAGTTATCACCTTTGAGGGCCCCCATGGGGTCTGTGGCCATCTTGGCATTGGCTGATGGAATAACGTAAACGTCGTGAACCCACTCAGCCACATTGCCTCCCATGTCGAACAGGCCCCGATGATTTTTTGGGAAACTCCCCGCCGGTGCAGCGACAATGTAGCCGTCAGCATAGCCATTGAGGATGCGTCCTGTCACCAACGCTGAGGTGTTGTCGGCGACATTGACCACGGGAAGATTGGGGGGAAAATCGTCCCCCCAAGCAAACTTGCGATAGCCCTCACCTTCAACCCTTGCGGCAAAGGACCACTCAGCCTCACTGGGCAACCGGTAGCCCGTGCTCGATGGGTTGTAGCCGTCGATAATACCCTGGGTGTCCCGGTAAAATGGCGGTAGACCTTCCTTTATGCTCAGCCAATTGCAAAATCGGGCGGCCTGTTGCCAGCTGATTTTAACGACAGGCTGCTGCTCGCGATTGAGGCTGTTTCCTTCAATTTGTCCACTGTCATGGCTCTCTAAAAACAATCGAAACTGCGCGTTGGTGGTTTCAGCCGTTGCCAGGTAAAAAGCGCGCTCGAGGGTGACATTGTGTAAAACCTCGTTAGAGCGCCGGCCGGGCTCACGGCGTGAGGCCCCCATGCTGAAACTGTTCATCGGTTCGGCCAAGGGATCGATTAGCACCAAGGTTTGCCCCAGGGCCGATGTAATTTCAGGTTTTAGTGCGGCTTTTCGGGCGTCAGCCTCGGTCAGTAGCGCTACCGTCAATACCTGCTCTAAACCTTCTCGGGGTGTGACACGCAGACGCTGACTAGCGTAACCCGCCAACCTGACTTCAACCCGCTGCTCTACGGCGGGTAAGTCTAGGGCTTGGTTACCGCGGCCCTGAGAGCGGCCATTGATCAACAATTCGGCGTCTTTTGGGGTGAGCTCGAACGCTATGTTGCCGAGTTTAGGCTTAAGCGTAATAGCCCGACTTGCGGTAGCCCCTTTGTCTAAAGATAGGCTAAAGCTCTGGCGTGAGTAGCCCACTTTATTGAGCTGCAGCCGATGATCACGACCGGGAGCCAGCTCGATGGTGAGCGGCGTAAGACCCATAAATTCGCCGTTAACCGTGACATTGGCCGCGGTGGGGTTCGATTGCAGGTCCAGTACGCCAGCGGCGGGGACCAGCGTCACTGGCTCAAGGGTCTGATGAACGCCGGCGACGACGTTAAGGTCGATGGTGGCGTCAATATAACCGGGGGCACGTAAACTCAGTCGGTGCTTCCCGCTAAGGACTTCTATGGCCTCACCGGCCGCAGCTCTTGGCTCGTCATCAATCCATACCGTGGCGTCTGCCGGGGTTGCCGTTGCCGTAATATCGGCCCAGTCAGGCGCCAAAGCTACTGATAAGGTTTGTTCAACGCCGCGGCCAGTAACGTCCAGTAGTGCTTGTTGGGGTTGGTAGCGTGGCAGCGTTATGTCGAGAGGCGTGGGTCCGGCGTCAAGGTTTAATGCTTCTAGGGGTGTACTGCCAATCACTTGCCCCGCTATCGATACACTGGCTCCGGGTGGATCACTGAGCAGTGAAACTCGCCCCGGTAAAATAGCGGGGGTTACCGCAAGCTGCTGACTGTCGGCGTCGGTAACGACAACCTCTTCTTGCCAGTCGCGATAGCCGGGTACGGTAACGGTAATCGGGTAGCTGCCGGGTCGAATTAAGTAGCGCTTGCCCAGGGGCACATGAATTCCGTCGATCTCAATGGTGGCTGGGCCTATAGCGTCTACCTGTACTTCCAGAGATCGAGCGGTTAACAAAAAAAACAGCACGCCGGCAATCAACAGGCCAAATCCACCCAAAATGAGTTTTGGCCAAATGGGGGCCCGCTGCGGCCGCTGGCCCGGATCTAACGGCTGAAACCCCGCAGGGGTCAGAGCCTCAGAGCCGCCTCCCGCAGCCGGTGAGAAGGCTCCGGCACTCAGGGGGCGTGTATCGTCTTGTTGAGTCATAGGGCTTCTACTCAGATGGCTTCTAGGCAGCGCACATCGACGTCGGTACGGCTATCGGGTGTTATATCAAAGTTAATACGAACATCTCTAAAGCCGTTGCGCACGCCGAGTGCCGTGTAACGCCCCGGGCGTAGCGTGAGTTCTGACGTCGCAAAACTGCCTAACCGCTTTACCCGCAACAGGGTGACGTCGGTTTGGTTATCGGATGTGAAGGTCACCGCTACCGGAGTTTTTGCCCACAACAAGAGCTTTTGCAGTTCGACAATTTGCGTCTCAAGGACGGGTCCTCGAGGTGCGATGGCCGTAGCGTCTGCGAGAACGGCTTCAGCGGCGGCTAAAGCCCGGGTGTTGACCAAACGTTCGGGGTCTTCCAAGACAGCGGTGAGCGCTGCTGCAAGTTCAGCACGGGGAGCCGCTTGTTTTAAACCGTCCCGGGCATAAATGAGCGTGCTGTCGATGCTCAGCGCCTCTTCGTAAGTCGCTACGGCATCGGCCCAGGCTTCATCGCGCTCTTGCGTCTTACCGGTATTAGCCAGCTGGCGAAGTTTAGCGGCGGTCTTAGCGGCGGCCAGTTCAGCCTGAGCAGATTGCGGCTCTGAAGCGCCAGGGCGAATCTTACCGGCCTTGGCAAAAAACGCGCGGGCCTCATTGAAATTTTCTGCATCTAACGCCGCATAACCCGCACTCATGGCCGCGCGAAAGCGGGCTAGGGCATCCGCCTCCTGATATTGAGCCAACAGTTGGGCCACCCGTTGATGCTCGGGGTCTGTGGCTTTTGCGTCCAATGCGGCTTTAACGGCGGCGGCTGTATCGCCCATATCGGCAGATTTGGCCGCTATTTCCAAGGCTGCACCCACTTCGGGAATGGTCGCGATGCGCTCCAATAAGCGAGGCAGCTCGGGGTCAACGGGTTCCAATAAGGCGAGCACCTCGTAGCCATTTTGGGCGGCGAGACTGTTCCCCGATTCAATCGCAGCAAGGGTTTCAGAGCGTGCTTTTTGTGCCCGCTCTGGAATGCTGTCTTCAAGAACGGCGAGGGCTGTGGCGGCCTCTTGATACGCTGCGGCGGCGTCGACAAACTGTCGTTCTCGGTAGGCTTCGTCACCGGTGTTGGCGATGAGAAGTGCGGCGGCGTAGGCCTCGGCTGCCCAGCTTTCTACTGAAAACTCCTGCAGGGACTCCTGAGCTTCCAGAACGATTTGCAGAGCATCTTGTGCCAGTTTACGCAGTTTCTGCTGCTGGGCTTCTGCAAAAGGGCTTCGTTCCTCCCCCAGGTTATCGCCGTTGACCGTGTTGCTCTGTGGGTTTGCTGCGCTTCCTTCAGCTTGTCCGGGCATCGCAATGTCGTTGGTTGAGTCGCTGGTTGAGTCGCGGGTCGGGACCACGTTGGGTAAGATCACAAACACGGCGATGGCGGCTACGAATAGCGCAATAACACCGGGGATAAGCCACTGCGGCCGTCTATGGTCGGTGTTGCTCACCCCCTCTGGCGTCGCCGATTGGGGGCTAAAAGCGGCAGCCTTCAAGGGCTGTTCGTGGGAATCACTCATAATAGTGGCAACGGCGAGATCAGTCGGTTTCGGGGTTGTCGGGCGCCCCAGAATCGGCTTGGGCATCGGGCATGTCTAGCGCTCCGATTTCAGTGGCATAAATGTCAGCCATAAGCTCTCGCCATTGATTGTATTGGTCTTCGACATTGCCCGAGAGTCGCACCGTTCGGTCTTCTAGCTCAATGACTCTGGGTGTGATTTCCGCCGACAAGGACTGCCCCAGCTCTTCAATAGCCAGTGAATGAATACTGGATTCCGCGCGCTTTTCAAGACCGCTTTTTAGTAAGTAGGCGCCGCCTGCAATGCCAACCACACCGGCAGTATTGGCGTAGTCACTGCTTGACCCCTGAGCCGCGATGCCAGCAATTACCGCTGCAGCACCGGCAATGAGGCGCTGGTTAGCTTCGCTTTGAAGTTCTCGTTGGGCGACCACTTCGTCGTAGCTCAGTTTGCGCCACTCCTGGTATGGCGTGTACATATCCTCTGAAAAACCCGTGTAGTAGCCTTGCAGGGTATCGACGAATACATAGTTGCGTTGCCGTAAATTGCGCACGCGTTCCAGCATAGGATCATTTTCTGCGGGTAGCCGGCGAATGGTATAGAGGCCTGTTTCATCTTCAGCTAAGTAGTCTTGAAAGGCGTCCTGAGCGAATGTTCGTGCAAAGCGCAGTTCGGCCACCTGCCTAATAGCTAAACGATCTCGGCCTGACGTGCGGTTAAATACCGTCAGCATATCGTTGGCTATTTGCCGATACACCAATAAGAAGGGGTCGCGGTCAGCGGTGGCCCGATTTTCGTAGGCGTAGCGACTGGTCACACCTTCATAGGTTTTTTCGATCCACTGTTTTCCGCGGGCGTCGGTGACTTCAACGGCGAGTTCTAGGTGTTCTCCATCACTGTGGAGTATTTTTCCGGTTATGAGTAAATCGGTGAATTGGCTGGTATCGGGAACGACCCGAACCGCACCCCATGCGCCCACTTCCTCTAGGGTTGTGGTCAGTTCTCTGGCAATAAAGGTAGCTTCAGCACGACGAATTTCCGGATAAACTCGGTCATCGTCTTGCAGCTCGCTAATACCTGGATCAAGAATGGCAACACCGACATCGAGCACCTGAGCATCCGGTATTGGCTGAGGAGGTTGCGCTAGCGGCGGCACTGACGTGCTTTTGACCGTTTGGTTAACGCAGCCTGTAAGCGCCACTGCCAATAACAATAGGATTGCCCGTGTCATCATTCCTCGGGCACCTCTATGCCTTTATATTTGCGGTATTCATTCCACAGTCGCTCTCGAACCGCAGTATCTGGCTCTCGCATTGCCGCTTCCCGGAGTTGTCGCGCCACCACATCGTCGTCAGCGCCATCAGGTATATCGACAGGTGGTTTATAAATGGCTGGATTTTCTGGGGGTGCACCACCCCCGCTGGCACCTCCCAGTCCACCGCCAACACCGCCGCCGCCACCCATGGCTACGTCATCTTGGTAGGGGGATCGCCCCGATGTTCCGGGACCTGCGGGTTCGGGTTGCTCTGGGGTCGTGGTCTGCCGACTGCGTTCCATCTCCCGCTGCCGCTGCTGCTCTTCTAAAATCAGGGCGTCGAAATCGCTAGTACTTTGTTCGAGTTGTCGATCCAGTATGGCAACTTGCTCCATGGTGGTCAGCGTGCCATCGACTCCGGCCATGCCTTCCATACCGCCCTCGGCGCGGGTGCCTTGGCCTGCGGGACGTTGGCCATAGGTACCCTCTGGGTTACCCGTAGCGTTGTTTTGCCCCTCGGCATTGCCGCCCGAGGCTTCTCCAGTTCCCGGGGTCTCAGACTCACCCTCTGACGACCCCGAAGCGTCACCGTAACTTTCATCGAAGGTTGGCAGCACGTCGCGCATGTCGGGCAGGGCTTCTTGCC
>Ga0206126_10006176_pt1 | contig 10739 bp, 10 predicted proteins | sample Helgoland_Spring_5_FD_148621 | JGI IMG/M metagenome (GOLD analysis project Ga0206126, IMG submission 148621) | Pelagic subsurface seawater microbial communities from Kabeltonne, Helgoland, North Sea - Helgoland_Spring_Bloom_20160412_1 | ecosystem: Environmental > Aquatic > Marine > Epipelagic ...
TTAGATAAATATGCAGAAGATACAGAAACTTCCAAATATTTAGATGTCTGTAAACAAGGTGTAAATGTTGGTTTACTCTCAGAGGCAGGAGTTCCCGCAATTGCAGATCCTGGAGCGAGTATTGTTAAAATAGCGCACGAAAATAATATTAGAGTTATTCCTTTAGTTGGACCAAGTTCTATCATAATGGCGATGATGAGTTCTGGTATGAATGGACAAAATTTTGCGTTTAATGGGTATTTACCTATTGATAAATCGGATAGAAAAAAAGCGATTAAAGATTTAGAGAGACTATCTAAGGATAAAAATCAATCTCAAATTTTTATAGAAACTCCTTATAGAAACGAAAAAATGTTTACAGACTTAAAGGGCGCATTAACACCAACAACTAATTTATGTATTGCTGCAGATATAACACTTCCATCAGAATATATAAAAACTTTGATGGTGAAAGATTGGAAAACTCAACATCCAGATTTACATAAAAAACCCGCTATTTTTATTATTCACAAATAGATTTTTTTTCACAGGAATGCACAAAATCTATTATTAGCCATAAAAAATGTACTTTACTAATGGATTTTATACACTAGCTTTTCTATCTGCTTTAATGTTAGAAACATCATAACCACCAAATTTATTTAAATATGATTTAATGGATGATCCATAAGCATCAGAAAATCTAAAAGTCCCATTACTTCTCAAAAACTTCTTTACGTTTCCGGCTCCAGCTAAATGTGCCGCAGCTAAAATTCCAGATTCAGTAATTTTAATCCCGCTTATTGTTTTACCAACAGATCGTTTAATATCTTTTCTTAAAATCCATTTATTTACTTTGCATAAAGCCACAAATGCTTTCTCTTGTAATTCTGGATTTCTTAAAAATGCTTGAGTATTGTATATCTTAAACCTTAGTAAGGTTGTTCTACCAAATTGATATTTTCCTAGATAACCTAGTGTGTTTACTACAGTATATTTTCCTTGGGATTCTTTTAAAGCCAAAGCCTCTTTAAATCCGACAAAGTTTTTTTGTAAATACGGTATATTATAATCAATGAATTTTGGAAAAGTAATTTTGTTGTTTGTATCTATTTTTTTATCAATAGTAGTTGTGCTGATAAATCCTAAAAATACGATACTTAAAAATAAAATTTTTTTGATAAATCCTATATTTCTGTTTTGCGTGTCAAAATTATAATAAAAATTAAATATTCTGATTGTTAGTGTGTTAAAATTAATTAAAAATACAGATAATGAAAGGATAGACCTCCTTTACTACTAATTTCTATGGTTGGAGCTGGTATCTTTATAAAGTTAACAATAGAAAAGATAGATTTTAAGAATTCCGAATTTGTTTTAATTTTTGTCAAATCAACGTCCAAACTAAGGTAGAATTGTCTGTAAGGATTGTGTAACATTGCGTTTCCAGTATTTGAGTTTCCATAAAGCATTTCATTAGCGCCGTAACCCAAAGCAATATTTATCCATTTGGGAAACGAACTTTTTTTGTTAAAAGACCAGATATTTGCGGAAAGCCAATAAGTTTGACCATTGTAATCTTTTAAGGTCTGTTGTAAGTAATTTTTACCTAAAGTATTTGGTCTTTGTTTCGCGATCTCTGTTTGATGAAATGAGTATTTTACAGTAATACGTTGTTCATTCCAAAGTAATTCTTGTCCTATTAATAAACCTGTACCAGCAGCATTAGCAAGAATATCTCCAGGTGAAGCTCCCCATTCATCGGAATACCCGTCTAAAACTTCTACAGCCGTTAAGAATGCAAATCCATAAGTTGCTCCATAAATTAATTGGTTTTTTTCAGAAACTCCAGCCCAATCTAAAACTTCCATACCTAGTCTACCTAAATAATATGAAGTCATAAAATGTCCAGTTTTATCCATTTGCTTTCAATCATTATTGTCATTCTTAAAATGAAAACTAGAACGAGGGTACTCTTTATACCAAAGTTGATTTAAAGCGATTAACGCACCTCCAGTCATTGCGCTTGATGCAATTACAATTGCATTTCTTCTTCTGGTATTTAATGTATCGGATTTTTTATAAAATGATGTTTGTCCAACCGCCGAAATCGAAAGTGAAAATAAGAGAAAATAAATAAATTTTTTAAACATTATCTATGAACTCTTTGTTTGTTCATCCATTGATGGTATTTTACTGCATTTCTGTTATGTTGCGATAGTGATTTTGCAAATGCATGATATCCTAATTTATCAACATTGGCGCACATGTATAAGTAGTTGTGCTTTTGAGCATTTAAAACTCCATCAATCGCAGAGATATCTGGCATTGCTATAAGAGTTGGAGGTAATCCTTTATTTTTATATGTATTGTAGGGTGATTTAATTTTTAAATCGGCAGTTAATACTCTTTTTACGACATAATCTTCACCTTTATTTTGCTTGATACAGTATATGATTGTTGGGTCTGCTTGTAAAGGCCATCCTTTTTTTAATCTATTAAGGTATAAGCCCGCAACTATTGGTCTCTCTTCTTTTTTAGCAGTTTCTTTTTGTACGATTGAAGCTAAGGTTATCACTTCACTTTTTGATAAATTTAAAGCTTTCGCTTTTTTTAGTCGGCTTTGGTTCCAAAATCGATTATATTCTTTAAATATTTTATTTCTAAAATTTTCAGCAGATGTAGTCCAATAAAATTGGTAGCTATTGGGAATAAAAATTTGTAAAACAGATTTTTCAGTCAAATTATTTTTTGATAAAAAATCTTTATTTTGAAAACTTTTTAAAAGAGAAATGGAATCTGTTTCTAATTGTTGTGCAATTCTACCAGCAAGTTTCTCTAAAGTATCTTGGTTGTTAAAAGATACTTTTATCGGAGTCTGATTACCGCTTCTTAATAAGTTAATAATATCATTATTAGACATCCCTTTTTTTAAGATGTATCTACCAGGTTTAGGATTCGAAAAATTTTTCTGAGCAGCAACTAAAAGAAAAGTATTAAGGTGTTTAGAGTAATCTGTAATATGATCTTTTATGTCATTTAAACTGTCAGAAGATGTTACATAAAGTTCTGTGTTTTTCGTAATTGATTTACCAAATATTTTATTGTAGCTGTTATATCCAACAATTACAAAAATAACAATGGTGGCAGCTATACCTGCGTATATAATTTTTTTACCCAAAGTATTTTAGATTTTATGATAATTGCAAAATTAGTGTTTTATCAACTGAAATAAAATTTCATCTTTAAATTTTCCTTTCGATAAAATCCAATCTTTTTTTATACCGACTTCTTTGAAGTTATGTTTTTTAAAAAGAGAAATACTCTTAGCATTATCTGAAGTTATGTTTGCAAATAATTGATGCAACTCTAAAAAAGAAAAAGAATAATTGATTAAAAGTGAGATTGCCTCAGACGCAAAGCCATTTTGTTGTAACTCTGGATGAATTAAAATACCAATTCCTGCTCTTTTGTGAGATGGATTAAAATCAAACAAATCAATCATGCCTATTTGCTTTTTTGTTCTTTTTTCTTCAATTAATAAGCGTAATTGTTTTGCTTCAAAAATATCTAAATGCGCATTTTCTAAATATTTTTTCAAAATATATTTAGAAAACGGAGTTTGTGTATGGCTCACTTCCCAAAAAGACTCATTGTTTTCTATTTGATACAGAAAATCTAAGTCTTCTGGCTCTAAAGCGCGTAAATTTATTTTTTCACCTAAAAGTGTATTCATTAGATATTTATATTTCCTTTGTAAACAAAAGTAGCGGGTCCTTTTAAAAATACATTTGTATAAATCCCGTTTTCTTCAGTAAATGAAACTTCTAAATTCCCTCCTTCTACAGGTAATGAAATTGAATTGTTTTTTGTTTTTCCTGTTTTATGCATTGCTATGGCTACTGCTGTTACACCTGTTCCGCAAGCTAAGGTTTCGTTTTCAACGCCTTTTTCATAAGTTCGAACTCTAAAGTTTGAATCGTTTATTTGCTCAACAAAATTCACATTACTTCCAGGTTCGTCGTATGAATACCTTATTTCTTTTCCTTTTTCAAAGACCGGAAAATTATTTAAACTATCTACCATTTCTACATGATGTTGAGTGCCTGTATATGCATAAACAGCATTATTTTTGACTTCAATTTTATCAACATCAATCATTTTTAGAGAAACAATTCCATTTTCTATCGTTGCCAAATGTTCTCCATCAACGGCAATAAAATTTGTTTCAGTGTTTATGATTTCTAAATACTTGGCAAAAGCTACAGCACATCTTCCTCCGTTTCCACAGAAAGTCTGACTTCCATCAGCATTAAAGTAAATCATTTTGAAATCAAAAGTAGAGTCATTTTCAACTAAAATAACACCATCTGCGCCGATACCAAAATTTCGATTACAAAGTTTCGTTATTAAAGCAATATTCTTTTTTGGGAACTTTTTTGATCTATTATCGATCATAATAAAATCATTTCCTGTTCCTTGGTATTTGTAAAATTCTAAATTCATTACAACAAATATAGTTATTTCATGAAGATAAAATGAATGTTAAAAACGGGTTAAAGTGAGTTAAAATGAAGTTAAACAGAATTTTTAAAATTGTTAAAATTGTACATTTGAGAAATAACATTTAAGGATATGAAGAAAATTTTAGAATTATTAGGAATTGCAATCTTGGGAGGAATCATTGCTCTCGGTGGTTATAAAATGCTTTTTAAAAACGAAGTAATTGTAGAAAAAACCATTTCTGAACCAATACAAACGATTACAGCAAATTACAATCCTGCATTAAATAAAGCCAATTTAGTTTCAAACTCTGTAGATTTTACAACTGCAGCAGACAATACAGTGAATGCTGTAGTGCATGTCAAAAATATATCGATTAGAACACAATCTAGTCCTGCTGATATATTCTTTGGAAATAGAGGTAATGGAAGAAAATTTGAACAAGTTGGTACAGGAAGTGGTGTAATTATTTCTCAGGATGGTTATATTGTAACTAATAATCATGTAATTGATGGCGCAACAGAAATTGAAATTACTTTAAATAACAGACAAAAATACAAAGCAGAGATAATTGGCGCTGATAAAGACAATGACATCGCCTTGTTAAAAATTGATTCTGAAATAGACCTACCATATATTCCGTTTGCAAATTCTGATACCATTAAAATTGGAGAATGGGTATTAGCTGTTGGGAATCCTTATAATTTAACTTCTACCGTTACAGCAGGTATTGTAAGTGCAAAAGGAAGAGATTTAGAAGGTAATTCTGCAATAGATTCTTTTATTCAAACAGACGCTGCTGTAAACCCTGGAAATAGTGGAGGTGCGTTGGTAAATACGCGTGGTGAATTAGTAGGAATTAATACAGCTATCTCATCAAAAACAGGTTCTTTTGTTGGATACTCTTTTGCAGTGCCGTCAAATATTGCTAAAAAAGTAATAGATGATTTACTGGAGTATGGCGCAGTGCAAGAGGCTATCTTGGGAATAAATATTGATGGAAGAGATTCAGATATTGATGGGGTGAAAATAGCTGCAGTAAATGATCAAGGAGGTGCGAAGAAAGGAGGCTTAAAATCTGGAGATATTATAAAGAAAATTAATGATGTTAAGATTTCTAAATTCTCTGATTTAAGAGGTCAATTAACGGCAAAAAGACCAGGAGATTTTGTAAATATAACATTGGATAGAGATGGCGAGTTTATTATCAAAAAGATAAAACTTGGAAAAAAAATAAAATTGATTTTGGCTAAATCTTTTGGATGGGAGCTCAAAGATTTATCAAAAAAAGAGTTGAAGGCTAAAAGTATCGAAAACGGGGTAAAAATTGTTAATTCTAGTGATAGTAGAAATGATTTAAGTGGTTTCATAATCACAAAAATAAATGATGCAAAAGTTAATAATGCAGGTGATACAGCAAAATTAATTGACTCCTTATCTAGCAATCGATACTCTTATAATATTATAGAAATGATAAACTTAAAGGGAGAAAGAGAAAGGTTTCGTTTCTAAATAAATTGAAAAATTTATTTTTTTAAATCCTGATAATTTATCAGGATTTTTTTATTTGCGAAAACTTTACGAAATCGATTTCGTATTTTCGAAAAAAGAAATACTTTTGTTGAAAATTTTTAAATTAAGTTAAATAACAATGGCAAAAATCTTAAATTACGAAGAAGAAGTTTTATCTCAAGCTAAAACAAGAAGGGCTACTGTAGAGTTTATAACTATTGTAAATGATTTATGGTATGATAAATCGATAGAATTAGTTTTGTTTAGAAACCCCTTAATAGATAAAAGAGCAAATGAAGTTTTAAATTTAATAAATTATGCAAAAGAATTTGTAAATAAACCAATTTCTATTCATGACGCATTAGATATTGCAAAAGCAATTCGGCAAATAGACTTGCCATCTGCTAAATTAGATATTGGTAAACTAGCTTATGAATGCTATTTAAATATTGAAAAAGGATCGGATAAGGTTGCTTTTGTAAAAAACAAGTTAAAAGGAGCAACAGAGTCTGTAAACATTCAACCAAAAGATGTTGTTTTATATGGTTTTGGTAGAATTGGCCGTTTATTAGCTAGAGAATTAATGTCAAAAATGGGTAAAGGCTCTCAATTACGCTTAAGAGCGATTGTAACCCGTGGAGAAATTAATCAAACTGTTTTAGAAAAAAGAGCTTCTCTTTTAAGTATAGATTCTGTGCATGGAGATTTTTTGGGAACTGTAGAAACAGATGTCGAAAACAATGCTTTAATAATAAACGGAACATCAGTTCATATGATTTCTGCAAAACAACCAGAAGATATCGATTACACTGAATTTGCAATTAATGATGCATTAATAATAGATAATACAGGTGTTTTTAGAGATAATATTGAATTAAGCAGACATTTAAAAGCAAAAGGGGCGAGCAAAGTTTTATTAACAGCTCCCGGAAAAGGAATTCCGAATATTGTTCATGGAGTAAACCATAAACAACACAATCCTAATAATGTAGATGTTTTTTCAGCAGCATCTTGTACAACCAATGCAATTACACCAATTTTAAAAGTTTTAGAAGATAATTTTGGAATCAAAAAAGGACATTTAGAAACAATTCATGCATATACAAACGACCAAAATTTGGTAGATAATATGCATAGCAAGTACAGAAGAGGGAGAGCAGCTGCTTTAAATATGGTGATTACAGAAACTGGCGCAGGAGCCGCAGTTGCGAAAGCAATCCCCGTTTTAAAAGATAAATTAACATCGAATGCAATTAGAGTTCCTGTGCCCAATGGATCTTTGGCTATTTTAAACTTACAGCTAAGAACAATGGTTTCTAAAGAGCACATAAATTCAATTATAAAGAAATACGCTTTAGAGGGAGATTTAGTCGAACAAATTAAATATTCTTTAGATAATGAATTGGTTTCTTCAGATATAATTGGTTCAACTGCACCATCAATTTTCGATAGTAAAGCAACAATAACCGACAAAGAAACTATCGTGATTTATATTTGGTATGATAATGAATATGGTTATTCTCATCAAGTTATGCGTTTAGCAAAGCACATTGCAAAAGTAAGAAGGTATACGTATTATTAATGAAATTCAATTTTAAAGTATTTTAAATTTAGCGTTGAACAATTCCGGATGAAAATCAGGTTAAAAAATATTCTATCGTTTTTATTGAAAATCCAAAACCTTGTTGTTTTGGGTTTTATTTTTTGTTGGCCATTTTTTCTTTTAGGTTATTTATTTAAGCTTTAATAACAGTTTTAGACTGAGGTATTTTATCAGCGAATTTATAAATTTAACTTATTTAGTATGCATTTAATATCTTATTTTTGAATCTGTTCTGATGTGTTTCATATTAAAAAGCAAACGATATCTTTAAATGACAATCCAACAAAAAATACAATTACTACGTAATGAGTTAAATACGCATAATTACAACTATTATGTGTTAGATAGAGCAACTATCTCAGATTTTGATTTTGATATAAAACTAAAAGAGTTAGAAAAACTAGAAAAAGAGAATCCAACTTTTTTCGATGCAAATTCACCATCGCAAAGAGTAGGGGGTACTGTTACGAAAAATTTTGAAACAATTATCCATAAAAATAGAATGTATTCTTTAGATAACTCATACTCTAAAGAAGATTTGATCGATTGGGAAAAACGAGTTCAAAAATTACTAGGCACTACAGAAATAGAATATACTTGTGAGCTAAAATTCGATGGTGCTTCTATCAATTTAACCTATGAAAATGGAAATTTTGTAAAGGCTGTAACACGAGGAGATGGTTTTCAAGGAGATAATGTTACCTCAAATATTAAGACAATTCTTTCTATTCCTTTAACACCTAAAGAGGACTTTGTTTCCAATTTTGAAATGCGAGGAGAAATCATTTTACCAATAGATGGTTTTAATAAAATGAATGAAGAACGTGTTTTAAATGGAGAAGAAGAATATAGAAATCCAAGAAACACTGCGAGTGGAAGTTTAAAACTACAGGATAGTGCAGAAGTGGCAAAACGACCTTTAGATTGTTTGTTATATCAAGTAGTTACTGAAGAACGTAAATATAAAACACATTTTGAGAGTCTAGAAAATGCAAGAAAAGTAGGGTTTAAAGTTCCAAAGACAATTTCTTTAGCAAAATCATTAGACGAAGTTTTCGATTTTGTAAATAATTGGGACGCTAAACGTCATGATTTACCATACGAAACAGATGGAGTTGTGATAAAAGTTAACAATTTACAACAACAAGAAGAATTAGGATATACAGCAAAAGCTCCAAGATGGGCAATTGCTTATAAATTTAAAGCAGAGCAGGTTTCAACAGTATTGCATGAAATTACTTATCAAGTTGGCAGAACAGGGGCAATAACGCCAGTTGCAAATTTAGAGCCTGTGCAATTAGCGGGTACCACTGTTAAAAGAGCTTCGCTTCATAATGCAGATCAAATTGAAAAATTAGATATTAGATTAGGTGACACTGTTTTTGTGGAAAAAGGAGGAGAGATTATTCCAAAAATTATTGCAGTAGATTTTACGAAACGTCCAGAAGGTTCAGAAGCTACAATATATGCTACAAATTGCCCTGAATGTAATACTCTATTATCAAGAACAGAGGGCGATGCAAAACATTACTGCCCTAACGAGTTTGGTTGTGCACCTCAAATAACCGGGAGAATTCAACATTTCATTAGTAGAAAAGCAATGGATATTGATGGCTTAGGAGGAGAAACTGTAGATTTATTGCGTAAAGAAGGGCTCATACAAAACTATGCAGACTTATATGATTTAGATGTAAATCAAGTAATTCCATTAGAAAGAATGGCAGAAAAGTCTGCTCAAAACATGATGGATGGAATTCTAAAATCAAAGGAAATTCCATTTGAAAAAGTATTATTTGCTCTAGGAATTCGTTTTGTAGGTGAAACAGTTGCTAAAAAATTAGCAAAGAGTTTTAAGTCTATAGATAATTTAATGGTTGCAGATTTAGAAACATTAGTTGCCGTTGATGAAATAGGAGATAGAATAGCGCAAAGTATTTTGAAATTTTCTTCCAATCTAGAAAATATTCAGCTAATAAATCGTTTAAGAGCCTCGGGATTGCAATTTGAGGTTTCTGCAGAAATTTTAGAAAATCAAACTGAATTGTTAAAAGGACAAATATTCGTTGTTTCCGGCGTTTTTCATCAATTGAGTAGAAACGAACTAAAAAAGGCAATAGAAGATAACGGAGGAAAAGTAAGTTCATCCATTTCTAAAAAGACAAATTTTATTATTGCGGGAGATAATATGGGGCCATCAAAATTAAAAAAAGCACAAGATTTAGGAGTAGAAATTATTTCTGAACAAGATTTTATAGATAAAATTAGTTAAAAAACAGCTTTTATATCTAATAGTCAGACATTAATATAAATCAGGAAAGCTTTGGGTTTCTAATTTTTCTATGTGGTAAATAAAATAAGAATTTGAAAAAACTTCTCTACATATATTTTATACTAATTACAACAATATCTTTTTCTCAAAAAAAGGAAATAGATTCTTTGCTATTTAACATTGAAGATTATGTTTTTGTAAACCCTGGAGACACTTTAACAATAAAACTTAATGAGTTTTCACTGCTTCCAAAACACAAGTTTAAATCTAGAAATGATATTCGATATTATTTATGGTTTCGCAGAAAAGTGTATAAAGCTTATCCTTTTGCCCAAATTGCCTCAAAAAGATTAGATTCATTAAATGTAAGACTAGAGAGAATAAAATCAAAAAGTAAGCGAAGAAAGTATACGAAGTTAGTTCAAAAATTTATAGAAGGTGAGTTTACAGACCAAATTAAAAAGATGACAACCACAGAGGGTAGAATCTTAATTAAACTTATTCATCGTCAAACGGGAGAAACAGCATTTCAAAATATCAAGGTTTTAAGAAGTGGTTGGAAAGCTTTTTGGTATAATACAACTGCAAATGTTTTCAAACTTTCCTTAAAAACAGAGTACCATCCAGAATCAGATAATGAAGACTTTTTGATAGAGGATGTTTTACAACGAGCTTACCAAGATGATAAGCTAAAAGTTCAAGCATCAAAATTGACTTTTAATTTTAATGAAATTTTAGCAGAAAGAAAAGCAGAGATAAATGTAGAAGATTATAAATTGATGTTTGCCAAGATTCGAAAAAAGAAAAAACGTAAAAAGAAGAATTGATTTTGTTTTGGTGTTTCTTTTTTTTAAACTCTTCATTTATTTCAGA
>Ga0206126_10006180_pt1 | contig 10730 bp, 9 predicted proteins | sample Helgoland_Spring_5_FD_148621 | JGI IMG/M metagenome (GOLD analysis project Ga0206126, IMG submission 148621) | Pelagic subsurface seawater microbial communities from Kabeltonne, Helgoland, North Sea - Helgoland_Spring_Bloom_20160412_1 | ecosystem: Environmental > Aquatic > Marine > Epipelagic ...
ATTTTATCTTCATAATAATGCATCTCCGCTTGATTTGGCTTTTATTGCTGTTTCCAATACTCATTCTGGGACAGGAAATAGATTCCCTCCAAGATCATATCGACCTAGGCATTTATCCAGCTATATCCTATACGCCCGAAACAAATCTTTCATTTGGTGCCTTTGCACTCATGGTCCTTAAAAATAAAAGTAATCCTAAACATTATACCCCTAATTTAATCAGTCCTAAAATGGCTTATAGCTTAAATAATCAATTGATTTTAGGACTTGAGGGTAGCTTTTTTACACAAAAAAATAGGAGGATCAATGCCGAAATTAAGTATTCTGACTACCCTGACTATTTTTTTGGGATAGGCAACGCAAACAATCCCAAGATTAAAGAGTTGTACAAGCGTCAATTTATGAGTACCCAAGGTTATGTGATGAAAGGAATAACTTCCACTCTATTTGCAGGTGCCTTATTTGATTTTGATTATAGTGTTTTAAAAGATCTAATACCTAGCGGAATGCTTAATCAAGAGGATCCGCAAGGCATAAGGGGAGGGCGTTCCGCGGGAGCTGGTATTGGATTGACCTTTGATGATAGAGACCACCTCCTCTATCCCCGTAAAGGAAAATTCATACAAGTAGGTGCTCGATGGTACGGATCAATAATAGGCAGCGATTATCAATATCAACATTTCTTTTTCGATTATCGTCAATATCAAACATTTTTTAGTGATCAACGTGTTCTCGCCTTTCAACTCTCAGCGCAATTTAATCAAGGTAATATTCCGTTTTATAAATTGTCTAAACTGGGAGGCAAGGATTATTTACGAGGTGTTGATAATGCTAATTTATATACAGCTCAACATTCTTTTTATGGCCAAATTGAAGGTAGGCAACATTTGTTTTGGCGATTGGGGGGCGTGCTTTTTGCTGGAATTGGTGATGTTTTTGACCAGCTTAAAGAGCTCGATGTGGAGCATCTAAAAATTAATTATGGCATTGGTGGCCGATTTCAGGCCTTGAAGGAGCAATCCTTAAATATCCGTCTTGATTTAGGCTTTACCAATAATGGACAATCTGCTATTTATTTTTCTATAAAAGAAGCCTTCTAATTTTCCTCATTTTTATTCAAAAGAGCTTCTACTGCCTTTTTAAGTTCTCCAATCGCATTGCGAAAATGGTTCTTAGTCGTTTGCCATTTTTCTTGACCCGTATACGTGTTTAATTCTTCTTCTAGCTTTTCCTTCCGGATTTTCAGTAATTGGATCGTCTTTTCTAACTCATTGCGCACCTCAATGGAAGATGAGGTAGTTTCATTGATCAATACATCAATCTTTTGGCCCAGTTCTCTGAGAATTGCCTCCACCTTACCTCTTGACTGATCTTCCATTTTTTTAATATAAAATTAATTCTATTTATTGGTAAATATTAATTTTTCACATCTCAAATCATCGCAAATGAATAGTTAGCCCTTCAATCCATAAGTAATCAGGATAACTCACTTCATTAAATCTTAGGAACAAAACATGGAAAGACTCGTTACTTTCAGAAGAACAACGTAACAAAAATATTCATCATATCTATTTTTTATGCTAAAAATACCCGTCTGAGTAAAAAATATTAGATGAAAAATAGAAAAGAGAGAATCCTCCGACGGGTCATTCTTTCCTGATGATCTTCGCTCCAAGTTGATTGAGCCGCTGATCTATAAATTGGTAACCTCTATCTATTTGCTCTATATTATGAATTTCACTGGTCCCTTGGGCCGATAATGCTGCGATGAGCAATGAGACTCCTGCTCTGATATCTGGAGAAGTCATCGCAATAGATTTTAAAGCAACCTTACGGTTAAGACCAATTACGGTAGCCCTGTGTGGATCACATAAAATGATTTGGGCACCCATATCAATGAGTTTGTCTACAAAAAACAATCGGCTTTCAAACATCTTTTGATGTATCAATACCGTGCCTTTGGCTTGCGTGGCAGTAACCAAGGCAATACTCAATAAATCTGGTGTGAATCCTGGCCAAATGGCATCGGAAATGGTTAAAATAGATCCATCGATATAGGCCTCAATTTCATAATGATCTTGAGCTGGAATATAAATATCATCCCCCTTAAAAATTAACTCAATGCCCAACTTTCTGAAAGTATCAGGAATCAATCCAAGTTGATCTATTCTCGCATTTTTAATGATTATTTCAGATTGGGTCATCGCCGCCAGGCCAATAAAACTTCCTATTTCAATCATATCTGGAAGTAATGTATGATCTGTCCCCCTCAACCCATTGACCCCTTGTATTTTAAGTAAATTAGAGCCTACTCCTTCAATATTCGCACCCATTCTAACCAGCATATTACATAACTGCTGTAAATAAGGCTCACAAGCGGCATTGTAAATCACAGTCTCTCCCTTTGCCATAACTGCCGCCATGACCAAATTCGCTGTTCCGGTTACAGAAGCCTCATCCAAATGCATGTAGGTCCCTGTGAGATGCTTCCCATCTACGGTATAAAATCCTGCGCTACCGTCATAATGAAAAGTAGCTCCTAACTTTTCGAACCCTACAAAATGGGTATCTACCCTCCGCCTACCAATTTTATCTCCCCCAGGCTTCGGCATTTTTCCGATCCCAAACCTACCCAAAAGGGGTCCTAATAACATGATCGATCCCCTCAAAGTAGCTGCCTTCTTGAGAAATTGATGCGTTTCTAAATAGTCTAAATCAACGTTTCTTGCAGTAAATTTGTAAGCATTGATATTCGTTTTTTCTACTTCAACGCCAAAGTCAATCAATAACTCGATGAGGCTTTTTACATCCCTGATCTCAGGAACATTGTGGATATGAACCGTCTCATCCGTTAATAATACTGCGGAAATTACTTGGAGCGCTTCATTTTTCGCCCCCTGTGGAGTGATCTCTCCCAACAAACGGATGCCGCCTTCTACTAGAAAAGATGCCATTCTTAGCGTCTACGTTTAATCTGGTTCGGATTCGGCCTTCTATTCTGATTTTTATTCTGATGAAAAGGTCTAGGCCTGTTTCGATTGAAATTTTCTTTTCTCGAAGAATCAAATAATTTGAACTCTGTTACTTCTTCAAGATCCATTTTTAAATGATCATCAGATAGCCTTTCAATAGTTTTCATAATGAGTTGATCACTGATCTCCTCCTTATTCCACGTCTGATAAAATGATTTCATGAGACGTCCAATAGCGATCACGGCTCCTTTAATCTCTTGCTCATCGGTAAGCTTCATAGCATTCTCGATGAGAATTTCCAAGCTACGTCCATAATGCTTGAACTTTATTTTGTTGTATTTATAAACCACTCTATCTGGCTTTTTGACCAAGACCTCGGGAGCCGGTGGTGCGTAAGGCCCTTTCACATCTAACTTAAATCCGGAGATAATGAATAAATCATCCCATACCTTATGATCATATTCAGGTACATCTTTCACATTGGGATTGATGCTTTTCATCAACTCAACCAATGTAGCCGCATAACTGTTGCGTTTTTCTTGATCCTCAATAGTGGCTAGATAAGCGACCATTCGCTGTACATTCCTGCCATATTCTCGTAAAATTAAATGTTTACGTTCTGTATTATATTCCATTGCTTCCATATTAATTGTAAAAATAGGTATTTTAAAAGAATTAGTGGTTCATTAAATTTTCTATCTCATCTATTTCGATAGGAATATCTTCCATTAAGTTGATATTTCCATTTTCTGCTATCAAAATGTCGTCTTCCAACCGGACGCCAAATCCTTCTTCTGGCAAATAAATGCCTGGTTCTACCGTGAAAACCATCCCCGCTGCTACTTTTTTGTTTGCAATGCCCACATCATGAACATCTAAACCTAAATGATGTGAGGTCCCATGCATAAAGTATTTTTTATAGGCAGGCCATTTTAGATCTTGGCTTTTTACCTCTTTTGAAGTCAATAAGCCTAAAGTCAAAAGTTCTTCTGTCATCATCGCCCCTACTTTTAGATGATATTCAGAAATCAAACATCCTGGCCGCAGCAGATCCGTTGCTCCATTTTTGACACGAAGTACGGCGTTGTATATCTGTTTCTGCCTTGCTGAAAATTGACCATCAACCGGGATGGTTCGCGTCATATCTGCATTGTAATTTCCATAAGTTGCCCCTACATCCATAAGTAATAAGTCCCCGGTACTTAATTTTTGATTATTCATCATATAATGTAAAATACAGGCATTGCCCCCCCCTGCGATGATGGGCTCATAAGCAAATCCCGAAGCTCGATTCCTTAAAAAATGGCGCAAATATTCTGCCTCCACTTCAAATTCCCAAACATCCGGCTTCACAACGGGCAAAATGGCCCGGAACCCCAATTCTGTGATACGACAAGCCTCTTTAATCAGATCGATTTCAACATCAGATTTAATCATTCTTAGGTCATACAACAAGGGCGCCAAACGGTTGAATTGATGCAACGGATAATCTTTCTTGAGTTTTTTAGTAAAGCGCTCATTGGCCGTCTGAACTTTAGTTTCCGCTCTCAAATGCTCATTCTGATATAAATATACTTGATCGCATTCGGTAAGAATTTCTTTTAACGAAGCTTCAAAATTAGAAGTCCAATGAATCTCTTCGATACCCGACAAGGCAGTCCCTTCTTCTATTGATAATTTGTGGCCCTCCCATACTGCAATATGTGCATTGGTCTCTGTCAGAAAGAGTTGTGCTCTCAACTTCTCATTGGGGTGATCAGGGGCGAGTACCAAGATTGAATCTTCTTGATCAATACCCGTCAAATAAAATAAATTACTGTTTTGCTTAAACGGTAGGGTACCGTCAGCATTCGTCGGCATTCGATCGTTAGACAAGAGAATCACCACTGAATGAAGGGGTAGACGTTCACTTAATCGCTGTCTATTTTCAACAAAAAGGTGGGCATCTATTTTGTGATATCTCATGATACTTGAATCTAAGTTTAAAATTTATTTGACATTAATCAAAACACTAAGGAAGACGCGCTACAAGTGATTTAACTGAAATTTTTTCGGCACAATCAAAATGTTTTTCAGGACAGTCCTTGGATCCATGGAATCCACAGGGCCGGCAAGTTAATTTTTGATCACTCTCTATGACCGTGCAATCATCGGCCAATGGACCGAAACCAAACGCTGGAATGGTTGAACAAAATATCGCCGTGGTCGGAGCATTCATGGCGGATGCCAAATGCATGGGTGCCGAGTCATTCATATAATTCATCAAAGCACCTTCCATCAGGGCAGCCGATTGTAGTAAATTTAAGGTCCCGCATAGATTTACTACGCCCGAATGGGTTTGTTGTTGGATCTCATTTGCTAGTTTCTTATCATCAGGACCACCAATGATATAAATTTCCAACTGGGATTCAATGGCCTCAATAAAAGCAATCCACTTATGTGCCGGAAACTGCTTAGTTTTCCATACAGAAGCTGGTGCAACAGTAATATAGGGTATTGTTTTATACTTTTCAATAGAGGCAAACGTAGCTTTACTCACCTGTAATTCTGGCTTCAACTTAGCTAGTACACCTAAGGGCTTCAATAATTCCAAATTTCTATCCACCTCATGAACCTGGTCCGTCAATGAATGGGCAATGGCATGGTCAAAACTCCAAGAAAAGGGATTTTTATCGAATCCTATTTTGACTTTAGCATGGGCAAATAAGGTCAGTAAACCCATAGAATAAAACCTTTGAACATTAATGATTACATCATAGTTTACTTTTCTAACTTCTCTGATCAGTTTAATTAAATTCTTAATTTTCTCCTTTTTGTCCCAAATCAAAATATTTTGTATTCTTGCGTCTTCGGCAAGTAAGCTTTCATTTCCTTTCCTAACCAAAAAATCTATAGCTACTTTTGGGGAAAACAAGCGCATTTGCGCAATCAAAGGCATGGCAAGAACCACGTCTCCAATAAAGGCAGTTTGAATAATGAGTATGCGATTGGGTCTCATAATCAGCTAAATTAATCAATCCAATGATCCAAAAACAATTATTCCAAGGAACTAAAAAAGAGAATAAAATATTTTAGTCAAAATACTTAGGCTTAATCAACAGATGCAGGAATATCATTACAGCGAATTATCCAACGGGATGAGAACCATTCATAAAGAAATCAATTATACCAAAATTGCCCATGTAGGCATCATGCTGGATATTGGTAGTAGAGATGAAGACAGTACCCAGAAAGGCATTGCCCATTTCTGGGAACACATGGCCTTCAAAGGAACTCATAAAAGAAAATCATTCCATATCATCAATAGATTGGAATCACTTGGAGGAGAACTCAATGCATACACCACAAAAGAAAAAATCTGCTTTTATGCCTCTATTTTAGATATTCACATAGAAAAAGCCGTTGAGCTCCTGATTGATATTGTATTCAATTCAGCTTTTCCTGAGAAACAGATTGAAAAGGAACGCCAAGTTATTCTTGAAGAAATGTCCATGTATCAAGACACGCCTGAAGATGCCATTATGGATGAATTTGATGAAATCATCTTCCATGAGCACCCTTTGGGAGGTAATATTTTAGGAACGGAGCAATCGGTCAAATCCATCTCAAAAGCTGATTTTATCCAATTTATTAAAGCCCATGTTAATTTCGAAAAAATCGTATTTTCAAGTCTAGGTAATATTTCCTCAAAAAAAATAGATCGACTGATAAATAAGCATTTAGCTCCTAGAGAAGCGCAATTGGGTATCCAAAAAAGGCCTGTATTTAATGGTTATCAAGCCCATCATCAGTCGAAAAATAGAGAAATCTCACAAGTACACCACCTTATGGGATTACCTACTTACAGCCTGCATGATCCCAAACGCATTCCTTTTTATTTATTAACTAATATTCTAGGTGGCCCCGCCATGAACTCAAGATTAAACTTGAGCCTTCGAGAAAAACACGGATTTGTTTACGGAGTGGAAGCCCAATTCTTATCCTATACGGATATTGGACTTTTCAGTATTGGTTTTGCGACGGACCCCGCCAATTTCAAGCGGAGTAAAGCGCTGGTTCTTACAGAAATAAAGAAAGTTCGAAATCAAGCACTGAGTGAAGGTCAACTTCGTGCTGCCAAAGGGCAACTTAAAGGGCAGATGGCTATGTCTGAAGAAAATAATAATGCCATGATGTTGATGATGGCAAAAAGTCTTTTGGACCTAAATAAAATCCCCTCTCTGGTTGAGGTTTTTAAAAAAATTGACCTCATTACTGCCCTCGAACTTAGAGAAATCGCCGAGGAGGCATTACAAATTGACCAAATGAGTTCATTGACTTTTATGCCTCATTAATTAATCTAGTTAGATTTAAATTATGGATTTCCTTCCGGTAAAAATCAAGCAATATGTAGAGGCCAATAGTTCAACTGAAGACCCCTTGTTAAAAGAAATTACTAGAGATACCCATCTTCACGTTTTAAATCCAAGGATGCTCAGTGGTCATTTTCAAGGAAGACTCCTCTCCTTTTTAAGCCATATGCTGCGACCTCAACAAATTCTTGAAATTGGAACCTTTACGGGCTATGCGACCCTCTGCTTGGCCGAGGGATTGGCCTTAGATGGCACCATCACTACTATCGATGTCAATGAAGAAATCGCTTCGAGAACGAAAGCTCATTTTTTGAAATCACGGTTCAACCATCAAATTATCACTAAAACCGGTGATGCACTTAAAATTATTCCCAAACTTGAAGCCTACTGGGATCTCGTATTCATTGATGCCGATAAAGAGAATTATTTGACCTACTATGAAATGGTACTCCCTAAATTAAAGCCCAGGGGTTTTATTATTGTCGATAATGTATTGTGGGACGGAAAAGTTATTGATGAAAATGAAACAGATAAAAAAACAAAGTCTTTGAAATTATTTAACAATTTTGTTCATCAAGATACGAGAGTTGATAATCTTTTGCTTCCCATTCGTGATGGTTTAATGATCCTGAGAAAAAAATGAAAATTAATTTCTTCATAATATGCCTTCTGCATGTATTCACACTATTGGCCAATGGTACACCTGTAGTTACCAAAGAAGTTGAGTTTGGTAACATGAAACTTATTTTGTCTAGAAATGTGATGGCTGAGATTCAAAAGCAAGTCAATTCCCTTACCAGCAGTCCTAAGTATTATCAAATGAAGGTAGACCGCATGCTGCTCTATTTTCCTGTTATAGAACGCGTCTTCAAGGAAGAAGGGGTTCCTGAAGATTTTAAATACCTTGCTATTCAGGAAAGTGGCTTGATCTCCGATGCGGTATCTTCTGCGGATGCCGTTGGTTTTTGGCAATTCAAAGATTTCACAGCGCGTGAAGTTGGTTTACGCGTAGACAAACAGATAGACGAAAGAAAAAATATCGTCGCTTCATCTCGTGGGGCTGCAACGTATCTGAAAAGACACAATTTCTTAGTAGACAATTGGATTTATGCCATGTCTGCCTATCAAGCAGGGATGGGGGGTGCTCGCAAATACATGAACAAATCAAATTATGGCGCTAGAAAATTAGAAATTAATTCTTCTACCCATTGGTATGTGAAGAAGTTCATCGCTCATAAAATCGCCTTTCAAGATCGGATCAATGACAAGCATTCTCAAAACTTATCTCTGATTGAATTCAAAAAGGGGACGAATAAAAATCTAAGTTGGATAGCCAAGGAATTTGAACTTGATGTGGATTTGATCAAAACATACAATAAATGGATCCGTACTGGAGAAATTCCTGAAGACAAAACCTATGTAGTATTGATTCCTACTCAGCAAAAAGTCAAAAACAAAACGTTATCCGAAGTCGTAGCAGAGATTGAACCTAAACCAGCTGTAGAAAAGACCAAGATTGAAGAAAAAATATATCCTTCTGAAATGGTGCCAGGCCTCTTAGATGTAAATTCAAAGAGCCTGAAATTTAATGACTTAAAGGTTATTTTATCAGGTAATTCTAATAACCTTAATTCCCTTGCTGCAGAAGCAGGGATTTCAATCAAACTGCTTATCAAATACAATGACCTCAAGCCTCAGGATCCAATAAAAGCGAATACTATTTACTATCTCGAGTCAAAAAAATCGAAATCCAAAATTGGTTTTCATGTCGTAGGAAAATCAGAAACCCTTTGGTCCATTTCCCAGAACTATGCCCTACGACTCAATAAATTAATGACTATGAATCGCATAACCTCAAATGAAAAAATAGAAATTGATAGGATTTTATGGCTCAATGCGAAAAGACCTAAAAACACACCCATTCAATACCATAAGAAAGAACAAAAAAAAGAAATGAATGCTGCAACGATCGACATTGAAGAGCAACCAGAAAAGTCAGATAAAATCATTCAAACCTCTACAACAGTGAAAAAAAAAATATCGCCAGCCAAAAATATTCATACTGTCGTGGAAGGAGAATCGCTCTGGTCTATTGCTCAAAAATATAATGTGTCAGTAAAAGACCTAAGAACCTTTAATGAAATCAATGAAAATGATGCCTTGAACATCGGCCAAGAATTATATATTTTTTCGACTCGAAAAGGAGCGTCTAAATCGAGCAAATCCACTATTTATATAGTGCAAGCAGGGGACTCTTTTTATAGTATTTCGGTTAAACATAATATGACTGTCAAGGACTTAATGCAACTCAACAGGCGCACCAATGATGTCGTAATGATCGGAGATAAGCTCAAAGTTTACCCCAACTAATACTCAAAATCTAGTCCCAACTTATCCTTTAGTTTTTGAAGCAAGGGCTGCTCTTTTACCATAAAATCGTATTTGTCCTTGCTGGTATAAAGTTTGTCTTTTTTAGGATCTTCTTTAACCTCCTTATGAACAATCAACTGATCATTGGATAAAGTTTCCCGTAAAAAATTAACCAACTCAACTTCAATTCGATCCAATATCGCAATCTCTAAAGAGCTATTCAACACGATAAGAGCATTCATGTCTTTTTTAGTTATTTGGCGTGTCAAAATGAGCTGCTCCATTTCACTTATCACTTTCTTTTTACGTAATTCAATAAAATTCTTCCAGGCCTCTTGAAGTTCTCCTTCTGTAAATGCTTCATTTTTTAATACTTTTTCCTTGACTTCTTTGGATTGCTGATCTTTCTTTTTCTTAAAAATTGAAGGGGTTTCTTTCTGTGTTGGGGATAGGCTGTCAGGCTTTAATTCTAACGAAGGCGCAGCTGATTCCACTCTATTCACTGGATCAGTATTTTCATCTTCCTTGACCTCTTGACGCTCTCCGGGTGACTCAGTTATATTATTATTAAAATTCGAAGGGATTTCTTTCTGTGTTGGGGATAGGCTGTCAGGCTCAGATTCTAAGGAAGGCGCAGCGAATTTCTCTGTCCTCACTGGATCGGTCTTTTTGTCTTCCTTGACTTCACCACGCGTTACCGATGACTCAGTTTTATTCTTATTGAAAATAGATGGGGTCTCTTTTTGAACAGTAGATGATGTCTCAGAGACTTCTTTAGGCATCGATTGGTCTCGCTTTTCTCTTTTTTCCTCAGCTAGCTCTTTCGAATCAATTTTTTGATGAGATACCAACCGATCATCTAAGTCAGGACTTTTTTTTTTACTCCTTTCTCAGGTGCTGAAAGTTTGAAGGCTCGATCAAGTTGGGACAGCTTCATCAGGCAAAGTTCTATGTGAAGCCTTTGGTTTTTACTCTGTTTATAACCCTGATCACATTGGTTAATCATATTCAATCCCGAAAGCAAAAATGAAGTAGA
>Ga0206126_10006187_pt1 | contig 10721 bp, 6 predicted proteins | sample Helgoland_Spring_5_FD_148621 | JGI IMG/M metagenome (GOLD analysis project Ga0206126, IMG submission 148621) | Pelagic subsurface seawater microbial communities from Kabeltonne, Helgoland, North Sea - Helgoland_Spring_Bloom_20160412_1 | ecosystem: Environmental > Aquatic > Marine > Epipelagic ...
GTTTTCATAAGAACTTGATGTTTAGGGTTTTCTTTTTCAAAGATGTTGAGTTGTGTTTTATTATTTGGAACGAGTCCCATTAAGATGACTCCCGCTTTTTTATACTCTACATTTTTTTTATAAATTTTCTTTAGTCCTTCAACAGCGTATTTACTTATTGTTATACTAGAGTTTGATCCATAAGGCAAAGTCATGACTATTCCATTTTGGTATTGTAATTTATTTTTTTGATGTCTATTGCTTTTTACAAAGACATAAATAGAATTACAATTACTTTTTTGAGATCTTAACTTTTCTGAACAACAAATGGAAAAGGTAGAAATACGCTCTTTTAAATCTTCGAAATCAGTTAAGTTTTTTTCAAAACTTCTAGTTGTAGCGATTGCTTTTTTAGGGGATCTACTTTCTTCAAGTGAGAGAACTGATTTACCTTCTAGCTCTTTTTTTAATCTCAACCCTACTATACTCATTTGTTTTCTTACCCAGTCATCTGGAAGTATTATAAAATCACAAGCTTTGTCTACTTTATAACTCTTTAAGCGTATAGCATGCTTGTAGCCTATTCCCCAAACGTCTTCTATTTTAAGCCACTTAAGTGCTTTTTCTCTTTTTTGTTTTGAATCTATAGCATAAACTCCACCTGTCTTGTTATCAAATTTTTTAGAAATTCGGTTGGCTACTTTAGCTAACGCTTTTGTAGGAGCAAATCCAATACTAACTGGGATTCCAGTCCATTTTAAAATTATTTTTCTAATTTCTTTACCGTACTGTTCCAAATCATAATTTTCAAAACCTTTGAATTCTAAAAACGCTTCGTCTATACTGTATATTTCTATGTTTGGAGTGTATTTACTCAAAATATTCATTACTCTACTGCTCATGTCTCCATACAAGGGAAAGTTCGATGAGAATACGTGTACCTTGTTTTTCTTAAAAAGAGGATCGTATTTAAATGCAGGGGCTCCCATTGGAATACCAAGCGCTTTAGCTTCATTGCTTCTAGAGATTACACACCCATCGTTATTTGATAAAATAACTATAGGTTTTTTATCCAATTTTGGATTAAAAACTCTCTCACAAGAAGCATAAAAATTATTACAATCAACTAGTGCAAACATTTTATAAAACTACATTTTAGATGTTTTTAAATCAATCTATTTTACAATTAAAGTTTTTAACAATTCTTATTGTAAATTTGAACTTTTAAAATAATTAAAATGAGTTTTTATAATAACACAGAGGATCTAATAAAATCTAAAGGATTTAAAGTTATTTCAAAAGATTTTGAAAGGCCTTGGGGAGGTTTTTTAGTTATCGATGAGAGTCAAGCACAGAATTTTTCAAACCAATTTTTTAAAGGTTTAGATGTGCAAACTCTAAAAATTGGAGGAAAATTAAGTCCTAAGATATTAATAGTAAAGCCAAAGGCTAGATTGTCGTGGCAATATCATCACAGAAGAGCTGAAATTTGGAGAGTTTTTAAAGGCGAATGCGGAATAATTAGAAGTCATACAGACAAGGAAAATGAAATGAAGATTTACAATGAAGGAGATCAAATTAAATTAAAACAAGGAGAGAGGCACAGGTTAATTGGTTTAGATGACTATTGTTTAGTGGCTGAAATATGGCAACATACAGATAAAAATAATCCTTCTAACGAAGAGGATATAGTCAGAGTTCAAGATGATTTTGGCAGATAAAAAAAATTAAAAAAACTATCTTTAATTTTTATAAAGTTGTAATTTTATAATTATAAAAAATTACATCTAATAGATGGATCAATATTCTTTTTTAAATACAGCACATACAGCTTATTTTGCTGAACTCTACGATCAGTATTTAATAAATCCCGAACAAGTTGAACCGAGTTGGAGAGCTTTTTTTCAAGGGTTTGAATTTGGAATTGAAGAATCAAAAAAAGAAAAACTAGCTTTTGAAGGAGAAGAAGTACCTGAAAATATCTTAAAAGAGTTTAAGGTAGTTAAGCTTATAAATGCTTACAGAACACGAGGACATCTGTTTACAAAAACTAATCCTGTTAGAGATAGGAGAACCTATTTTCCAAATTTAGAAATTGAAAATTTTGATTTGTCAAGTGACGATTTAAAAACTGTGTTTAATGCAGGAGAAATTATTGGTCTTGGTGCAACTACATTAGCTAATATTTTAATTCATTTGGAAAGAATTTATTGTAATTCTATTGGAATTGAATACATGTATATTAGAACTCCTGAAAGAATTCAGTGGATTCAAGAAAAATTAAATCATAATTCTAATAGCCCTAATTTTTCTAATGTTCAGAAAAAGCAAATACTAAAGAAAACAATTGAAGCTGTTGCTTTTGAAAAATTTCTTCATACAAAATATGTAGGTCAAAAAAGATTTTCTCTTGAGGGTGGAGAAGCTTTGATTCCAGCATTAGATGCATTAGTAGAAAAAGCTGCTATTGATGGTGTTAAAGAATTTGTAGTTGGAATGGCTCACAGAGGAAGACTTAATACATTAACTAATATTTTCGGCAAACCTGTTGAAGATATTTTTAATGAATTTGATGGTAAAGACTATGAGGAAAAAGGATTTGACGGGGATGTTAAATATCATTTAGGTTGGACCTCAAATAGAAAAACTGATTCTGGATTAAAAGTATATATTAATATTGCTCCAAATCCATCTCATCTTGAAGCGGTTGGTCCTGTAGTTCAAGGAATAGCAAGAGCTAAACAAGAAAAATATCACCCAAAAAATATTGAGAATGTTCTCCCAATTATAATTCATGGAGATGCAGCAATAGCAGGTCAAGGCGTTGTTTATGAGGTGGTACAAATGGAAAGGTTAAAAGGTTATAAAACTGGAGGAACTATTCACATAGTTATAAATAATCAAGTAGGTTTTACAACAAATTATTTAGACGGAAGATCCTCTACATACTGCACAGATGTTGCTAAAACAAATCTTTGTCCGGTTTTACATGTCAATTCTGATGATGTTGAGGCGGTTGTTCATGCTGTTTCATTTGCGTTAGATTACAGAATGAAGTTTAAAAGAGATATTTTTATTGATTTACTTGGATATAGAAAATACGGTCATAACGAGGGTGATGAGCCTCGTTTTACTCAACCAAAACTTTATAAAGCAATTTCAAAACATTCTAATCCGATGGAAATTTATTCAAAAAAACTTTTTGAGAATAAAATTATTTCCTCTGATTATGTTTCTGATGTCGAAAAAAAATATAAAGAATCATTAGAAAAAAAATTAGAACAATCAAAAAAAGATAATAGTATCGAAATAACTCCTTTTATGGATTACGAGTGGAAGGGATTTAAAAGAGTTAAGAAAGATAAAATGCTTTCTAAATTCAGTACTAATGTTTCTTTAAATGATCTAAGCAATATTGCAAAAACTATTTCAACTCTTCCTAAAAATAAAAGTTTTTTAAAAAAAGTTCAAAAGCTTATAAATGATAGATCTAAAATGTTTTTTGAATCTAACAAACTTGATTGGGCTATGGGTGAAATGTTAGCTTATGGCAGTTTGTTAAAAGAGGGTTATAATGTTAGAATTTCTGGTCAAGATGTTGAAAGAGGAACTTTTTCGCATAGACATGCTATTTTGAAAGTCGAAGAATCTGAAGAAGAAGTTTGTTTACTTGATAATATAGATAAAGATCAAGGAAATTTTAACATCTACAATTCATCTCTTTCTGAGTACGGGGTTATGGGTTATGAGTATGGTTATTCTTTAACTAGCCCTAAAACTTTATGTATTTGGGAGGCTCAGTTTGGGGATTTTAGTAATGGCGCTCAAATTATGATAGATCAATATTTATGTGCAGCAGAGGATAAATGGAAGTTGCAAAATGGTTTAGTACTATTACTTCCACATGGTTATGAAGGTCAAGGTGCAGAACATTCTTCTGGAAGAATGGAAAGGTATTTACAGTTGTGTGCAAAAGATAATATGTATGTTGCTAATTGCTCAACACCTGCAAACATGTTTCATATATTAAGACGTCAAATGGTTACTACATTTAGAAAACCTCTTATAATTTTCACGCCTAAAAGCTTACTTAGACATCCTAAAGCCATTTCTAAAATTAAAGATTTTACTGATGGTAGTTTCATTCCTGTAATAGATGAAGATTCAGTGGATGTTTCTAAAATAAATAGATTGATATTTTGTTCAGGAAAATTCTATTATGATTTATTAGATTATAAAGAGATAAATAATATTTCGGACACAGTTTTAGTTAGACTAGAACAGTTGTTTCCTTTGCCTGAACTTGAAATTCAAGATGTTTTAAACAAGTATTCTAATGCAAAAGATATCGTTTGGGCTCAAGAAGAACCTCGAAATATGGGAGCTTGGAGTCATCTGCTACTTCACTTTAATGAAGCACGAAATTTTAGAGTCGCATCAAGAAGGTTTTACAGTTCTCCAGCAGCTGGAAGCAGTACAAGATCTAAAAACAGACACAACGAGGTTATTGAATACGTTTTTGATCCATCTAAAAATAATTTTAATAAATGATCAAAAATTTGTAATATTGCGTAAATTATTGAGAGGATAGATTTGACTGATTGCTGCCTCTAAAAACAAATGCTAAAACAGAAATGAGATATACTAAAATCTTACATCAAACTACAACTTAAATAATGAGAAAAATCAATTTAACCTATATTGGGATTATAGCACTTATCTTATTTGCTTCTTTTACAAGGATAATTCCTCACATGCCAAATTTTACTCCCATTGGTGCTATGGCTTTATTTGGAGGTGCTTATTTAAGTAATAAATATTATGCTTTTATTATCCCGATTTTATCATTGTGGCTTAGTGATCTTATTATAAATAATTTCATTTTTTCATATTACAATGATTTCACCTGGTTTTATCCAGGTTTTTTATGGCAATACGGCTCATTTATTATAATAATTCTAATAGGTTTTGTTTTCTTAAAAAAAATCAGTTTTAAAAATGTTTTTATCACTTCTTTAAGCTCAAGCTTGTTATTTTTTGTGATTACTAATTTTGGTGTTTGGATCTCTGGCACTATGTATACTATGGATTTAAATGGATTAATTGCGTGTTACCTTTTGGCAATTCCGTTCTACAAGGGCACTCTATTAGGGTTTATGTGTTATTCCGCTTTTTTATTCGGAGTTCTTGAATTTTCTAAATATAAACTTAAAACTATTAAAAATCATTTCTAGTATGGCTAATATTTTTGATATATTAAATGAAAGAATTTTAGTTCTTGATGGTGCAATGGGAACTATGATTCAACAATATAAATTTAGTGAATCTGATTACAGGGGGGAGCGTTTTAAAGATTTCGAAATTAGCGTTCAGGGAAATAATGACCTTTTATCTTTAACTCAACCTGAAGCAATTTCAACGATTCATAAAAAATATTTAGAAGCTGGTGCGGATATAATTGAAACTAATACTTTTTCATCAACTAGCATCGGAATGGCTGATTATTCCATGGAATCAATTGTATATGATCTGAATTTTGAATCTGCAAAAATTGCAAAAATTGCAGCAAAAGAATTTACAGATTTAAATCCTGAAAAGCCAAGATTCGTTGCGGGTTCTATTGGTCCAACAAATCGAACAGCAAGTATGTCTCCTGATGTTAACGATCCTGGATTTAGAGCTGTTAACTTTGACGATTTGGTTGAATCTTATTCAGAGCAAGTAAACGCTTTAATTGATGGAGGCGTTGACATTCTTTTAGTTGAAACAATCTTTGATACTTTAAACGCTAAGGCAGCACTTTTTGCTATCGACTCTATTTTAGAAAACAGAAAAATACAAATTCCAATAATGGTTAGTGGAACAATTACTGATGCAAGTGGGAGAACACTTTCAGGTCAAACAGTTGAGGCTTTTGTTGCTTCATTATCTCACATTCCTCTTTTAAGCATAGGGTTTAATTGTGCGCTGGGAGCAGATTTGCTTTTACCGTATATGAAAAGATTAAGTAATATTACGGAATTTCATACTTCAGCTCATCCAAACGCTGGTCTTCCAAATGCTTTTGGAGAATACGATCAAACTGCAGAAGAAATGCAAGTACTAATTAGAGAATACCTAGAATCTAAATGTGTAAATATTATTGGTGGATGTTGCGGAACAACACCAGATCACATTAAATTAATAGCAAAAGAGGCTAATAATTTTTTACCAAGAAATTTGAAAAAGGATGAATAAGGCTAATAATTTAATTCTTTCAGGTTTAGAACCTTTGGTTGTTTCAAAGGCATCTAATTTCATAAATGTTGGTGAAAGAACAAATGTAACAGGCTCAAAAAAATTTTTAAGATTAATAGAAAATGATAAGTTCTCAGAGGCTTTGGAAGTTGCGAGAGATCAGGTTGAAGGAGGTGCTCAAATTATTGATATTAATATGGATGAAGGTCTTATAGATGGAACCAAGGCCATGACTAAATTTTTAAATTTGATTGCTGCAGAGCCAGATATTTCTAGAGTTCCAATAATGATTGACAGTTCTAAATGGGAAATTATTGAAGCTGGCCTAAAAACTGTTCAAGGAAAGTGTATAGTAAACTCTATTAGTCTAAAAGAAGGTGAAGAAGAGTTTATAAAACATGCAAAACTTATTAAAAGGTATGGTGCTGCAGCTATAGTAATGGCATTCGATGAAAACGGTCAGGCAGATAATCTTGAGAGAAGAATAGAGATATGTAAAAGATCTTATGATGTATTGGTTGATAAAGTAAAATTTAAACCTCAAGATATAATCTTTGATCCAAATATTTTTCCAGTAGCCACTGGAATGGAAGAACATAGAAAAAATGCTTTGGATTTTTTTAATGCAACAAAATGGATTAGAGCTAATTTACCTTTTGCTAGTGTAAGCGGAGGGGTTAGTAATGTATCTTTTTCGTTTAGAGGAAACAATACAGTTAGAGAAGCAATGCATTCCGCATTTTTATATCATGCAATCAAAAACGGGATGAATATGGGGATTGTCAATCCTAATATGCTTGAAATTTATGATGAAATTCCAAAGAATTTATTAGAACATGTCGAGGACGTTTTATTAGACAGAAGAGAAGATGCTACTGAAAGATTATTAGAATTTGCTCAAACTGTTTCTGGAGATAAAAAACAAAAGAAATCAGATGTTAAAGAATGGAGAAATTTAGACCTCCGTGAAAGAATATCCTACTCATTAATAAATGGTAAAGATGAATTTGTTGAAGAAGATGTTGAATTAGCTAGACAAAGCGTTGAAAAGCCTATTATGGTAATCGAAGGTCACTTAATGGATGGAATGAATATAGTAGGCGATTTATTTGGAGAGGGCAAAATGTTTTTACCTCAAGTTGTTAAATCTGCAAGGGTAATGAAAAAAGCAGTAGCTTATTTACTCCCTTACATTGAAGCTTCAAAAACAGATGATTCAAGTAATTCAGCTGGAAAAATTTTAATGGCAACTGTAAAAGGTGATGTTCATGATATAGGTAAGAATATAGTTAGTGTAGTTCTAGCTTGTAATAATTTTGAAATTATTGATCTAGGTGTAATGGTCCCTCCAGAAAAAATAATTCAAGTTGCTGTTGAAGAAAATGTGGACATTATTGGATTGTCAGGGCTTATTACTCCATCTCTTGATGAAATGGTTTTTATTGCGCAAGAACTTAAAAGATTAAACATCAAAACCCCGTTATTAATTGGGGGGGCTACTACTTCAAAAGCGCATACAGCAGTTAAGATATTTCCTGAAATAGATTCACCTGTTGTTCATGTAAATGACGCATCTCGTGCTGTTGGTGTAGCTAGTAATTTGATTAGTAAAGACTTGAAAGATGATTATTGGAACGGAATTAAAAAAGATTATACAGAATTTAGAGAAAGATTTTTAAATAAAAAAAGTGAAAAAAGGTATATAGACTATAATTCAGCTAAAAAAAATAGTCTACTTATTGATTTTAAAAAATATAAACCAATAAAACCTAATCAATTGGGAATCGAAGTTATTGAGGAAATTTCCTTAGAAACCCTTGTTCCTTATATTGACTGGTCACCATTTTTTAATACTTGGGGATTACACGGAAAGTATCCGGATATATTTGACTACGATCTTACTGGAAAACAAGCAAAAGAATTATTTGAAGACGGCCAAGTAATGCTTAAAAAAATTCTAAAAGAAAAGTCATTAAAAGCAAAAGCGATTTTTGGCTTGTTTCCTGCAAATTCAGTTGGTGATGATATTGAAGTTTATAACCAAGAAAAAACTAAGACTTTAGCTACGTTTTTAACATTAAGACAGCAATTAAAAAAGAAAGAGGGAGAACCAAATTTGGCTATTTCAGATTTTATTGCCCCAAAAGACTCTGAAATTGAAGATTATATAGGCTGTTTTTGTGTGAGTACTGGTTTTGGATCTGATGAGCTAGCTAAAGAGTATGAAGATAAAATTGACGACTACAGCTCTATTATGGTAAAAGCTATTGCAGATAGATTTGCGGAGGCTTATGCCGAATATTTACATAGAGAAATTAGAATTAACAAATGGGGATATGATAAAAATGAAAATCTAGACAACAAAGAATTAATTAAAGAATCTTACAAAGGAATTAGACCTGCACCTGGATATCCTGCATGTCCAGATCATTTGGAAAAAGAAACAATCTGGAAACTTTTGGATGTTGAAAGATCCATAGGAGTAAAATTAACTGAGAGTTTAGCCATGTGGCCTGCATCTTCAGTATCTGGGTATTATTTTGCCAATGAAAAATCAAAATATTTTGGCCTTGGGAATATTAATAAGGATCAGCTTGAAGATTATGCAAAAAGAAAAAATATAGATATTGAAAAAGCAAGGAAATGGTTAAATCCTAATTTAAATTAGTATTATGAAGGTAACAGAACACATAGAAAAAGCGAAAGGAAAAACTCAATTTACATTTGAAATTCTTCCTCCAGTCAAAGGTCATAATGTTCAATCTATTTTTGACAATATAGATCCTTTGATGGAATTTAACCCTCCTTTTATCGATGTAACTTACCATAGAGAGGAACATGTATATAATGATCTTGGAAATGGTTTATTGCAAAAAAAAGTGGTTAGAAAAAGACCTGGAACAGTTGGTATATGCGCAGCCTTACAAAATAAGTATAATGTTGATGCTATTCCTCACATACTTTGTGGAGGCTTTAACAAAGAAGTAACTGAAAATTTATTAATTGATCTAGATTTTTTAGGAATTAATAATGTTGTTGCTTTAAGAGGAGATGCTATAAAGTCTGAAACCTACTTTACTCCATCTCAGGATGGTCATAATTATGCAAGTCAGTTAGTAAATCAAATTTCAGATTTAAATAAAGGTAAATATTTAGAAGATTTAGAAATTTCTTCAAAAACTAACTTTTGCATTGGAGTTGCAGGATATCCTGAAAAACATATGGAAGCACCGAGTCTAGAAAGTGATATTCATTTTTTGAAAGAAAAAATTAAATTAGGAGCAGATTATATAGTTACTCAAATGTTTTTTGATAACGATAAGTTTTTTAAGTTTAAAGACATCTGTAAAAAGGAAGGAATTAATGTGCCTATAATTCCAGGACTAAAACCCATTTCAACAAAAAAACAATTAAATATTCTTCCACACAGATTTCATTGTGATTTGCCTGAGGCTTTAATTAAGGAAATAATTAAGTGTAAGGATAATTCTGAAGTAAAAAAAGTAGGTATAGAATGGTGTGTTCAACAAAGTAAAGAGCTTAAAAAACATGGAGTGCCTTTTCTACATTATTATTCGATGGGAAAAGCTTTAAACATTAAAAAAATTGCAAAAGAAGTATTTTAATTATTATATTTTTTTTAGATATAATAATACTATTTTTACTCAAAATTAAATTTTAATAATTATAATACATAAAAATGAGTTATTTATTTACATCTGAATCGGTAAGTGAAGGTCACCCAGACAAAGTCGCAGATCAAATTAGTGATGCGCTTATTGATAATTTTTTAGCTTTTGACCCTAATTCAAAAGTAGCTTGTGAAACTTTAGTCACAACTGGACAAGTTGTACTTGCGGGCGAAGTTAAATCAAACACTTATTTAGATGTTCAAGCAATTTCTAGAAAAGTAATAAACAACATAGGTTACAATAAAAGCGAATATATGTTTGACGGTAATTCTTGTGGAGTGTTCTCTGCAATACATGAACAATCTTCTGACATTAATCAAGGCGTAGAAAGAAAAAATCCAGAAGATCAAGGTGCTGGTGACCAGGGAATGATGTTTGGATACGCTTGTAATGAGACAGAAGATTATATGCCTTTAGCCTTAGATCTATCTCACAAAATTTTAATTGAGTTAGCTGAGTTAAGAAGAGAAAATAATGAAATAACTTACTTAAGACCTGATTCTAAATCACAAGTAACTCTTCAATATTCTGAAGATAATAAGGCTGAAAAAATTGTTGCTATAGTTGTTTCGACTCAGCATGACGATTTTGATATTGAAGATAAAATGTTGGCTAAAATTAAGTTGGATATAACTTCAATATTAATTCCAAGATTACTTCAAAAATATCCAAATTTTAAACCCTTTTTTAATGATGATATTGAATATCATATAAACCCTACAGGAAAGTTTGTTATTGGTGGCCCACATGGAGATACTGGTTTAACAGGAAGAAAAATTATAGTTGATACTTATGGAGGAAAAGGTGCACATG
>Ga0206126_10006198_pt1 | contig 10699 bp, 10 predicted proteins | sample Helgoland_Spring_5_FD_148621 | JGI IMG/M metagenome (GOLD analysis project Ga0206126, IMG submission 148621) | Pelagic subsurface seawater microbial communities from Kabeltonne, Helgoland, North Sea - Helgoland_Spring_Bloom_20160412_1 | ecosystem: Environmental > Aquatic > Marine > Epipelagic ...
GTATGCAAGATAATGGATCGTGGCGAGGACCAGCTTATGTTTGGAGAGATCAGGGAATTAGAAATTCTTATTGGCAAGAGATATCTTTCGGAGACGGATTTGATGTAGTTCCTGACAAGGATGACTCCAGATACGGTTGGACTATGAGTCAACAAGGTTTTGTTAGCAGGTATGATTGGAAAACAGGTAATAATTATAATATTCAACCTACCCATCCGGATGGTATAACAGATTTGAGGTTTAATTGGAATTCAGCAATAAACATAGATCCATTTAATAATAGTACGATTTATTTTGGTAGTCAGTTTGTTCATAAATCTGATGATAAAGGTCTGACATGGGAAATAATTTCTGATGACCTGACAACTAACGATCCTAGTAAATTAAAACAATCTGAAAGTGGAGGATTAACTATGGATGCAACTGGAGCAGAAAACCACTGTACAATATTAGTTATTGAACCCTCAGAAGTAGAGAAAGATATGTTATGGGTTGGTACCGATGATGGAAGAGTTCATTACACTCTTGATGGTGGTAATAGCTGGACAGAGGTTAGTAAAAATATTAAAGGTTTACCAAAAGGAAGTTGGATTCCTCAAATTAAAGCTTCAAAAACAAATAAAGGTGAAGCTATTTTGGTGGCAAATGATTACAGAAGATTTAACTATGAACCTTATGTTTTCAGGACACTTGATTATGGAAAAAAATGGTCCAGAATTGTAGATGCTGATGATGTAGAAAGTTATGCCTTGTCAATTGTTCAAGATAAAGTATCACCAAATTTATTGTTTTTAGGTACAGATGATGGACTTTATGTTTCAATCAATAATGCAGATAGTTGGTTAAAGTGGACTAAAGACTTCCCAACTGTCCCTGTGAAAGATTTAGTAATTCAGGAAAGAGAAAACGACCTAGTTATTGGTACTTTTGGTAGATCTGCATGGGTAATAGATAACATAAATCCATTAAGAGAATTAGCTGATAATTATTCACTTTTAGAGAATAAGATTGAATTATTTGAGCCATCAACATCTATTCTGGCTTCTTATCAACAACCTACTGGAAGTAGGTTTGGTGGAGATGCTTTATACAATGGTGAAAACAAAAAATCTGGTGCATTAATATCTTATTACTTTAATTCAGAAAAAAGTAATGATACTATAGATAAAGAACTAAAAGACAGTTTATTTTTGAATATTTATGACGGAGAAAGACTAATTAGGACATTAAAGAAAAAAACACCTAAAGAAAATGGATTTTATAAGTGGACTTGGAGAATGGATGAAAAAGGTAAAGAAAGACCATCTAGGAAAATAAGGAAAAACAAATTTGAATCTAGTGGAGTTTCTGTTAAACCAGGAAATTATAAGATTGAACTTACATTTAATGATGAAAAATCGTATTCAAGTATCAATGTTATTAATGATCCTAGAGTTGAGATTAATTCAAATTTAGATCAACAATATAATTCTTTAAAAGAAATTGATGACCTTTTACAAAAATCAGCTAATGTTGTAAGACAATTAGTAGAAAGTAAAAATACTGCAAATGATTTCAAAACTAGATTAAGTAAGCTTGATAAAGATAAATTTAAAGATGAAATAAATTTATCTTCAAAAATGGTTAAACAAACTGATAGTTTAGTGGCATTATTTTTGGGTAAAATTGACAAAAGACAAGGGATAACTCGTAACAAGGAGAGTAATGTTCAGGAGAAGATTTATAAAGCATATTACTACATTAGTTCAAGACCTAATGGAAATACAATAACAGAGTCAAATTTAATGAAGCATGCTAATAACTCATTAAACAAAGCTGTTAAACAAGTTAATGCATTTTTTACAGAGAAATGGAAAAGTTATAAAAAAGAGATGGATAAACTAGAGTATTCAGAATTTAAGGATGTAAAACAATTTTAATAAATATGAAAAATAAAAAACACTTAGACAAATTTATGATTCCATTTATAATTGGAATTATTGCTGTTATTTATAGTTGCTTATCTCCCGAAAAAAAAGATACTGCTACAAATTCATCTAAAGAGCTACAAAATATTACTTTAACAAAGGTTGTTGGTTCCCCAGAGTATGAAAATGCATCATTAAATGTAAAGGATATAGAAATAGGTGATAAAGAATCAAAATTCTCTTTTAACATAGAGAATTATGATCTTGGTGTACAAACTTCAAAGAACTTTGACTATCAACTAGCAAATTCTGCTAAGGGTCAACATATACATTTTATTGTAAATAACGGACCTTATTCTGCTCACTATACAGATAGTTTTTCAAAAGGTTTTGAGAAAGAGAGCAATGTAATACTTGCATTTTTGTCAAGGTCATATCATGAATCTGTAAAAAATAAAGATGCTTATATATTAACTCAGGTTGGAGAAAGTGATATTGACTTAGAAAACGAATTTTTATTTTACAGTAGACCAAAAGGAACTTATAAAGGTGCAGATACAGAAAATTTATTACTTGATTTCTATTTGGTTAACACAGAAATTTCAAAAAACGGAAATAAAGTAAGGGCTACAATTCAAGATACAGAGTTCATAATAGATGAGTGGGCTCCTTACTATATAGAAGGACTGCCAAAAGGAGAAATTAATATAAAGCTTGAGTTAATTGATTCTAGTGGTAATTTAATTAAAACTCCTTTTAATCCTTCGATAAGAAATGTAATTTTAGAATAAATTTATTTTAATTATAACAATCTAAATTATCACATAATTATTTTTTTTCATAAATATAAATAACATGCAAAAAATACTACTTACACTTTTAGTACTGTTAACTTTAAATTCTTTTTCTCAAGAAAATATTTCATATCAACAGCCTTCATCTGAAATATTAGAATTAGTTGAATTTGATAGACCACCATCAGTTATTTACGATAATAATAAAGATTATTTAATTTTTTTATACAGAAGTAACTATAAATCAATTGAAGAACTTTCTACTAAAGAATTGAGACTAGCAGGGCTTAGAATCAATCCTAAAACTAACATTGGTAGTAGGATTACATATTACAATAATATTAAGTTAAAAGGGTTTTCAGATTCTAAGGCTGATCCAAAAGAAATAGTAGGGATGCCAATAAACCCAAAAATATCTAATCTTAATTGGTCTCCTAATGAAAAGATGATTGCTTTTACTCATACAACTGATTTCGGAGTTGAACTTTGGGTGTTGAATTTAAAATCTAGATCAGCAAATAAAGTTTTTGATCTTAAATTAAACTCTAACATTGGAAATGTAATTAATTGGTTTTCAGACAGTAAAAATTTACTTGTTAAGGTAATTCCACAAGATAAAATGGATTTAATTGAGTCTAATAATGTAGTACCAACAGGCCCAACAATTTCATCAAATTTTGGTGAAAAAGCACAAAATAGAACATATCAAGATTTATTAAAAAACAAAACAGATGAATTAAATTTTGAGCAGCTTGCAACTTCTGAGTTATATAAAGTCTCAACAGATGGTTCTCATAAAAAATGGTTGAATAAAGGGATGTATACAAATATTTCTGTATCTCCAGATGGTAATTACGTTATGGTAAGTGAAATTAAAAAACCGTTTTCATACATAGTTACTTACAGAAGATTTCCTAACTCAGTTAATATATATTCGAAAAATTCTGAGCTTATTCAAAACCTAATTGATGTTCCTTTAATTGAAGAACTACCAAAAGGTTTTATGTCTGTAAGAACTGGTAAAAGAAATTTCAGCTGGAGATCAGACAAACCCTCAACTTTAACCTATGTCAAAGCTCTTGACTCAGGAGACCCCTCAAATGAAGTAGAATTTAGAGATGAAGTATTTGAAATAGAGAAGCCATATTATGGTGAAGGTATTAGCATATTAAAAACAATTAATAGATTTAGAGGGATTGATTGGGGAAATGATAATTTTGCAATTGCTTATGACTATTGGTGGAATACAAGAAATGAAAAAATATATGCATTTAATCCATCAAATAATAAATCAAAAATATCAATCCTAACTGATAGAAATTATCAAGATAATTACAGCGATCCTGGTTACTTTATAAAAGAAAAGAACTCGTTAAACAAAAATGTAATTAAATTAAAATCTGACAATGCCTTTCTTATAGGAGATGGATATACTAAAAATGGACAATTTCCATTTATTGATAAAATCAATATAAATAGCTTTGAAAAAAATAGAATATTTGAATCGGACTATATTGATAAATTTGAATCAATAATTGATTTTAGTCCAAGTAATAATGAATTATTTGTAAGAATTGAATCTGCTGTTGATTTTCCAAATTATTTTACAAAAAAAATTAATAATAAGAAACTTACTCAATACACATTTTTTAAAAACCCTTTTGATCCTATTAAAGATGCACATAAAGAAGTTATTAAATATAAAAGAAATGATGGTCTTGAGCTTTCTGGGGTATTATATTTACCAGTTGACTATGATAAAAAATCCAAAGAAAAGTTACCTATGATTTTATGGGCTTATCCAAGGGAGTTTAAAGATAAATCTAGTGCCGGACAAAGCACAAAAAATGAAAATAAATTTACGTATCCATATTATGGTTCAATGGTTTATTGGATTACTAAAGGTTACGTTGTTTTAGACGATGCTTCTTTTCCAATTGTTGGAGAAGATAATATTGAGCCAAATGACAGTTTTAGAATACAGTTAGTAGATAATGCAAAGGCTGCAATTGATGCTGTTGATAAGTTAGGCTATATAGATACTAACCGTGTAGCAGTTGGAGGACACAGTTATGGCGCTTTTATGGTTGCTAATCTTTTATCGCATAGTAATTTATTTTCTGCAGGAATCGCTAGAAGCGGAGCTTACAATAGAACCTTGACCCCTTTTGGTTTTCAAAGTGAAGAAAGAAGTTATTGGGAATCACCAGAAATTTATTATTCAATGTCACCATTTATGCACTCAGACAAGATGAAAACACCATTATTATTAATTCATGGTGAGGATGATAATAATTCAGGAACATACCCGATGCAAAGTGAAAGGTATTTTAACGCCTTAAAGGGGCTAGGCGCTACAGTAAGACTTGTTATGCTACCAAAGGAAAGTCATGGATACAGATCTAAGGAAAGTATTTTTCATGTATTGTGGGAACAAGATAAGTGGCTTGAAAAATATTTAAAGAATAAAAAAAAATAAAAATATGGGACTAACTAATAATGATATTTTTAAAAAACTCAGGGTGGCACACAAGCTAAGAGATAATGATATTATAAAGATATTTACATTGGTAGATTTTAAAGTTTCAAAAAGTGAACTTAATGCATTTTTTAGAAATGAGAATCACCCAAAATATATGGAATGTGGAGATCAAATGTTAAGAAACTTTCTAAATGCATTAATAATTCATCTTAGAGGTCCATTGCCTCCAAAAAAATAACTACCACTCTCTTTTTTTATTTAGCTCATTATTTTTTTTCAATTCTTCCTTTGAAATAACTTTTAAAAATGAAGGATGTTGTTCTATTGCATATTCAATTTTTGTAACAATATCTTCTGCTGTATCCTTTTCATAATCAATATCTAAAGGAGGTTTAATTTCCATTGATTGAAGGATATTTTTCTTTTTAATTCTCAGCCCTTTTTTATCAAATGATCTTCTAAAACCGTCAATTACAATGGGAATTACTATGGGTTTATATTGTTTAATAATAAATGCCGTTCCTTTTCTAATGGGTTTAAAAGGAGTTGTAGTTCCTTGTGGGAAAGTAATAACCCAACCATCATTTAAAGCTGTACCAATTTTAGAAACATCACTCATTTTAACTTGCCTTTTAACATCTTCGCCTTTACTTCTCCAAGTTCTTTCAATACTCACAGACCCAGCATATGCCATTATTTTTGGTAGTAAGCCAGATGTCATTGTTTCTTTTGCAGCAATAAAATACATATTAAGTTTAGGGTGCCATAGGTAGCCAACATTTTTAATAGAATCGACCCTTCCTTTTAAACTAGCATTAAATACATGAAACATAGAAACTACATCTGCAAAATATGTTTGGTGATTAGAAATAAATAAGACATTTTTATCAGGTAAATTTTTGATTATCTCAGAACCCTCAATTTTTAGTTCATTGAAACCTCTAAATCTGCGATGGGATAAAGTACCAAGAATACGAATTAACCATTTCTTTATAAATAAAATATGACCAAAAGGATTTCTCTTAAAAAGACCCACGTATAATTGATTAAAGCGCTAAGTTAATAAAAGTTAAATAACATCGTTAATTAAATCTCTTATTTCAGAGAGCATCATTGCTGTAGCTCCCCAAACATTATAGCCAGCTAATTTAAAGGTTGGTACTAACACATCATTTTGAGTGTTTAATTCATTTAATATAGTAGGAACTGGTATTAAAGTCTGAGTAATTTTGCAATTAAGTAAAGAATCTAAATCTATTGTAATAATTTCTTTAACCTCTTTATCGTCTTTCATAAAACAAGGTGGGTGATTTAATAAAACTAAAAAAGGGTATACATTAAAATTACTTGGAGGAATATAAATTTCCTTTAACTCTTTAATTAATTCATTTTTTTCTACAGCTACACCAATTTCTTCATAGGTTTCTCTAATTGCTGTATCAAATAGAGTTTTGTCATCCTCTTCTACTCTACCACCTGGAAAGCCAATTTGATTTGAATGAACTCCATTATAGGTATTTCTTAAAATTAATATTAATCTTACTAGATTATTCTCATCTGCGTACAATGCTGCTGTTACAGCGGCTTTCTTTGAGTTTAAGAGCTTATTACTATTAAGTTTTATAAATTCTTTTCTAAAACTTGGTGCTAGTTTAATTTGAGACGTTTTTGAATTTAAATTACTTAACTTTAACTTTGGTATTATACATTTTAGATCTTTAAAATTCATTTTTAATAAGTAATGAGATTACTATATCTGTTTTTAATTGCTTCATTGTTATCTTCCTGCACTATAGAAGATAAGAAAAATATAAATAAAACTAAAGTTACTAGTGTTAGTAAAGTAAAAAAAGAAGCTTCAAAAGATAAGTCAAAATTTGTTTTAACAGAAAAAAACGCTATGGATTTTTTCTTAGAATATGACAAAATTCATAAGGAAAATGTTATAGAATTAGACACTGATATGGGTAAGATTGAAATAACTCTTTTTAACGAAACTAAGTTTCATAGATCTAATTTCTTGTATTTATCTAAATTAAATTATTTCAAAAGCACACAATTTTATAGAGTGATTAATAATTTTATTATCCAAGGTGGAAATAGCGACAACAAAAAGATTTGGAGAAAAAGAAAGTCAATTGGAAAATATTTACTTCCTGTAGATAACAACCACGGATTTAAACATTCAAGAGGAATGGTAAGTATGCCTAGTAGTATCATAGAAAACCCTCACAAGCTAGCCTCTCCTTACGAATTTTTTATAGTTCAAAGTAAATCAGGAGCGCACTTTTTAGATGGAGATTATACTATTTTTGGTAAAGTTACAAAAGGAATGGATGTAGTTGATAAAATTGCCGGAGTAGACACTGATGATTTAGATTGGCCAATAAGTAATATTTTTATCAATAATGTTAAGGTATTACGATGACTATCACTCAGTTAAAATATATAATTACGTTAGAAAAAACTAGAAATTTTACTAAGGCAGCTTATATATGTAATATTTCTCAACCTACTTTAAGTATGCAAATACAAAAGCTCGAAGAAGAATTAAAAGTTAAAATATTTGATAGAACAAAAAAACCAATTGAATTATCAGAGATGGGAAATAAGATAATTGTTCAAGCAAAAAATATAGTAAATGAATTTAAAAAAATGGATGATGTTTTAAATAACAAAAAAGAGGTCCTAAAAGGACAATATATCTTTAAAAACTTTAAAAGTTAAGACCTAACTTTCAAAGACCAAGTAAAACTAAATTCTGAAACTTTTACATTGTTTGAGTCTACCCCAACCGATTTAAGCTCAATAGTGGCATTATTATTGTCTTGATTAAATGAATTAAATAAATCTTGTAATTCTTTGCCTTGATTACATTCAAAAATTATTTTTCCGGTTGCCTTCTTGAAAAAAGATGATTTATTTTCAACTACGAGATATGAAACATTCAGTCCACTTTCTTTAATAACATTTTTTATTAAAGAACCTGTTGTTAGTTCAGCAGCCATACCTTGTGCTGCCCAGAAAATTGATTTAAACGGGTTTTTATTAAACCAGGAATGGTTTATTGAAACAATTGATTTTAAAGAATCTAAATACTTTAGTCTAACTCCACAAAAGAATGCTGATGGAAGTTGGAAAAATAAAAAAAAAGTATATTTTATTGAATTCATATAATTATAATGATGCTAAATATCTTTCTGCGTCCAAGGCAGCCATACAACCTGTTCCAGCAGCAGTAATAGCTTGTCTATAAACATGATCAGCAGCATCACCAGAAACAAAAACTCCAGGAATATTTGTTTTACTAGACCCAGGCTCATTTACTATATAACCCGTTTCATCCATATCTAAGTATGGCTTAAATATATCAGTATTAGGTTTATGACCAATAGCTACGAAGAAACCAGTAACTGGAATTGTAGTTTGCTTATCAGTCTTATTATTTTTAACCAAAACTGAGTCAACAACTTGGTCATTGCCAATAACTTCAACAGTTTCTGTATTAAATAGAATGTCAATATTTTCTGTATTTTTTACTCTTTCTTGCATAATCTTAGAAGCTCTAAACTCATCTCTTCTAACTAGCATTGTAACTTTATTGCACAACTTAGAAAGATAATGTGCCTCTTCACAAGCAGAATCACCTGCACCAACAATTATAACATCTTGATTTTTGTAGAAAAACCCATCACAAACTGCACAAGCAGAGACTCCGCCACCTAGTTTTAAATATTTTTGTTCAGATTCTAAACCTAAATATTTGGCTGAAGCTCCTGTTGATATTATGATAGTTTCACAGTCTAATTCTTCATTATCATTAACCCATACTTTTAATCCATCATTAAACTCAACTTTTGTGACCCATCCACTTCTGACATCTGTACCAAATCTCTCAGCTTGCTTTTGTAATTGAATCATCATTTCAGGGCCAGTAATTCCATCTGGATATCCAGGGAAATTTTCAACGTCATTTGTTGTCGTTAGTTGTCCGCCAGGCTGAATTCCTTGGTATAAAACTGGACTCATATTAGCTCTTGCAGCATAAATAGCAGCAGTATATCCGGCAGGTCCTGAACCAATAATTAGACACTTGATTTTTTGAGAGTTCGGTTTCATAATTGAAAAATTAAATATGAGTAATTTAATAATTTAGTCGGGGTGGCAGGATTCGAACCTGCGACCTCCGCGTCCCAAACGCGGCGCGATAACCGGGCTACGCTACACCCCGAATAATTATAGAAGCCAAATATATAATTTTCTTTTAATATCTCTCTGATTTTTTTGTAATTTAAAGCAAAAAATAAAGTGAAAAAATTACTATCTAAAATATCAATATTCCTTCTTACTCTACAAGTATTCTCAAGTGAATTAAATCCTAAAGAAAATTACGAATTAATTGTTTCTGACTTAAATAACCCTTGGTCATTTGTCTTTTTAAACGAAAAGTCTATACTAATTACTGAAAAAGAGGGAAAATTAATCCATTTTAAAAATGGAATTAAAACTTATATAAATGGATTACCTGAAATTATAGATTTAGGTCAAGGTGGTTTACTAGACATTGAACTTCATCCAAACTATAAGGACAATGGCTGGATCTACATTACTTACGCTTCTTCAAATGATGATAAAAATGGAGCTAACACTTCACTTATGAGATTTAAAATAAATGGAAATACAATTACGAATAAAGAACTTTTATATAGTGCAACTCCAAATAGCAAAAAAGGACAACATTTTGGTAGTAGAATAATTTTTGATGAAAATAACCAAATATATTTTTCAATTGGGGATAGAGGAAACAGGAATGTAAACCCACAAAATATAAAAAGAGATGGTGGTAAAATATATCGTCTTGATGATGATGGAAGTATTCCAATTGATAATCCATTTGTAAAAGACCGATATGCAAAAAAAGCCATTTACTCTTATGGTCATAGAAATCCTCAAGGAATAGCTATCAATCCTTTATCAAATGAAATTTGGATTCATGAACATGGACCAAGAGGAGGTGATGAAATTAACATAATAAGTCCTGGTAAAAATTATGGCTGGCCTTTAGCGAGTTATGGCGTTAACTACATAGGAACTAAGTTTACTGATAATACAAGCTTGAAAGGAATGGAAGATCCTATACATTATTGGGTACCTTCAATTGCACCAAGTGGAATGGTATTTGTGACAAGTGACATCTATCCTAGACTAAAAAACAATCTTCTTATTGGTTCTCTAAAATTTGAATACTTACACATGTGTATCTTAAATGGTAATAAAGTTGTGAAGGAAGAGAAATTATTAGAAGGAATCGGTAGAGTAAGATCTTTAGAAATTGGTCCAAAAGGTTTTGTCTATGCTGGAGTTGAAAATCTTGGAATTATTAAAATCTTACCAAATTAATTATAACTTTGGTTAATAAATTTTATTAAATGTATTTAATTGGAATAACAGGTGGTACTGGCTGTGGTAAATCAACAATAGTTGAAAAAATCATTAATGAAATTTCTGATAAAGAC
>Ga0206126_10006203_pt1 | contig 10694 bp, 10 predicted proteins | sample Helgoland_Spring_5_FD_148621 | JGI IMG/M metagenome (GOLD analysis project Ga0206126, IMG submission 148621) | Pelagic subsurface seawater microbial communities from Kabeltonne, Helgoland, North Sea - Helgoland_Spring_Bloom_20160412_1 | ecosystem: Environmental > Aquatic > Marine > Epipelagic ...
ATTTCTGTTTCCTTAGATTTGAAGGTGGCCTCATGAGCGATCAAAGATTCATTATCGAAATGGGCATGGGCAATGATCAATATGGTCAGGATTATACCAAAGCCGCAGGCCGCGCGATTGAAGACGCCTTTCGGCACTCCGCCATTCCCATGTTCCAAGCGCTCGAACCCGCACTTGGCCTCACCCCGCAAGAGATGCGCGTTCAAGTGACCATTGGCGTCCAAGATCCGGCGCAAGTGGACACCGTAGCTCTGGTCTCAACCCTACCGCGCGGCCGGGCGGAGGTGCGTGCAGTTTTTGGCGGGCAAAATGTCACCAATCCGGATACTGGCAATGTCATCGTAATTGCCAGCGCAGCGATTGAGGCGTTCTTGCCCTATCAAGGCGACCGCACATAGAGGCTGATCAAAGCGCCCCTCTACATCTGGTTGGCAATTTCCAGAAGGTTCCCATCTGGATCACGGATATAAAGCGAGACGATCGGCCCAAGAGCCCCGCTGCGCTGCACAGGCCCATCTAACACCTCTTGATCACAGGCCTCGAAATATGCAGCCCACGCGTTCAGCGGTGTCGGCGACAAAAAGCACAGATCCGACGACCCGGCACGCGGTTCTGCGGCATGGGGTGTAAAAGGGGCCTGTGCCGGGTGCAAATTGATTTTTTGCGCGCCAAAGGCCAAAGCCCAACGCCTGCTGCCATCAGCCGCCTCAAATTGAAGTGCCTGCATTCCCAAAATGTCCCGATAAAACGCGACGCTTGCCATGATATCCGTCACTGTCAAGACCAGGTGATCCAGGCTGGCGATCATCGGGGGGGGGTTATCCATCATTTTTGTGCCTCAAACTTGCTGCTGCTCGAAAATCTTCAGGGATGTGATCCTCGCCATCTAGGATGAGCGCCGTCATAACTTTAGCTATCTTTGGGGCCATGCCAAAGCCGATCTTAAACCCACCATTGGCGATAAACCAATCGGGATGAACCGGATGCCGGCCCAACATGGGTGCGCGGGTAAAGGCTCGGGGCCTCACGCCCGCCCAGCGCTCGATCACGGGTGCGTCGCGCAGCTCAGGAAACAAACGCTTGGCCTTGGCTATCAAATCATCAAGCTGGCCATCCGTCTGATCTGACGATTTAAAGTACCGCTCACTAGTCGATCCAATGGCCACAGTGCCATCCAAATGCGGCACCACATGCAGCCCCTCGGCAAACAGCTGCGCCGCGCCAGGTCGGGCCAGATCCAACAAGGCCGCTTGCCCCTTAACCCCATTGCCAATCTCTTTGCCCAAAGTCTGTGACATCTCTACCAAGCCGCTCCAACCACGCGCATCGACAATCGCGCCCTGATGCGCGCCCGCGGCTGTGATCACCCCGCCCAACTCCAACACCGCCTGCCCCAGCGCCCTGGTGGCTTGCCGCGGATGAATATGAGCCGAGAGGGTATCGCGCACCAGCTGACCTGTTGCAGACGGTGGTGCCCAAGGCCCCGCCTTGCTGGTTGAAATGACCTCCCAAACCGCAGCATCTCCCCAATTTGCCGCAGCATCCGCGATGCGTGAAAGCGCAAGCGCAATCAATCTTTCTTCATTGATCGGTTGCAGTCGCCCATGATTGGCATAGCCAGTCGGAAGCCCTGATAGGCGTTCCACCTCCGGCCAGAATTCACGTGCAAGCAGGAGGCTTTCCAACTGGAATTGCTTTTTGGGCAGCCATAGATCCGGCGTATGGGGCGCTAAAGCTCCAACCAGCCCGCCGCTGGCGCCCTGCGCCACACCAGCCAGATCGATTACCCGCACCCGCGCCCCCCGTTGTGCGGCACAAAACGCAATCGACAGGCCAAACACACCAGCCCCAAGAATCGTTACATCAGCAGTTGCCAAAATCATCGCCCTTCTGCATGGTCATCAAAATACTTAGGGTAGACCATGCTCAACCACCAGCCCAATCGCATAGAATGGCGCGCAGACACGCCCTTCTCCACAAAATTTGATGACCCTTATTACTCACTCGACGATGGGTTGGCGGAAACGGAGCATGTGTTTCTTGCAGGCAACCATCTGCCAGACCGTTATTGCGATGGATTTCATATCGCCGAATTGGGGTTTGGCACGGGTTTGAACCTTTTGGTCTCCTTGGCCGCTTGGCGCCGATCCGGGCAAAGCGGCGTTTTACACTACACAAGCTTTGAGGCCTTTCCTTTATCACCAGATCAAATGATCACAGCCCACAAAGCCTTTGCGCCATTGCAGGACATAGCTGCGGAATTGGCCCCCTTGTGGGGCAACCGCATCACCCTGCCCAATCTGCGCTTTGAGGTGATTTTAGGCGACGCCCGCGACACCCTGCCCAAATGGTCAGGCCAGGCGGATGCTTGGTTTCTAGATGGGTTTTCTCCCGCCAAAAATCCAGAGCTCTGGGAAGCCAACCTCATGGCTGAGGTGGCCGCACATACCAAAACCGGCGGAAGCTGCGCCACTTACACGGCCGCAGGCTTTGTCCGCCGCGGATTGCAAGCAGGTGGATTTGAGGTCATCCGGCGCCCAGGTTTTGGACGCAAAAGGCATATGACCCAGGGAATTAAACCGTGAGTGCCGGCACCAATACACGGCTTGGCGTTCTGCTGATGGTGGCGACAACCCTGATCTTCTCGGTACAAGATGGTTTGAGCCTGCATCTTTCCTCCAACTACAATGTTTATATGGTGGTTATGGTGCGCTATTGGTTCTTTGCAGCTTTTGTGATGACCGTTTCAGCCAAGCAAGCTGGCGGTTTACGCAATGCGGCACGCACCAAACAGTCCGTACTTCAGGCCTTTCGCGGGGTGCTCTTGGCTGCAGAAATCTGCGTCATGGTCACCGCCTTTACCTTGCTTGGCATGGTCGAAAGCCTTGCAATTTTTTCAGCCTATACCCTCATCGTCGCGGCGCTCTCGGGGCCCATTCTCGGCGAGACCGTCGGTTGGCGGCGTTGGCTCGCAATTGCCGTCGGGTTTTGTGGGGTGCTGATGATTTTAGAGCCAGGATTCGGAGTGTTCTCCCCCTATGCGATCATCCCCGTTCTGGCCGCTTTCATGTTCGCACTTTACAGCCTGCTCACGCGATATGTCGCCCGCCTCGACAGCACCGCAACCAGCTTCTTTTGGACCGGCGTCATGGGGTGCCTGTTGATGAGTGTCATCGGCGCGTTTCATTTTGAGAATATGAGCCCAAGCGACTGGATCTTGATGCTTTGCCTGTGCTGCACCGGGGCGGTGGGACACTGGTTACTCATTCGCTGTTACGAGGTGGCTGAGGCCAGTGCCGTGCAACCCTTCACCTATCTGCAATTGGTGTTCGGCACCTCGATCGGCGTTTTGGTTTTTGGTGAAGTTGTACGCCCAAATGTGGCCATCGGCGCGCTTTTGGTTGTCGCGGCCGGGCTGTTTACCCTGTGGCGTGCAAGAGTAGCCAAGAGCTAAGACACGCGAGAGCTAAACCGCCCCCTCGGGGCGGCTTTGCGGCGGCAGCGCTACCGGCTAATCGGGCGCAGCGAAATTGCCGGAGCGGCGAAAATCGGCTCTGGGCTGTAGGCGCCCTTCAATTCTTGCAAAAACCGCAAAGGCAACGCTTGGCCCGCCAGACGCGCGCGATAATTGGGCAGGCTTTCCGTCACCCGCATCACGTAGTTGCGGGTCTCGCTGAACGGAATTTGTTCGATCCAATCGATCACATCCACCGCCGGCGAGCGCGGATCGCCGAGTTTGGCGGTCCAAGCATGGGCGCGGCTGGGGCCAGCATTATAGGCGGCGGCGATATAAACGGGACTATTGCCAAATTCTTCTGTCAGCTCCTCAAGATATCGAATGCCGATTTTTGCATTATAGTCTGGATCCTTCAGCAACTTGCTGCGCGAATAGCCTACCCCCAACTTACTGGCCATTTCTTTGGCTGTTCGGGGCATGACCTGCATCAAGCCCAGCGCGCCTACCCCCGAAATTGCGCCCGCAAAAAATTCACTTTCCCGACGGGCGATCGCCAAAGCTAACTCAGGCGCGATTGCGCCGGGCCGCATCAATCGCGAGGTCAACGGGTAGAAATGCCGTTCCATCATTGTCCCATAGCGTGAAGCGCGCTTGCCCAGCATAAGCTCCAAGTAAGGATGATCCATCTCTTCGGCCATACGGCCCATTTGCGCCAACCCCTTCGGACTTTGACTTTCAGCCAAATGGGTCAAAAATCGCACGCCAAACCGCGAACGGTCGACCTGAATCAATAGAAGCCCAGCCTCATAGACGCTGGACTTCACAAAGTCTGCCTGCCGCCACTCTAGTTCCACTTCAGTTCCAGCCAAACTGGGCTGCATCGGCAGCCCTGCCTCTTGGGCGGCGAGCAATCCGTAAAACGAGGTTTGAAAGCGCGCGCCCTGAGCGAAAGCCTGCTGCGCCTTATCTGCTTGGCCCAAGGCCTTGAATGCCCGACCTTGCCAATAATGGGTCCGGCCCAATGAAATTTCGCTGCCAACAGCCGATCCATGATTCTTAAAATGCACCAACGCTGTCTCGGGGCGTTTCAGTTTTCGCAGAGCAATAAAGCCCGCCAGCCACTCTAAGGCCGCGTAGTCATCTCCCGGTGCCAAATGGTGACTTGCGGCCAGCTTATAGGCTTTTGCATGGGCCCCATCCCACAGAAGATCCCGCGCAATAGACATACGAAGGCCAGCCCATTTCTCTGGTCGTCCCAATGCCAAGGTTGAGGAGGATTTTTGCAGCATCAGATCGATGGCACCCTCTGTGTGCCCGCGTGCAAGCCGCCATTGAAATCTGTCATAGGCCAAACCGGGATCGGATTTCAGGCTTTTTGGCACATTGGCCAGCAACCGCGTGACACCGTTTTCTTTCCTTTGCAGCGCTATTCGGGCCCGGGCCAAATGCGCCTGCCCGGCGGTGACGCGCCCCAGCAGTCGTTCCGCACTGGCCAAATCACCCTGCCAGAGCAAAAGATCTAAGCGTGCGGCATGTTGTGCTTTCAAATGCGGCCCAAACATCTCAAGATACGCGTCCTCGAGGCTGGCGAGCATGTTAAAACTTCTCCATCCCCATTGTGCCGCCGTGATGGCGCTCGCTTTCTGCCCAGTTTTATTGAGCGCCTGCGCCAGTCGCAAAGCGCCCTTTGCGGTCTTCGGCGGATGGTTAGAGAAAAAAGAAATCACATCCTGCGGCGCGGCATCTGGCTCGATGGTCGCCTCAGAGCGCTGGCGCAAATAGGGCAAACCGGGCCAATCCGGACGACGCTTTAAAAACGCAGTGGCCTCAGAAAATTGGCCGCGCCCCGCGCGCAGGCGATCCCATTGAATGAGGTCAACCGCCACCTGCCCCGCCGGTTTGGCAAGATCCAGCGCCTCGTCCCATTTGCCCTTCGCTTGCGCGACATAGGCAGCGCGCAAAGAGGCCAAAGCGGCCCCGTCCTGCGCCAAGGTAAATGTTGCGAAGCACCAAGAGACCACGAGATAAAGGAGAATGCGCATGAGCTTCAACTTGCGCTCTGAGGCAAAAACTTTCAATCGCAAATCTTGGCAAAACCGATGCGGCAAGCTAGTGTCCGCCGACGACTGCCCGGGCACTTACGCCCCAGATGAAAGGAAGCGCAATGATTACAGGATCTCTGCCTGCACTTGTCACGCCGTTTGCAAACGGCAAAGTGGATGTCGACGCGCTCAAGAAGCTGGTCGATTGGCACATTGACCAGGGCAGCCATGGGTTGGTGCCAGTGGGCACAACCGGCGAAAGCCCCACTTTGACACATCAAGAGCATGACATGGTTGTGGAAGTTGTGGTCGCACAAGCGGCCGGACGGGTTCCTGTGATCGCCGGTGCCGGCTCTAACAATACAGCCGAAACCGTACGCCTGGTCACAGCGGCCAAAGAGGCCGGCGCCACCGCAGCCTTGGTGGTGACGCCCTATTACAACAAACCCACGCAGGCCGGATTGAAGGCACATTTTCTCGCCGCAGCCGACTGCGGCATAGATATAATCATCTACAATATTCCCGGCCGTTCCGCAGTGGATATGAGTGTTGAAACCATGGGCGAGCTGGCGGATCACAAACACATCATCGGCGTAAAAGATGCCACAGGCGATTTGTCGCGCGTTCCAAAACAACGCCTTAGCTGCGGCGAAGGCTTTATTCAACTCTCTGGCGAAGACGCAACAGCCCTTGGCTTCAACGCCCATGGCGGCATCGGCTGCATCTCAGTGACCGCCAATATGGCCCCGGCTCTTTGCGCGCAAATGCAACAGGCGACGTTGGCTGGCGATTACGCAACCGCGCTCAAAATTACGGACAAATTGATGCCGCTCCACCTCGCCACATTCCAAGAACCCGGTCTGGTCAGTGCCAAATACGGCCTGTCCAAATTGGGGCTGTGCACGCAAGAGGTGCGGTCACCTTTGGTTGGTTTGAGCGATAACGCGAAATCCGCCATGGACGCTGCCCTGCGCCACGCCGGATTGATCAACTCAGCCCATTGCCCCAAGCCATAAGCTCGGTTTGGGGCAATGTGATTGCGCAATAGGCGGCCGGCCCATTGGCAAGCCGATTTGCCCCACCTATATAGGCGGAACCATGGCCCAAACAAAATCAGATCCCAATTACCGAATCATCGCTGAATATCGCCGGGCGCGATACGACTATGCAATTGAAAGCGATATCGAATGCGGCGTTATGCTCATGGGCTCTGAGGTGAAATCTCTGCGGGAAAAATCTGGCAACATCGCCGAAAGCTATGCGGCGGTTGAAGAGGGAGAGCTGTGGTTGGTGAACTCCTACATTGCCCCCTATGAGCAAGCGCAGACCTGGGGGCATGTCGAGAAGCGTCGACGCAAGTTATTGGTGTCCAAACGCGAGCTGTCGCGGCTTTGGAATGCCACCCAACGCGAGGGAATGACGCTCGTGCCATTGGTCATGTATTTCAACCATGTGGGCCGTGTGAAAATTAAATTGGGCATCGCCAAGGGCAAAAAGAACCACGACAAACGGGCGACAGAGGCGAAGCGCGACTGGGGTCGGCAAAAACAACGGTTGTTGAAGCAAGGCATCTAGACCGTCGCTGCAAGCGAGCTGCAAACTATAGGCCTTATCCCTCTTGTTTTGTTACTCTGCTGCCGTTAAATCGGAAGCCATCCCAAGGGGGCTGCATGGCACAGGACGATCCAAAAACACTTGTCTCGACACAATGGCTCAAGAACAATTTGAAACATCCCGACCTGCGCGTTCTGGATGCCAGCTGGCATTTGCCAAATGAAGATCGCAATGCTTTCGCTGAGTTTGAAAAGAGCCATATTCCGGGCGCGCGGTTTTTTGATATCGATGATATTTCAGATCACCGCTCTAGTCTGCCGCATATGGTGCCACCGGTTGAAAAATTCATGTCCCGAGTGCGCGCTTTGGGTGTCGGTGATGGGCATCAAATTGTGGTATATGATTCCAAAGGCCTGTTTTCTGCTGCGCGGGTCTGGTGGCTCTTTCGCATGATGGGCCATGACGCAATTGCCGTGCTGGATGGAGGTCTGCCGAAATGGATCGCCGATGGCAATCCGGTGGATACAGGTGCTCCGATCATTCGAGATCGCCACATGACCGTCCAGCTGCGCCCCCATATGGTGCGCGACGTCACACAGGTCGCCCATGCCGCTAAACTGCGCAATCACGAGATCATTGATGCCCGCGCCGCCGCGCGCTTTCGCGGGGATGCACCAGAACCACGCCAGGGCCTGCGGACCGGCCATATTCCGGGCTCAAAAAACCTTCCCTTTACCCAAGTGCTCAACGGCGATCATACGATGAAAACAACAGACGAGCTGCGTGAAGAGTTTCGCAAAGCTGGCGTCGATTTATCAAAGCCTGCAATTACAACCTGCGGATCGGGTGTCACGGCCGCCGTATTATCACTCGCCCTCGAACGCATCGGCAAGACCGATCACGCCCTTTATGACGGAAGTTGGACCGAATGGGGCCAGTTCCCAACCCTTAACGTCGCCACTGGAGATAGCTGATGCTCAGCAACCTGACCGCCCAACCACAAGACAAAATTTTGGCCCTCATGGCCGCTCATAGAGCCGACCCGAGGGAAACCAAGATCGACCTCGGGGTTGGGGTTTATAAAGACGCCACAGGCGCAACCCCCGTCATGCGCGCCATCAAATCCGCTGAAGAGCTTTTGTGGCAGACCCAAGAGAGCAAAGCCTACGTCGGCTTGGCCGGAGCTCCTGAATTTTCCGCAGCCATGATCGAATTGGTACTGGGGGAAACTGTGGCCGCAGATCGGCTTTCAGCCGTCGCCACCCCCGGCGGCACAGGAGCCGTGCGCCAAGCACTCGAGCTGGTGAAAATCGCAGCGCCAACAGCTACGGTCTGGCTGTCCAATCCGACCTGGCCCAACCATCCTTCGATCGTCAAATATCTTGGCATGCCCTTGGCAGAATATCGCTATTTTGACTCCCAAACAGGTGATGTGGATTTTGACTCCATGCTGACGGATATCAAAGCCATTCCCGCCGGCGATATCGTCTTGCTGCATGGATGTTGTCACAATCCAACCGGTGCAAACCTGACCGAAGAGCAAGAAGATCAGATCATCGCCGCCCTTGCGGCCAATGGCGCGATTCCATTCGTTGACATCGCTTACCAAGGCTTTGGAGACGGGCTTGAAGACGATGCGCGTTTCACCCGCAAAATTGCCAGTCAATTGCCCGAATGCCTGATTGCGGCCAGCTGCTCAAAGAATTTCGGCATTTACCGAGAGCGTACCGGGATTTTGATCGCCATCTCCCCAAGCGCCGCCCTGACAGCGACAACCCAAGGCAATATGGCGTTTTTGAACCGTCAAAATTTCTCATTTCCACCCGACCACGGTGCACGGCTGGTTACGATGATTTTGGCCGATACCGAACTGCGCAGCAGCTGGGCCAGCGAGCTGGAAGATACCCGCCTCAGCATGCTCGGCCTGCGTCAGCAGCTGGCCGACGAGCTGCGCCTGCGGACAAATTCTGACCGTTTCGATTTTATCGCAAAACATCGTGGGATGTTCTCGCGCTTGGGGGTTTCGCCTGAAGTGGTCGAAACCATGCGTGCAGACAATGGCGTGTATATGGTCGGTGACAGCCGGATCAATATTGCCGGGCTCAACGCGCAAACCGTGCCAATTTTGGCACAAGCGTTGGCTACGGCCCTCAAATAAAATTCAGTAAAATTCAGCCCTTCTGGCGGGATCGCACCTGCCAGAAACCGGGCACGCCGAAGCTTATTGAAGGCCAAGACAGCCGGAGATGGTCAATTACCGCCGAGCATGCCACACTGGGCTCAACAAATGCACTCCAGCGCGGTAAACTGCGTTCATAAAGCAATACCAAGCAGGCATATGGCAAAGAAATATTCAGGGCCAAGCAAACCCCTCGTCGCAGATCGCAGAGGACCGCTGCCCGCCCGCAAACCAAAACCGGGGCAAACCCCGCAAAAACCCCCTGCAAAGGGATGGTTTGCGCAGCTCCGCGCCCTGCTGTGGCGCGCTTTCTTGCTGCCCTTTCGCATGCTCTGGGCTCTCATCTGGCGGCTTGGGCTGGTGGTATGTTTATTGATCAGTCTCGGTGTTGCCTATTTCGCGTCAACTCTACCCGAAGCTCATGAGATGATCGACGGGCGGGCGGCCGGGTCGGTTACTCTTATGGACCGCACTGGTGCAGTCTTCGCATGGCGCGGCGACCAATTTGGCGGCATGATTACCGCCCAGACGATTTCACCATTTTTGAAAGCCGCGGTCGTAGCCACAGAAGATCGACGCTTTTATCGTCATTTTGGCATCAGCCCCCGCGGTATGGCCTCTGCCATTCGGATCAACTTGAGTGAGGGACGGGGTCCTTTGTCCGGTCATGGTGGCTCTACCATCACACAGCAGACTGCAAAGCTGTTGTGCTTGGGCGTCGCCTTCAATACGGATGATTGGCCCTCTGAACGCGAATATGAGCGGCAATGCCGCCGCACCACACTCTGGCGCAAGATCAAAGAAGCAAGCTTCGCGCTTGCGATGGAACTGCGCTACTCCAAAGATGAGATACTGACAATCTACCTCAACCGCGTCGCATTGGGCGCCGGCGCACGCGGCTTTGAAGCAGCCGCTCAAAGGTATTTCAGTAGATCTGCCAATCAAGTAAATGCGGCGGAGGCAGCCATGTTGGCCGGCTTGCTCAAAGCACCATCGCGGCTAGCGCCCACCCATAATCTGATGGGAGCACAAGCGCGTGCGAACGTGGTCCTTGGGCTGATGCTGCGGGAGAATTACCTCTCTGCTGCCGAGGCCAGCTTTGCCATTGCCAACCCCGCGGCCCTCAGCCCTGCAGCCACTGCCCGCGCGGGGGGGTATTTTGCAGATTGGATCATGACGACAGGTCCAAGGTATTTCACCCGCAACACCACGGAAGATGTACTGATCCAAACCACGTTGGATCAAACCATTCAAACCGCGACAGAGCAGGCCGTCCGCCGGGTGTTCGATGACAAAATCTCGAAGAGTTCCAAAGCAGAAGTCGCGGTTGTGGTAATGAACAAAGAGGGCGCCGTTCGGGCCATGATCGGCGGGCGTGACACGCGCACGACCGGGGCGTTCAACCGTGCCACTCAGGCGCGACGACAAACCGGATCTGCCTTCAAGCCCTTCGTCTATGCCG
>Ga0206126_10006208_pt1 | contig 10690 bp, 7 predicted proteins | sample Helgoland_Spring_5_FD_148621 | JGI IMG/M metagenome (GOLD analysis project Ga0206126, IMG submission 148621) | Pelagic subsurface seawater microbial communities from Kabeltonne, Helgoland, North Sea - Helgoland_Spring_Bloom_20160412_1 | ecosystem: Environmental > Aquatic > Marine > Epipelagic ...
AAAAAAGAAATTTTATCATAAATTGTAAGGTTGAAGTAGAAGATCTGTTACAGATTGGTTGCGAAGAAGATAATACAAGAAATGCTGGTATCATGGGTTGTTTAGATATAGGGAGTGAAACTAATGAAGATGGTATTTTAATTAGTATTGACGCATGTACATTAAAATCAAATCGTATTGAAATAGGTAACAATTATAACAGTAGTCGTAATGCTGGGTTCTTATCTTCTAATAATATTAACATGTCGTCCCTAACCAATTCAGTTAACATAATAGGTAATACGTTAGAAGGCACTACTTATATATTAATAGCATCTCCACCTGATAATCTATCGGCACCTGAAAATTTTAATACTAATTATAATAGTGGGTTTTTATCCGCTAATGAAGTAGGAGAAATAAATCAAACTGATTTTACCATACTTTTTCAAAATAATACAATAGTAACTGAGGATATGGGATTAGCATTAATGCCAGAAGTACAACTAATAATAGGCTTCCCTTCGCGAAGGATAAATTCAAATTCAGTTTTAATCTCTATTACAGAAATTTACAATAATTGTATATTAGACGTTTTAAATATAAATATAAATATTGCTAATGAAATTATAATTCTTGAATCAAATATAAGCATCATTAATAGACAGTATTATTTTATATTTAATAATTCTTGTATTGCTATTGATAGAAATCGTAGTAATTTAACAATTAATGACATTAATGTATCAGCCAAAAATATTATTTGTGGTAATTCTATTGTCAAATGGGTGGATAATGGGGTGGTAAACCATGAAGAAAATGCATATTACAACTCATTAATACTTTCATTAATAAATAATATAGATAGTTTCATTCAAGAATCTATACCAATTTCAATAACGAATTGTAATGTGAATGTAGAGGAAAATATATTAATACAAAATAATTCTACATTATATTGTAACATTCAGATTATATCATCGTCTTTTGCTACTAATTTAACAATAAGTAATTGTAATACTGATATAAATAAGGGTAATTTATCTATTAATAATCACTCTTCATTGATATTTCATTCAGAATCTTTAAGAGACTTTGGATCTATGCGTCCAAATACTTACACATTAGATAGTGAAACTACAATAGAAAATTGTACTACTACAATAAATAATGGGGACACAAGTATAACTTCTAACAGCGGACTTATCTTTTTATTAACTTTACTACATGGTAAAGAAATTGAAGTTAACCAAAATTCTGCTGAATTAAATAGTAATCTGAATATATCTAATTGTAAATTATTATGTGAAAGAGGAACAATTAATTGTAGTGTGAGTAGTTGTCTTTTGCATCTATTAAGACCAGTTGTTTTTATCAACGACCTGTATTTTGAACAAGAACAAACTATGTTATTAAAATTTGAATATACAACTACCAATTGTAGTATAAATGCTAGAAATATGATTTTAGATTCTTCCAGTGGTGTTTTTAATACTGGTTGGAATGACGCAGACTCGTCTTTCGTCCCCATATATTATTTTATAGTCTCTGGTTACTCGGCTAGATCCCCGACGCCTGTAACTTTATTATTTAATATTCAAAATACAAATATAGCTATATCTAACAATCTAGAATTAAATGGAGAGTATTCGTCATTGATAAGTAGTAATAGAGCAAATGGATTTACATTTGCTCAGGCAAATGATCCAATATTATTTGACCAATATTCAAATTATAATACTATTTCCGGTTCAACAATTAACGTTTCTAATAATATATCTTTAAAAGGAACATATTGTTCATTATTACATACTAGACGTGAATATATATTTAAGTACTCCGACGCCGAGTTGGATAATTTATATGGATTTTGGGATGAATTAACTATAATTAATAATGTGGTAACATGTCAAAATGGTGATATAATAATTGCCGATGGTCCAACAAATGCTAATAATTCTGGGCTTATATCCATAGGCAATTTTGGGGGATATGCTGCTGATGATCACTTTGTAAGTTCATTATTTAAAATAACATGTACAGATAATAATTTAATTGCTACAACTGGATCAGTTATTAGTAATAGTACAGATACCAAAAACACAATTATTTATATAAATAATTATTATGCGAATACAGTTAATAATAATATTTGGGAAATAGGTGTTGACAAGGGTGATGTAACAATCAATAATTGTGTTGTTGAATTTTGTAAAGAAGTCGCAATCCAGGGGGAGCCAACTATTACAAACGATCTAGAAATCGAAGACTATGATGATCCTAATAAAAGATATATTTCAACTGATAAATTTACAGAATTAAGTGTTAAAAGTTTCGCCAATAATCAGCTTACTAAATTAGATTGTGTTACTATTGATGGTTGTTCAATACCAGATTTAGGGGGAGAGCTTAGAGGTGTAGCTGCTTTCTTATCTCCCACATCGGAAGCAGGAACAGGACGTTCTAGTTCGCGTAGTATATTAAGACGCACTAACTTCCGAAAGAATGTCACCATTCCATGTGAGTTTATACTTAATAATTTTCCAAATTGGAACAATAATCCCGGATTCGTTGGAAGTCAGAGCGACAGATTACTTTTCATGAAGCTCTTTGCTGCCAATAAATCATATAATGTTCCAAAATTATAAAAAATAATTAAATAAACATGTATAGAATTATTTTTTGCGTATATACTCGTCAATAGAAATCAACTTATTTAATATCTCCTGTAAGATGGCATTATCAACCTGTGTTGTTTTCTTCACTTCGACTGGTGGTGGATGAGAGAAACCAACGCTTTCCCTATCCCGTATAACCTGCTCCAACATAGAATTGACATCTCCACTATCTTCATCCTTATCAGCAAAATTTACATCAGGGGGAGGAGGTTTTGCATTAAATTTATTAAATTCATCTTGTTTTTTGGATAAGTCATTTTCAAATGCGTCTCTTTTTGATTTCTGTATATCAGATGCTGTGTATACTTCGTTATTTTTATAACCCTTCATTAATTCTAACATGAGATCCAAAAAAAGTTTATTCCTATCCATAACTGATTTATTAGCATGTTCATTCTGAATCTTCACTACATTAATTTCAAATTCTTCACGAACTCGTGTAAAATAATTGCTGTCTATTCCATTAAAAGCACCATTACGTTGTAATACTTGCCACAATTTTCCCTTATTTTCTGTTTTTGTAAATTCATTTTGTTCAACGTCAGGATTCTCCATATTTATATATACATTTATTTGAAGAAATCTTTAATAGATGTTTGATTATCTTTCTTACACAATTGTAAATATTTATCAAACAACAGAGCCTTCACTTCATTATTCTTCAACTTCTCTTCCTTAGATTTATACTTATCTTCACTTAACTTCGTTTTATGTTGCTCCAAATCCTTGTAAAATCTGCGCTTCTTACCCAATTTGTCTTTGAATCCTGGAATTTCGTCCAATACCAAAGCAAAAACCTGTAAAACAGGTTTCATAATCTGATTCGAAATATAATGTGCGTAATCAATCTTCATCGTCTTTGGATTTTCCAATATATAGCTTGGCAGTTCTATTTTTTCACCTTGTTTCGCCTTCTTATCTGGATGAACCACATACACATATGGTATACGATCACCCGATTTTGGCTTGTTTCCTGGGTCACGCTTCGCTATGCGGTCTGCCAAAACCTTGTGAGCAATCTGATCTGGATTTTTATACATTGATCGCAAAGATTTTGTGATAATGAGTTTCTCCATACCATACTGCTCATCGACAATATTTTGTAGACATTCTTGTAAATACTTGATTGCCATTTCAATATTCTTATCCTTCATCAAGATATCAATGATTCCTCCATAGACATCCTTGACAATTGGAGCGTTATCACGACGTTTCAATACAATACCCATACTCTTGCGCTTGCCTTTATTAGCATCAAGTTCGTGAAGAATACCAACATAACGTTTTTTAGATAGCAAACAGAATGGTAAGAATGTTTTCTCATATTCCAAATCGTGTGGTTTTTTCAAAAACTTTGTCGCCACTTCCCCGACTTCCTGTGCCAATTCAATCGTCATTTCCAGCGCAAGCTTCCCCTTGATTGGCGTACCATCCAGTTCAGTGAAGTAGAAGCAAAAGAACACACTGTCAGTATCTCCATAAATGTATTTAGCATTGGATTTCACTTTTCCTCCAAAGACTTTTGACTCCATTACTGTGTCACCATAGACCTCCTCGATGACGCGTTTCGCATATGTCAAAAGCTTGCGTCCAGTAGCAGTCGTAGATGCTGCCACATCTGGCTCATAAAATGTGCTTGTCTTAGCGCCTGTTTGACCATATAGCGAATTGGCAGTCAGTTTAATAGACAATTGGCGTTTATCATATACATTTGCCATGAAAGCATTAGTCTCTTTTGCTTTTAGTTTCTTAGTCGCCTTTCGGGCTGCTAGCAGTTCCGACAAGACAGAAGGCATAATAGCTTTATCATCGTTTGGATATTGAGCGAACCGACATTGCTTTGTACCAGTTTTCACCTTTGTGGCCGCTGCCTTTGGAGTCTTACGTACATACTTAAATGTATCATATGTAACATCTACATATTCATAATCTTCCAAATTATCATATCGTTCATCACCTGTTTCACGAATGAGATTGTCTTCGAGATCATACTCTTTCGTCCAGACTTTGCTAGAATGACACAAATTCTCACTAATCATTGATGATGGATAAAGTGAACTGTAATCCACACAGGCAACTGGATCATCCAGATACAAGTTACACTTAGGTTCAAGAACAATGGCGCCTTCATAACCATCTTCACCTTCTGCCTTTTCAATAACAGGCATTAGCGTGTTTTTCTCCCGACATTTTTTAGCAATAAAACTAGTGAGCTTAATACCCTGACCACGCATGACCAAGAAATTAATGGGTACACTACACAATTTAGCCATTTCCACAAACTCGGTGATAATGTCGATCTTTTTAAGAAGCTCATAGACCAGATTACAATCCTGAATACAGTATTTCGCAACAATGGCGCGTTCAGATGGACCTTGTCCAGTCAATCTGAAAATATCCTGAGGCGTAACATCGTCCTTTGCCATACACCAGCGAATATGCTTATTTTCACGGAAAGCAACATTACCGCTGATTACAAAGTACTTCTCGTTGCGATTCATTTCCATAACCTCAAATTTTTCACCGTCGTTGTATTTATCAGTGGTGTGTTCGATTTCCTCAAAGCAAACAAAATCATGCTCGCGTAATCCATCCAAATTCTTAGAGTAAATACGTGTTTGCTTATTCTCCAATGGTTCGATCTTAATCACACCGTCACCAATAAAGTAACCGGATACGTAATCGAGCTTATACTGCTCCAAATTCACACTCCTACGAAAATAGTTATACAAATCAATCTGTAATCTGCCAGCCATCTTAATATAATGAAGGTCATGTTGACCACTGGCGATGACAATACTACTTTCTTCGATCTTTACTTCGTTTGTTTCATAATCCATATTGCCACACATCTCGCCTCGATTGCGCGACATCCGCAAAAATTCTGTTACACATTTTGTTTCCTTGGCGCGTTCAAACATAAAGATATAGTCAAACCCAAAGATGTTATATCCAATAATAATGTCGGGATTTTCACGTTGAATAAGCTTAGTCCAAGCCAAAAGTACCTCACGCTCAGTTTCATAACTCTCAATCTCAGCGTTTTGAATTTGATCACAAGTATCCAACACAATAGAATGATTCAGATAACTTTTCTCCTCACCAAATCGCGTAAAAGTAGAACCAATAAAAGTCACCTTATCACCCTCCACCAGAGGGAATATACTAGACAGGGCACTATTCACAGCATTCACCTTTTCATCTTTTGGTAACGAGGAGTGAAATACATCAACAATATTTCCATTTCCATTTGGCGTCATTTTCTGCGTTTTTGTACCACCACTATTTTTTTGCGAACCAGAATATACATTATCATCGTGTTCGTCGACGGATACAGAATGAAACCAGTTTTCAATACTGTCATCACCTGCTGTACCCTTCGAATCCTGAATATCCATCTCTATCAACATTGGCATATATTTATCCATAATCTCTTGTGTCACCTTTGATTTTGTATAAACAAAATCGATTCCATCTTCTTCATCAGCAAATCCAAAGGCACTCTTGACACATTTTTCAAAAAGCGATTGGATTTCATCGCGTGCTCCCTTAAATTTAAGAATCTTTTCCACAATTTGATTTGCTAATTTTTTGTAAGTCTTTTTAGGGAGTGGAAAGTCGCCATGACTACTGCTTGCCTCAATATCAAAACTACAAATTTTATAAGGTACACTCGTTTCTTTATCGGGCAAAGAAATTATTTTACGATAATCGATTTGATACTCGAAGTCACATGTAGTCAAATTAGTATGAGTTCGATAATTTTCGTTCAGAGAAATCCATCCAGATGGACTAATTTCCTTTATATGAAAGAATCGCAATAGCGGTGGAATATTGGATTCGTAGAGTTCTAGTCTGTCTTTACCAAACTTAAAACCAGATTTTAAGAGTTTTCCATCTTTTGAAAACCACAACTTTCGCACTCTGTAAAATACCCGCATATTCACAAATTTCAATACCAAAAACTTATGAAGTTTTCCGCCGTCAAACCCATAAAGTTTTTTACGACGTATGAGCTTACAATCTACCAAACCATCGCGGTTATAATCAGTTAGAGTATGTTCTTTGACAAACTCTACAAATTCTACTTTGTGTCCTAGACCCCAATGATCCGGAATTTTCACGTAGAAGAATGGTGTATAACCTTTGACTATAATAGACGATGTTTTGCCGCGTTCATTAATTCCAAACATTTGGATCGTAAATTCAAGGTCATCCTTTTTCTTTTTTTTCGCCCCATCGTCCATATCCTCATTATCATCCTGTTCCTCCTTTTTAACATCTTTCACACCAAACTCCAATAATTTGAATGACCGTGATTTAATTTTAAGCGTCTTGCCCTCTTCTAGGTTAGACATTATTGTATGGATACCAGACAATAATGCCTTATTTTTAATTCAATTATCTAATAGAATTACGATTTCACTCTTAATTGCGATTTTTCTTAGTCTTACGCTTTGATGTAGCAAGTTGTTTCTTAGATTTTTTGCCTTTCTTAGTTTTTTCAGGTGTTTCATCATTTAATTCAAGAAGACGATCATATAAGGAAACCGGCATCATTTCACCATTTTCGCTATCCTTATAAAGAGGTGTCTTACTTGCAAAGGATTGCTGTAAAAAAAACAATCCAGCAGGTACAGCTAAGTTTTTTAATGCGGGATTACCACCTGTTTGTTCTTCCGATAATTTAATATTTAAATCCTCATTATTCAAATCCAACTTCATCTTATAGTATAGAGAGAACTTTTATTTCTAAATCGTACTATATGAAACTACTCTAATTGTTATAATAACGTTTAATATCAGGTGTTTTTTTCACCTCTCTTTTATTTTTTACATGTGTTAGAATTTGATTTACAGTTTCTACATTTGGAATTATTTCACGCAATGCTTCTTCTAAAAAACGAAAAGTCAATGCTTGGGTACTTTGCGTCTCACTAAATCGAAGACGTCCGTCTGATATATTAACAGTTTTATCGGATAAATTATTAGCATTAGCATAATGATGAATGTTTTGAGTTAACATGTTCTTCTCTTCGCGCAAGGTTTTAATTTGTTCCTGTAATGTTTTAACCTGATTATCAACACGTACCCATGTTCGAATATTATCTTCGAAAGACGTCATCGTATTTTATTTTATAATAATCTATGAGAGTATTTTTCTCTCTCGAACGAGTAAAACAAATATAGCAAGAATGAGGAAGAAAGCAACCAACACAAATAATATTGAAATATAAATATACGGATATATCTCTTGTAATAACATAGAAATAAAAGGACGCATACATTTTTTGAATTCATCTGTTTTCATAAATTCCACACAATAATTAAAAAAACTATTTGGGTCCATTATATTACATTTAGAATAATTTCGTATGATTTTATACTTAAAAATACGATGATACATAAATAAATACATGCTTCAAGAACCATCAAATGATTTTGCTTTTAATGAATTACAATTAGGGCCACCTACTGGGTTACAAGGAGGTTCTTATTTTACAAAATTATTACTCAATGATAACAATCTATACTTACAGGTTCCAAAATGTCTTACTAAACAAGGTATTGTGGTAACCGAGAAAAAGAAATACTGTGATCTAATGTTTTCTCGTGATGCTGTGGATATTATTGCTTGGTTTGAGAATATTGAACGTAGAGCACAGCAATTACTTTTTGAGAAAAAGAACATATGGTTTCATGATGATTTAGAAATGAGTGATATCGAGAATTCTTTTACATCACCCATTCGCTCCTATAAGAGTGGAAATTACTATTTAGTAAGATGTTCTGTACCAAAGGTTGTCACTCCTGAAACCATTTCATGTTATAATGAGTGTGAAGAACCGGTATCCCTTGATGAGATAAATGAAAATGATGTTCAACTTATTCCAATTGTTGAGGTGCAAGGTATTAAGTTTTCATCTAAAAACTTTCAAATAGAGATAGGATTAAGACAAATAATGGTTATTAAGAAAAAAGAAATTTTTAAGAAATGTATGATCCGCATTGCGAAAACTAATAACGAAGATGAATTTAGCAATGTTTCTATTCCTAATGGTGATACAGAAAAGGAGGATGAAGCTACAGTAGCAACAGTTGAGGAAGTTGTTGAAGAACCAATTGTTGAAGAACCAGTTGTTGTGGAACCAGTTGTTGAAGAACCAGTTGTTGAAGAACCAATTGTTGTGGAACCAGTTGTTGTGGAACCAGTTGTTGAAGAACCAATTGTTGTGGAACCAGTTGTTGAAGAACCAATTGTTGTTATTGAGTCGCATATTGTTGATGAACCCATGATGAATGAAAAACTTGTAAACAATGAGGAACATTCTGACAACAATGAGAAGGAAATCACTAATGAGGAATCAGAAACAATATTAATTCAACAAACAAAAGTTAATGAGGAATCTAAATCTAATAGAGAAGCTATCCCGAATGATTTGAATGAAATAGATATTACAACTATTCAATCAAATTCAGAGGAATCATTAACTTTGCGAAACCCATCAGAAGTTTATTATGAAATGTGGAAACATGCTCGGGAACGAGCAAAAGAAGCAAAAAAAGAAGCATTGACTGCCTATTTAGAAGCAAAACGAATTAAGGAACATTATATGCTTGATGTTTTAGATTCTGATTCAGAAAGCGATATTGAAGAAAAGGAACATGAACTGGAAGTTGAGGAACATTAAGCATTTGTTTAGCAGAATTCATAAAAATTTTTTATCAACACAATTTATATAAGATGAAATTGTTGAAAACTCTTCAAAAATCAGTTAAGGCGCATCACCTTCTTCTTTTAGGCGTTGTCGTTGCAGGAATCGCCCTCTATGTCTATTCTTCTAGAAAATCTTCGTTTCATTCTGGTATGACCAACATGGATATGCCAGAGGATATGCCAATGGAAATGGGTATGCCAGAGGATATGGCTGATAGCCAGGTTTTAGTAAATGAGATGAAGATGGCCGAGGTTGGTGAAATGCCATCTTCCAGTCAGTACAAGATGCCAGCTGCTTCTGCCACCAACGGTGTTAAGCCATCTGCTCCTCTCGGACACAATGAAACTCATGCTGCCATCACTGGTATTCAGGGTCGTTCGGCTGGATTAAGCAACTGTGCCAAGCAGGCCAAACAAGACCCTGCTTCTCTCCTCCCTAAGGATGAGAACAGTGAATGGGCTCGTCTTAACCCATCTGGAAACGGTACATTAGAAAGCGTCAACCTCCTCAAATCTGGATATCACATCGGTATTGACACCATCGGCAATACTCTCCGTAACGCCAACCTCCAAGTCCGCTCGGAACCAGCCAATCCACAAGTTAATGTTGGACCATGGAACAATACCACCATCGCTCCTGATTTAATGCGTGTTCCTCTTGAAATTGGCTGTGGTCCACAGTAAATAAAGTTTGAATATAATATTTTAGATTATTAATATAATAATGAAAATTAACATTTTTGCTATTATATTAATTGTATTATCAGTATTTTTAGTATTAAAATTATACCATGACTCTGAATTGTTTCAATTAAGGTGTATTATATCCGATGTTGATGGCAATGAATATTGTGTCCGTGATCGCACCAAATTAAATGAGGCCGCTGATTTATTAGCTACTACAACTACCAAATGTTCAAAATTAGTTGCTATGATGGCCGAAAATAAACCAGACCAAGATATTACAAAACGATTAAAAGAAGGATTTAATCCAAAAAAAATTAGAGAAACATTACCTACAAGTAGTCATACCGCATACAGTGAAAACAAGGGTGAAAAAATTGCTTTTTGTTTAACTAAGCGTAAAGATAGTAATGAAAACAAACTTATTGACCCAAATACATTGATGTTTGTAGCTCTTCATGAATTAGCTCATGTAGCTACTCTCAGTGTCGGTCACACACCAGAGTTTTGGAAAAACTTTAAAATTATTTTAGAAAATGCTGTCGAATATGGACTTTATGAACCAATAGATTATAAAAAAAAACCAACTGGTTATTGTGGAATGACAATTTCTGACAGTCCTTTTTACGAT
>Ga0206126_10006210_pt1 | contig 10690 bp, 2 predicted proteins | sample Helgoland_Spring_5_FD_148621 | JGI IMG/M metagenome (GOLD analysis project Ga0206126, IMG submission 148621) | Pelagic subsurface seawater microbial communities from Kabeltonne, Helgoland, North Sea - Helgoland_Spring_Bloom_20160412_1 | ecosystem: Environmental > Aquatic > Marine > Epipelagic ...
CAGTGCTGGCGTCGGCGCGGTCGAGTTGGCAGATCGAAACGATGTCGGGTGCGAGAGTGGCTGCAGCGACCTCGGCAAGATGAGAATGGTGGGTGAAGAAGAGCACTTGGGTTTTACGCGACAGCTCCGCCAACACGCGGAAGCCTGCCGCCGCTCGCTCATCATCGAAATTGACGAACAGGTCATCCGCCAGGAACGGCAGCACATGCCCCTGATCGACAGCGTCTTCCACTGCCGCGACGCGAAGCGCGAGGTACAACTGGTCAACCGTTCCCTCGCTCATGCCTTCGACCGGCACCACGGTGGCACCATCGGCCCGCACCCCGGCCAGCCTGGGTCCGTCTCCTTCGAAATCCACCACCAGCTGTCGGAACGCGCCTAACGTCAGCGTATCGAACAAGGTCGATGCCCGCGCCAACAAAGGTGCCTGTTTCTCTTGACGGTAGCGCTCGATCGCAGCCCGCAGAAGCCGGGCCTGTGCCCGCTTGCGGATATACTGCTCAGCCTGTTCGGCCATCTCGCTTCTGGCCTCAGCCATTTGGAAGGCCGCAACGGCGGCCTGCGGGCTGTCGCCCATCGTTGCAAACTCCAGAGCCGCCGCTTCGCGCGCAGCGCTCAGGCCTTCAGTCCGACTGTTGAGAGTTTCGATCTCGCTCGTGAGACGGTCAGCGTCTGCGGCCAAGATGTCCGGATCTGCACCCACGACCTCTGCTATCAGCTCTTGCAGCGCGCGACCTTCGCCGTGGCTTACGATTTCACTTTCAGCTTGGCGAAGCGCTTCACGGCGCTCCCCCGCCTCTATCGACTGGCGCAGCACGTGACGCAGATTGGTGGTGTCCTCGCTGGCGGCGTTCCCAAGCAGGGGTGCTAACTCTGCGCTGGCCATCGCAAAGCGGCCTTCCGCGTCTTTTGCTGCATCCCGGGCCAGGCCGATCCGACGGTCCAGATCTTCGCGCCGATCCGCGTCTCGCACCGCGCCTGAAATCAGAGCGTCGATTGCGCTGAAGAGATCGCTGGGCGCGGCTCCAAGACTCAGGCTCTTGCCCAGCTCTGCGAGCTGCCTGTCGAATGACGAGACGACTTCGAGGGTCTCGGCATGGCGTAATTCAAGCGCCGTCGCCCGCTCGATGTGACCTCGCAGACGGTCAATCAACTCCAGCCTGACCCTGGCGCCCGCGAGACCGGTGTCGATAGGCAAGCGCGCTTTCACCAGCGCGGGCTCCCATGCCGCCATCCATATCTGGCGGACCTTGTGTGCGGTCGAAGCCAGGGAGGTCGCCTTGCCCAGACCCAGCTCTGCAGCCTCAAGCTGAGCGGCGGCGGCGACGTGCCGATTGCGCGCCTCGCTCGCCGCCTCCACCCGGCTGTCGGCGTCTTCGAGAAGTTGCTTCAAGCTGCGGCCAAGCGTCGGGGCCACATCCAGAGCCGCCAACAGCACGGCGCGTGCGTCGTTTTCTTGGCTTTCTGCGGTGCCCTGATCGCGCAGGGCGGCCTGCAGCGCCTGGATTGCGTCAAGAGCGTCGGATACCGCATCGCGCCAAGCCGGATAAGCCTCAGGTGAAAGACCGGGACAGGCTTTGTCGATCAGCTGTTCGAAGTCGGCCGCAGCCCGCGTCAGTTCAGCCTGCGCAAGACTGCGGCGCTCGGCAGACTGCTCAGCCCGCAGGGCGACCTTTTCAAGCTCCTGTTCCACGGCGACCAGACGGCCTAAGTATTCGGCCGCCTCGAATCGCTCATCGGCCAAGCGGTCTCCCATTGCGATCGCGGCATCCATGCCCGCGGCGGCGGCCTCGACTTGGGCGACTGCAGGACCGCCCAGAAGCTGTGATTTCAACGGCGACCACGCGTCGTCCCGCGCGGCCCGCGCTTGCAGTAGTTCGCCTTGGGTTGGCGCGGGCCAGGCCGTCGCTTGCTGGCTCCTCTCGAGTTCGAGCTGTTGTTTGTGTTCCTCGTCACGACGGTTCGCAGCCGTCTCCTCCGCCAGCGCTCGCCTGGCCGTCTCCACACGCCGGGTCGCAGCCGTCACGTCTTCGTCCCTAGGGAGGATAAGTTCAGCCAGCGACCCGGCCTCGCCGGACCATGGCGACAGGGCTCGCAGGCGAGCCGTCAAAATCCCTTCAAGCTCCAAGGCATTGGACTGGGCTCGCAACACGGCGTCAGTCAAAGCGCGTTCGCGCAGGCTGCGAACGAGATTTTGCAGGTCCTTCACGTCGGTCGGAGGGGCAGCGGCGGCGGCCGCTTCTGTCGCTCGATCCTTAATCGTGGTCGCTTCCGCGAGGCCGGCTTCCGCTGCCCGAACCTGTTCATCGATACCGCTGCGGCTTTCGATCAAGCTTTGCAATTCAGCGATGTCCGGGCGAGCGGGCAGATGCGCCCTGAGCTCGTCGAGCCCGTCGCTGGCCCAACCGATTTCGCCGGCGATTTGCCGCAAACTCTCTTGCTCGGCCTTGAGCTGCACATCCAGCTGAGGGACCTCAAGCCCCCGCTCTTCCACAGAAGCCTTGCGATCACGAAGCGCGTCAAAGGCGCTCTTCAGGCTGAGGATCTCGGGCCGCACGGGTGTGTCCACGAGCGACTGGGCCAAGGTGTCCTGCTCGGTCTGAGCAAGACGAAGCTCGGCCGCAGCCTGATCGCGCGCCTGCAGGGCCGCCTCGTAACGAGGTTCGCAGTCGGGCGGCAAACTCACTGTCGACGCCAGCGCCTCCAGCCCGCTTTCGATCAGGGCTCGTCTGGCGACAGAGGAGAGAACCCGACGCTTGCGTTCAACTGTTCTGAGCCGCAAGACGGCCTCGGATCGCTCTGAGCGGGAAGCGTCCAACACAGCCTCGGCGTCGTCCAGGGTGCGTCGGGCCTGTGACCACCGAGACGCGCGGACCTCCACGTCGCGCAACTGCGCCTTGGCCTCATTGTAGGCGGTGGCGGCGGCATTGAACCGCTTCGACGCTCCCGGGCCTCTCCCGACCCAGATGGCCTTGGCTTCATCGTCGAGCGCTTGGCAGACCTTGGAAATTTGCACCATGCCGGACCCGGCCGCGAAGATAGCTTGTCCGATGTCGTCTTGGGCTGCGAGCATGGCGGCTCCGCCTTGGCGCAGACCCATCTGGTTCAGACCAAACATCCGCTCGAAACTCTCACGGGTTTGACCACGCAAAAGAGCAGTCAGGCCTGCTTCGCTGATCGGCTGATCGTCGGCACCCAGAAGCGTCTGGCTGTTGCCTTTACGTCGGCGAACTACTTGGGAGCCGGTTGCGTCCTCCAGGATCGCGCCAACTCTCAACAGCTGGCGGTCATAGCGAAAATCATACTGAGTTCGGTGCGGGAAACTGAACAACAGATCGCATACCGCAGCCAGGACCGTGGACTTGCCCGCTTCGTTGGGTCCGAGCACCAGATGAAGATCGCACGCCGTGGGCGCAAAGTTGAGCGTGCAGCCGTCGAACCGGCCATACTTTATGAGCTGAAGATCGCGGATTCTCACGCCTCGACCTCCGAGTGCAGACGCGCCTTTAACGCGGTCGCAGCATCGGCGAGGACGTCAGCAAGGCGCCCCTCCCGCGCCGCGGCGACCAGCTCTTGGTCCTCATCAAGATCCGCCGGCGCCTTGGTGAGAAAGTCCGCCAGATCCTTGGAAAGGAGCGCAGCGAGATCCTCGTCGCCCGACAAGGTCTTCAGCAAGGCGTCGAACTCATCAACTGTCTCCAAGGTGCGGGCGGGCTCATAGGTGGCGAGCACGACCTTCTCGATCCAGATCTGATCCGACAGAGCGGTAGCGATCGCCCTAACAGCTTCTCGCAGGGTGTTACGTCCTTCGCTCAGCAGGCCGTGGAGTTCGGTGGAGCCGATCAGTCGAACCCGCGCCATGACCGGGCGCCCGTCGGCCTTTTCAAGAACGTCTGCGAGGCTCTCACGGATGCGTTCGTGAGCCTGGGCCTCCGTAACGGCGCCCGCCATGTCAGCGACGCTGACGGCCCACCTGACAACGTCGAGCTCCAGGTGATCTAGCGCGCTTACCCGGCCGTGGGTGACCGATACGAGCACGGCGCCCTTCGGCCCGGTTTCGCGGATGTTGCGACCCTGCAGATTGCCAGGGAAGACAATATAGGGGTCCCGGCGCACGACGTCGTGGGCGTGCACATGACCAAGCGCCCAGTAGTCATAGCCCTTGGCGGCGAGTTGGTCCGGCGTGCATGGCGCGTAAGGCGCGTGGCCCCGATCTCCTGTCAATGCTGTGTGAAGAACCCCTACATTGAAGGCTCCGGCTATAGCCTCGGGATAGTGCGCCGCCAGATCGCCGCCCGGATCGCGAGCCTTATAGCTGTGGCCGTGGAGCACGACCCCGGTGCCGGCATGGACCAGGGTCTCGGCCTGCCGCTTGGAAAAGACGCGGACATTGTCGGGCAAGGGAAGATCGCGCGTCAGATGGGATTCGGCGTCGTGGTTGCCGTAGACCAGATAGACCTCGATCCCAGCTTTATGCAGACGCCCCATCGCCGAGCAGAAGTAGAGGCCTGTGGCGAATGCTTCCCAGGTGCCGTCGTAGAGATCGCCCGCGAGGATGACGAAGGCGACCTCTTCGGCGATCGCTCGCTCAACGAGATTATCGAGCGCCGTACGGGTCGCGGTGCGAACTACTTCGGCGGGAACCCCCTCATAGCGAGCCAGTCCACGCAACGGGCTGTCCAGATGAATGTCGGCTGCGTGTAGAAACTTAAAGTCCATGGCCCGCTCCCTAGAATGTAACCCTAGGATCGCCGGAGACTTTTGGCCATGGTTCGCACTTACCAGCGCGCAGAGACCGCCCCCGCCCGCGTGGCTCTGGCCCGCGCCAGATAGAGAAGCGCCGTGGTCGAGGGCAGCGAGACGTCGTTGGCGTGCGGTTGGGATTGGGTGAGGGGCGTCATAGCGTGTCTCCGTGTGTGAAAGCACCATCCCACAGAGATGCGTCATTTTCGGTCGTATCTCTCCTTCTCGAGACGTGTTTTCCCGACCGGTTTTTGTGACCCCAGAACCCCGAGGTGGGTCGAAGCTATGGCGCTCGCCTGCGCCGGGATCAGCATCTCGCCCCGCCACACAGGTCGTCTGCTTGCGCACAACCCAAGACTGCCAGCCTGTATCTGCTCGTAGCGCACCAGTAACGGTTGACGCGCTTCCCGCGGTCAGGCGTAGCTGCACCCAGCCGGGAGGGGCAGATGCTCGATACAGTTCGCATTATCGCGAGCGTCGCCGAAAAGGTGACGTTTGCTTCACACCAGAACAATGCGCCAGTCTTGCTGGACCTGGAACTGGAGCTGGCCGGGCCTGACGTTCTGGAGGACTTCAAGGTCGAACTGACGTCGGAACCAGCTTTCATCTCAGCCAAGACTTGGCGTGTAGATCGGCTGGAGCCGGGGACACGATCGCACGTCCTTGATCGCAAAATAGATCTGAACGCTTCGGTTCTGTTCGACATGACCGAGAGCCTGTCCGGTCATGTCGTCATCCGGGTCATCAAGGACGACGACTGTTTTGGCGAAGCGCGTTTTCCTGTCGAGGTGCTGGCGAGAAACGAGTGGGGTGGCGCGGCCTACATGCCGGAGCTGCTTGCGGCCTTCGTGACGCCCAACGACCCTGCGGTCGATACCCTGCTGCGTCAGTCCGCCGAGGTGCTTCGGCGCGCAGGCAAGCCTGACGCGATGGACGGCTACCAAAGCAAGTCCAGCAGGCGGGTTTGGGAGATGGCATCCGCACTCTGGTCGGCCGTGGCCTCGCTACGTCTGACTTATGCGCTGCCACCCGCAAGTTTTGAAACCAACGGCCAGAAGGTGCGCACCCCGGGCGTCGTGCTCGATGGGCGCGTTGCGACCTGTCTGGATACTGCACTTCTGTTCGCTGCTGGCCTTGAACAGATCGGGCTCAACCCAATCCTCGTACTGACAAAAGGTCACGCCTTTGTCGGTTGCTGGCTGGTTCCCCAGGAATTCGGGACCCTAATGACCGACGACGCCATCGCGGTCCGTAAGCGGATAGACCTGGGCGAAATCGTCGTCTTCGAAACCACACTCGCCACGAACAAGCCCGCGGCAACCTTCAGCCAGGCGGTCGAGGCGGCCAAACGTCAGATCGGGCCGGCTGAAGAAGAAAACTTCGTTCTCGCACTCGATGTCAGACGGGCACGCCTTCAACGGCTGAGACCGCTGGCCCTGCAGATTAAGGCGCCCGAACCGGCGTTGGTCGAAGACCTTCCTTCCGTCGCAGAAAGCCTGGAAGAGGCGCCCGCCTTGCCCGACTTTGATGGTGCCGAGGACCTTGGTGCTGCGCCGACAGCGCAAGGTCGGGTGGAACAATGGCGACGCAAGCTGCTCGACCTGACCGTCCGCAACCGCCTCTTGCACACCAAACCGAGTTCAACGGCGCTCAAGCTGATATGCCCGGACGTCGCTCGTCTGGAAGACCTTCTGGCGGATGGCGCGAAGATACGGATCAAGCCGGCCCCCACTCTGGAGGGGCTCGGAGCCGGCGGCCGCGACGCCGATCTCCATGAGGCCAGGACGGGCGAGGTCTTGTTGGATAGCCACGCTCGCGCTGCTCTAGAGGCGGGTGAAGTTCTATCGACCCTCGATGATAAGGCGCTCGACGCTCAGCTCGTCGAACTCTACCGCAAGGCCCGTCTGGATATGCAGGAGGGCGGGGCCAACACGCTGTTCCTGGCTATGGGTTTCCTAAACTGGAAGCGCTCCGAGAGCGATTCGCGCACTTACCGAGCTCCCCTTATTCTTCTGCCGGTCACCCTCGAGCGCAAGAGCGCGCGCTCGGGCGTCATCCTGACGGCCCATGAGGACGAACCTAGGTTCAACCTGACTTTGCTAGAGCTTCTGCGGCAAGATTTTGAACTCACGATCCCTGAGCTGGAGGGTGAGCTGCCCGTCGACGACAAGGGCGTCGATGTGCGCGCCGTCTGGACGTCGGTCCGCAGAGCGGTGAGGGATGTCCCTGGGTTCGAGGTCGTTGAGGATCTTGCCCTGGGCGTCTTCTCCTTCGCTAAATATCTGATGTGGAAAGATCTGACCGACCGCGTCGATCAGCTCAAATCGAATGCCGTCGTGCGCCATCTGATCGAGACGCCGCGCGAGCCGTTCATCGGCGAGGATTGCTTTCCAGATGCGTCCGAGTTGGATGGGGAACTCGACGCCTCCGAGATTTTTGCGCCCTTGCCGGCAGACTCATCGCAACTCGCAGCCGTCGTAGCCTCGGGCCGCGGCTGTGATTTCGTTCTCGACGGACCGCCAGGAACCGGGAAATCGCAGACCATCGCGAACATGATCGCGCATAATCTGGCGTTGGGTCGCAAGGTTCTGTTCGTGGCGGAAAAGATGGCCGCGCTGGAGGTCGTCTACAGGCGTCTGGAAGCGCGTGGTCTGGCCCCTTTCTGCCTGGAACTGCACTCAAACAAGGCCAACAAGTTTCAGGTGATCCAGCAACTCGGCCGGGCGTGGGATACCCGCGACGTGGTCGCCGCAGAGGAGTGGAGCCAGGAAACGGGCAAACTCTCGGCGTTGCGAGACGAGCTCAATACCTTGGTCTCCCTGCTCCACGACAAGGCCGACAACGGCATGAGCCTGTTCGACGCCATCGGACGAACTGTGAAGGATGCGGACGGGCGCACGCCCAACCTCGGTTGGCAGGCCAGCGCGCGTCACGACAAGCCCGCGCTTGATCGTATGCGTGAAGCTTGCCGCCAAATGGATCGGTTGTTCGACGCCGTGGATGAGCTCGATGCGGACGCGTTCGGCCCAATCGCGGCCGATGATTTCACAAGTGCTTGGCAAAGCGAGATCGTCGCGTCGGTGACAGCGCTGGCGCGCGCGGGCGAGACAGCACGGGTTTGTCGAGAGGCCTTGCTCGAGCGATTGAACCTGCCGGTGGGACCTGCGGATCGCGCCCATCTACAAGCGCTGACTGACGTGGCGGATGCCGTCGACGCATCATACGGCCTTGACCTGTCGTTCGGTTTTGCGCCGGACGCTCCTGCGGTCATGGATGCGGCGGAGAGGGGCCTGCGACATCTACAGGCCTATCAGGCCGCCGAACGCGATTTGTCTCAACCCTATCCGCCCGAGGCGGCGCGTCGCGTGCCGACAGCGACCTTAAAGGCCAAGCTCAAGAAGGCCGACAAGGCTATTTGGCCCTTCAGTTTGTTGGGTCGTGCTGCGGTCAATAGTTCGCTCAAGGCGGCCGCTGGAACTTCGGCCAAACCCGACGCGCGCCAAGACCTGCCCCTAATCGAAACCATGCAGGGCGAGCTGGAGCGGCTGGATGAACTCCAGGGTCAGGCTGGCAGGGTATCGGCATGGTCCGGGCTTGCGACTGACGAACCCAAACTGAGCCGAACCCTGGAGGTCTGCCGCCGCGTACGCGAAGCCACGGTGCGAACGGCGTCCACGCCCGAGGCGCTCGTCACGGTGCGCGCCGCTGTGCGCAGCGCCGTCGTCGAGGGCAATGAGCTCCTCGCCGAAGCGATGCCTACTCGCCAGGCGACAGCGAGCTGGAAGACGGCCCACGCTTCGCTCGAGTTGGCGCTTGAGCGGTTCTGCGCCGCTGCTCGATGTGAACAGTCCCTGGATGATCCCGATCTGCTCGGCCGCGTCGCCGCGATGAGCTCAGCCATTCTCGCCAGTCAGCCCAAGCTGAGAGACTGGAGCCTGTGGCGTAAGGCCCGACGCGAGGCTCAGTCGCTGGAGCTTCAGACGCTGGTTGATGCTCTAGAGACCCGCCGGATCAAGGCGGGCGAAGCGTTGCCGCAGTTTGAAACGGCGTATGCGAAATGGTGGGCAGGCGTGCGTATCGACCAGGACGATCGCCTGCGGTTTTTCGTTCCCCAACAGGAGGCGGATCGGATCGCAGACTTCCGCGCGCTTGACGACCGGGTCGCCGACCTGACGGTCCGCTACATACGAGCGAAGATTTCCGGGCAGATTCCAGACCGAAACACCGTGTCGAAGGCCTCAGGCTACGGTGTGCTGCGTCATCAGCTGAGCTTGCAGAAGCCGCGCAAGCCGATCCGGTCTCTACTGGCGGAGATGGGTCCGGATGTGACAGCCTTAGCTCCCTGCATGCTCATGAGCCCCCTGTCAGTTGCCCAGTATCTGCCTGCCGACGCGGCCTTGTTCGATCTCGTCATCTTCGACGAGGCGAGTCAGATCACGACTTGGGACGCCGTCGGCAGTCTCGCGCGCGGCCGACAAGTCGTCATTGCGGGCGATCCGCGGCAGATGCCCCCGACCAACTTCTTCCAGCGTGGCGCAGGGGCACCGGCTGAGGACGAAATCGACGACAGCATGGAAGAGGATCTGGAGAGCATTCTCGACGAATGCCTCTCGGCGGGTCTGACCCGGCATACGCTCGAATGGCACTATCGCTCGCGCCACGAAAGCCTGATCGCCTTCTCCAACCACAGATATTACGAAAGCCGGCTCGTGACCTTCCCGTCGGCCGTCACGCGCGAGTCGACCGTAAGTCTGCGCCGGGTCAGCGGCGTTTATGCCAAAGGCAAGGCCCGAACCAACGCGATCGAAGCGCAAGCCATGGTCGCCGAGGCGGTCAAAAGATTGCGGGATCCGGGGTTCGGCGGCCTGGGCAAATCGGTCGCCATGGTGACGCTCAACTCGGAACAGCAGCGTCTAGTCGAAGATCTTCTCGACAAGGAGCGTTCCAAGCAACCGGCGCTCGAGCGCTTCTTCGGCGACCATTGCCTGGAGCCGGTTGTCGTCAAGAATCTTGAGACCGTGCAAGGCGACGAACGCGACCTCGTTCTGCTTGGGATTGGCTATGGGCCCGAAACGGCCGGTGCCTCCACCATGAGCATGAACTTCGGCCCGCTCAATCGCTCTGGTGGGTGGCGCAGACTGAACGTCGCAATCACGCGCGCTCGCGAGGAGATGATCATCTTCTCATCGTTCGGTCCCGAGATGGTCGATCTTAATCGCACTTCAGCTGAGGCGGTTCGTGACCTCAAACATCTCCTTGAGTTCGCCGAGCGCGGTCCCAGGGCGCTTGCCGAGGCTGTGCGCGGATCCGTCGGCGGCTTCGAATCGCCGTTCGAAGAAGCGGTGGCTAGGGGCTTGCGTGACAAGGGCTGGACGGTGGTGCCCCAAATCGGCGTGTCGCGATTCCGCATCGACCTGGGCGTCGTTCACCCTGACATGCCGGGCTCCTACCTCGCCGGCGTAGAGTGCGATGGCGCCGCCTATCACAGCGCAGCGACCGCGCGAGATCGAGACAAGGTCCGCGCGGCGATCCTCGGAGGCTTGGGTTGGGACCTCGTACGCGTTTGGTCCACGGCATGGTGGCATAACAAGTCGCAGGCCTTGGTCGTGCTCGACGCCCAGCTCAATGTCCTGCTGAAAGCCAGTCGAGAAAAGGTCGTTGATGAACCCGTCGCACTTGAATTCGAAGAAGCGCCCGAAATCGTCGAAAATCTGGGCCGGGAGGCGCCCCTTGTGCAGTCGAAGGTGTTCGCTCGTGGACCAGTCGTCAGCCTCGAATCCGGCACAAATGTCTACCGGCAGGCCGACCTTTCTGACGAAGCGGATCTCAATCCCGGCGCATTCTATGAGACTTCGTATACCGCCACACTGACCCGTCTCATCACGCGCGTGGTCGAAGAAGAGGCGCCGCTGCGCCTTGAGGCGCTCGTCACTCGCATTGCCCGAGC
>Ga0206126_10006213_pt1 | contig 10683 bp, 8 predicted proteins | sample Helgoland_Spring_5_FD_148621 | JGI IMG/M metagenome (GOLD analysis project Ga0206126, IMG submission 148621) | Pelagic subsurface seawater microbial communities from Kabeltonne, Helgoland, North Sea - Helgoland_Spring_Bloom_20160412_1 | ecosystem: Environmental > Aquatic > Marine > Epipelagic ...
TGGGCCACTCTCTATTCTCACCTTCGGTTCGATGTTGAACCCGTAGGACTAATCCAGTCAGCTCTCTGTATATCTTCGATAATGCCGCTGCCGTTCGGCTGCTAGAACAGCCTCACCCTACTGGGCCACTCTCTATTCTCACCTTCGGTTCGATGTTGAACCCGTAGGACTAATCCAGTCAGCTCTCTGTATATCTTCGATAATGCCGCTGCCGTTCGGCTGCTAGAACAGCCTCACCCTACTGGGCCGCTCTCTATCCTCACCTACGGTTCGATGTTGAACCCGTAGGACTAATCCAGTCAGTTCTCTTTAACTCTTCGATAATGCCGCTGCCGTTCGGCTGCTAGAACAGCCTCACCCTACTGGGCCACTCTCTATTCTCACCTTCGGTTCGATGCCGAACCCGTAGGACTAATCCAGTCAGCTTTCTTTAACTCTTCGATAATGCCGCTGCCGTTCGGCTGTTAGAACAGCCTCACCCTACTGGGCCCACCATTTAGGTTCATATAAATCAATTAGTTAAATGTAATTTCTCTTTCACACGAACCCATATTGGTTCATCAGGTACAGTAGAGGTTACAGTCAATGGCTACACTCATACCCTCCGGCAGTAAACTAAAAGCTGTCATGCGCAATTCAACAATCGACAGGATTCAATCTTGACCTACAACTGACAACTCCACCATTACCCCTAAAACAAAAAGGCCTAAATCCAACATTGTAGATTTAGACCTTTAACGTAATTGGCTACTCTATATAGCTATCTGATTTACTGGCTTGGAAATATCAGTTAGTGATAACCGTATCAATCACATGAATCACACCATTTGTCGTGTAGATATCCGTGGTTATTACATTTGAACCCTGAACCTGCAGAGACACCTGCTCCTGATTCACTGCCCACCAAACCCCACCAACAGCATCTCCATTAGTGTCGCCCGGGGCCAAATCACTCTGGAAAAAATACAGGGGACGACCCAGATAAGCGGCCTGTTTGGAATCGTCATCTCTGGTAATAATACTCAATCCGGGAATATTGCCAACCTCATCATCAGTAACTAATACCGGAGGCCATGCGCCTGCACAGCCGCCATTACAGACACTACCGGAGGTGCCAAGATCATTATCGAAAACATATAGCGTAAAACCGGGTTGTGCGCTATTAGTGCCACCGACAAGTACTTCCATTGCACTGTTATAGGCAACTTCGTCATTTGCACCATTGGCTGTCTGGGCGAAATTGACCAGATCAACGCTAATAGTATCACCACCAGTGGTTTCGACATCCGAGCCATTAGCTGCAAAGGCATTTAGCGCATTGATCTCAGCGCCAGAGACAACATGCTTTGACAGAACATTGGTCAGCGCCGTGGCATCTGCAAGCAAAGCGTCCAGAGCCGAGCTTTCAATCTTTGAAAATGCCTCATTAGTCGGCGCAAATACGGTAAAAGTTGCCGACTCATCGGCCAGAGTTGAGACCAGATCAGCCGCTGTAAGCGCATCGACTAGCGTGGAAAATTCTGCATTGGAGGTTGCCACATCAACAATACTCATGGTCGGTTCAGCTTTGGCTGACAGTGGCAAAATAACCTGATCAACCACATGGATAACGCCGTTATCTGCGGTAATATCAGTGAGTGAAACGGCTGATTTATTGACATATAGAGTCCCGTCAGTGAATGACAGGGATACATCCTGAGTATTGGCAGTGGTGACTATGCTATCAACCGATTGAGCGATTGTGACTGCCCCGTCCTGAAGAACAGTGGCACCGGGCAGTACATGGTATAAAAGGATTTCTGTGAGGGCTGCGGTATCTGCAAGTAAGCTATTAATGGTCTCCTGTCCGAGAAGTGCAAAGGCGCCATCTGAGGGGGCAAATACCGTGAAGTTTGACTCTGGATCATCGAGCACTGTATCCAGACCGGTTGCCTGCAATGCAGCTACTAAGGTGGTGAAATTGCCATTGGCCAGGGCGACATCGACAATAGACATCGCGGGGGCCGGCAATTCAACATCTGCAACTACCACCATATCAATCACATGGATCACGCCGTTACTGGCATAGATATCCTTTACGGTTACCGTGGCACCACCAAATGACAGGCTGTTAAGAGCACTGTTAATCGAAACCGGAATAGCCACGCCGGAGAGGGTCTCTGCTGACTGTCCATTTAAGGAGAAGGCGGTTGTCGATAGCACTTCAGCTTCCACAACATGCTGCAAAAGGATATCTGTCAGTACATCCGGATTAGCCAACAAAGCGGCAATAGTTTCTGCATCAATCATGGCAAAAGCTTCATCTGTGGGTGCAAAGACAGTAAATGATCGGCTTTCATCAGCCAGTGCAGCATCTAATCCAGTTGTCTGAAGTACTGAAACCAGGGTATCGAAAGAACCGGCCGCAATAGCGGTATCGACAATATTCAGGGTTGGCTCTGCTCTATCTGCCAACGGCATTAATACCGCATCAATCACATGGATAATGCCATTGTCTGCCTGGATATCAGTAATTGTTACCGTTGCGACATTGACTAGCAGGTTATCGCCATCCAGAGATAAACCAACCATATCGCCATTGACCATCTCCACTAGATTACCAGCACTTGCTATTGCAGCAGCGGCATCGACTTCTCCACTGATCACGTGGTAGGTAAGGATATTTGTAAGCGTATCCAGATCGTTGAGTAGTGCATCTATGGTCTCTTGGCCCAGTAGCGCAAAGGCGTCATCGGTGGGGGCAAATACTGTAAAGGACCCACTGGTATCGGAGAGAGTGGCATCCAGCCCAGTTGCCTGAAGTGCTGCAACTAGAGTAGTGAAGTTTCCATCGGCAACGGCGACATCAACAATGGTTGTGGCTGTAGGTTCCGGGGTTGTATCTATTGGGGTATCTGTCTCATGAATGCTAGTGTTGCTGCTTCCGCAAGCCTGTAAAAAGAACAGGCTCACAACTGTAATGCTGAGTAATTTTAAGGTTTTCATTTCGTTTCCCTCGAGTTCTTATAATCATTATTTTTGTTTTCCAGTTACGCCTGAAAAATCACTCCAGATCACAGGGGTAATTCAGGCGAGTAAATCTGAGGGAAATCAAACGGGTAATTCAGAACTGATATAGGGAGATAAAAATTAGCTTAATTGGGGGTTGCAGACCAATTATGGCTTCGGATTCAAAGCTATAAAAAGCGCCAAAAAAAGCCCCTTTGCAAAAAGGGGCTTTTTTTAGATTTTAAGTTAGACCGCGAGATTTAAAATGCTTTCTGATACCCAAGAATAAATTGATAATCTGTATCCATCTGCAGATTATTCTTCTCTTGCTGAATAGGCTTGATCAACTCCAATCCAAATCTGTCACTTTTCCCGGGAAGAATATGGGTCAAGAAATTTACACCCAGTGCAAAATGTACTTCTCTGCCGCCATAATTTTCCGGGTTTGCGGTTTGAACTGGCGCGCTAATCATAGAGTTTCTTCCGGATAGTTTGTCCTGATAAACAACCTTTAATCTTGAAGAGAAAGAAACCGACTTGTTGAGCGCATATTGCAACCATGTATTTAGTTCCGTCTGGTCACCAAAGGACCAGTCATTGTCGGAAACAACAAATCTTGATCGCAACTGGTTACCCCAGACCACTTTTTCACTCAGTGTTCTCAGGTTGGTTAACCCCAGCACTAACCTGGTGGCATCATCTCCAGCTTGCATACCATAGGGCAAAATCATTTCCATGTTCATACCCATTGGGGTTAGAACAACATCTTTAGCCTTATTGTCACCGATAGATTTTTGTAGAGTGACTTCCCCGTGCCATCTGGAGGTATCTGTCTCCTGCAGCTTGATCAGGGCACCCAGAGAAATATCGGAGATATCGCTGGAAGAAGTACTGAAACTGCCTATAAGGTTACGACCCATCATTGGCTCATAGCTGTTGAGGGTCATATCTTTAGACATAGACATAACCATGGCCATCAGAGTAACTCTGTCAGAGGGCGCATACATGGCGCCAATCATGGTCATTTTCATATCCATCTCTGTTGGCACTACGGAAAGATTTGCGGGCATATCTCCAAGGGGATTTGGCATTGCCAGAATCTGTGAATTCGAGATACTCTTGCCATCGAGAAGATTACCGCTCATATCCATATAGCCCTGACGGACAGATATCATCGATTCGCCTTTTTTATGATAATGATCGGCCATAACGCCTATGGGCGCGTGGTCGATGGCGCCCATAGCAGAATCGGAATATGCAGTTAAAGAAAGGCTGGATAAAATTAAAAATAGCAGAATAGATTTAAAAACATGCATATCAAAAGCTCTTTGTGTGTTTTTGAGAAAGGAGTAAATTAGGCTACTATTTTATCAACAGCACTTGGTTGACAATATGTGACAAATTGTCGCAGTTGGCTTAAAAAACAGTCCCATCAAATAAACGGAATTAACAAAAAAGAAGCTTGGATATGCATTACAGATCGGCAATTTCCCTTGCCAATTTAATTTTATTGACTGCTGAGTGTAGCCGCTAAACACTATTGCAGTGCTGCGGCGGCTCGCTCAAATAGATTGCCGGCATAGTTGATCACATGAAAAATAATGCTCTGCTCATTAGTGCCGGTTACCAGATGGGCTCCGGGGCCTATGGCATAGATCGCCACATCCTCGCCACCATGGGTCTCTGATTTTCTTGGCACCAGTGCTTCCTGATGGAATCCGGCAGTTTCGGTGTCTACTTTGCTTAAATCCTGACGACCGGCAAGCGGACCGTTGTGATAACTATGGTCAGCATTAGTCTGATCCAATAGATCCCTGTAACCCAAACCATTGGCATAACCCAGTGTGGTGTATGGCATACCATCTGCAGCCAGTGCCGGCTTATCTGAGCCCACATTGATCACCTTGCCGAGGATCGGATTTCCGCGCTTGGGGTAACCGGCCATGGTAAATACATGACTGTGGTCAGCGGTCACAATAATCAGTGTTTCCTCTGTATTGGTTTTATCGACGGCGCTCTGCACTGCGCGGGAGAACTCAATAGTGTCCTCAAGTGCCGCATAGGCGCTGCCGGCGTGATGACCGTGATCAATTCTTCCGGATTCAACTACCAGTAAAAAACCGGCCGGATTGTTGTCGAGAATTTCAATCGCTTTAACCGTCATTGCCGACAGTGAAGGTTCGCCAGCAATATCATTATGTCGGTCAGCGGCGTAGCGCATATGGGATTCATTAAACAGGGCAAAGAGTTGCTCAGTCGAGCTGGTATCAAGCTTATCAAAGCCCTGCTGGCTATCTATATAAATACCGGAGGGATTGAGGCTCGCCCACTCTTCAACCAGATTACGGCCGTCCGTGCGGTCTCCTTCTATCTCACTTTCAGCATCACTGCTGTTGGCAGATTCCAGATTGGGTAAGAAATGCCGGCGACCGCCACCCATAACCACTTCGATTCCGTCGATTGCGGCGCTGCTGTATTTGCTCTGCAGATTGGCTTTAAAGTTTATTAACTGAGAGGCGATATCTTCGCAGCCAGCGGCTAAGGCTTCGGCGGGTAGTGTTGAGTTATCTTCCCAGTCGCGCTCGGGAGACTTGGCATAGGTTGCTGCAGGCGTGGCGTGGGTGACTCGTGCCGTAGTGACAATACCGGTGGATAAACCGGCTATTTCGGCTAACTCCAGCGCTGTAAATACCTGATTGCCGGCAATCGATGCGCAGTCTCCACGGATAACATCTTCATCCACACCCAGAGTCCCAGCATCAGTTTTGATACCACTGATCATTGCGGTCATGGTACCCGCAGAATCTGGCGTCTGTGCATCGACATTATAGGTTTTAGATAGACCGACAAAGGGAAAGCGATCAAAACTCAGGCTGTTTTCTTCACCCAGACCGCCCTTCTGCTGACCGTCGAGAATACGTGCTGCGGTTACTGTTGATACGCCCATACCATCGCCAACAAATAGAATAATATTTTTCGCTGAACCGGCCTGAGTTGCTAGACGCTGAATTTGGCTATTAGTGCTAGCCACCGCAGCAGCTGACTCTGTGTACCAGTTATTTTCGATGGTATTGAGTATTTCACTGTCAGCACCACTGGTGCTTGCACTTTTAATCTCAGTATCGTTGATAAACAACCATCCCGATAGAAGTAGGAAGATTGTCAGGGTCAGAAACAGCGTTGATTTATTCATAGGTTTTCCAGGCAAGCAGAATTTTTTAAAAAGCTTATCCGGAGATTATGACATTGAAACGACTAAAAAGAGAAAACTACTGATTGGACTTAATCGAAGTGCAACAACTCGTCGATATTGAGGTTGTGAGCTTTAGCAATTTTGAACAGCTGCCACAGGGAAACAATGGCTGTTGGATCCTGCTCCATGCGTTGATACTGACGAACCGAGAGTTCGTATTCGGCCATATCTTCCTGAACAAGATCCCGTTCATTGCGCAACGCCACTATGCGCTTTTGCAGTTTTTCCTGAAACTGTAAAAACTCATCGTAGTAAATTGAATCTGCGTTTGGGCGCTGCATAACGGTTTTCTTAAATTCCTCTTGACCTTGCTAGCCAAGCTTGGCATATTCAAAATCACAGCAACACGCCATGCTTGACGTAGAAAATGTAGAACGGGCCAGCGGCGAAACAAGGAATTGTTTATGTTGCATAAACAGGGAGCTCCACGAGCTCTTTCTTTAACAACTAAAAGCAAGGAGCTATAACCGTGAAGCTATTGGTGTCTTTTAAACGACTCTCGATCACTCTAATTTTGTTCGGTACACTGGTCGGGTGTACTATTAATTCTACGCAGCCCAACTATGATTTGGATTCCCATATCCTGATGCGCAGCGCTATCTTCACCCAGCGCGAATTAATTAACAGTCTGCTCGATGACCCGACAGGCACGCCAAGTGCCAATAGCGCTACCCTGCTGAACAGCTATTGTGATCTGGTTAAGCGCAAAGTAATTTATATATCCATAGACAACCTTCCCCAGCAGTGCAGCGATCTAGAGATTAACCATCAGACGCTCAGCTGTGCAAAGAAATTCCATGAATGCACAACCCTGTGTTCACTGCGCACCGATAGCTGTCAGTCCTGTACAACCAAGGCTAAACGATGTCTGGAGTAAAAGTGCATAGATTAATAGTGTCTGAAGTAAGGCCACTGATTGTTCTAGCCAGCGAAGCGCTGTAAGCTACAGCGCTTATACAAGAGCCTCTTCCACCCGCTTTTATCGAGATTAACCTGTGTCCAAAGCCTTTACTTATCCAGCCCTGCGCTCGACTCGCGAAAACTTTAAATGCCCGAGCTGCAGTCAGGCGCTGACGCTAAATGCCGAGTCGCAACCCAAGACCTACAGTTGCACTAACAGACACAGCTTTGATATGGCCCGTGAAGGTTATCTCAATCTGCTGTTAGCCCAGCATAAGCGCAGCCGCAATCCCGGTGATAGCGACGATATGATTCGCAGTCGCCAGAGATTTTTAACCGCCGGATACTACAGCCCGCTATCCGAAGCCATAGTCAATCAGGTGGCCAACTCAGCCAGTGGTTCTGATCAGACATTAATCGACCTTGGCTGTGGCGAGGGGCACTATATGCAGCAGCTGCGGAATGCACTTCCAGATCTAAAATTGCTCGGTATAGATATCTCTAAATTTGCCGTACGTCTGGCGGCTAAACGCAAGATGGATGCACGGCTAGTTGTCGACAGCGCTTTTAATATCCCTCTCTTTGAAAACCGAATTGATACCGCTATCTCGGTGTTTTCTCCCATCAGTAGCGAAGAGACGGCTAGAATACTTAAACCCGGCGGCACACTGATACTGGTTGGCCCCGGCGAGGAGCATCTCTCTGGGCTCACCGCACTTATCTATGACAAGACGGTCCCCCATGCCGGCAATCCACTGGAGGCCACAGCACAGTTTGCACTGCAGGAAACCATTGAGATCAAACGCGATATCTCAGTTGAGGGCAGTGACATTCTCGATCTGCTAACCATGACTCCCTACTACTGGCACAGTCGTCCAGAGCAGCAGCAGATGTTAGAAAAACTCGAAAAGTTAGAAACGCGTATTCATTTTTATCTGAAAATCTATAAAAATGGGAGTTCTGAATAAAGCAGTCCAATTTGAGCACATTATGATTCCCGCAGAAAAACAATTTCTTCAGCGCAATAAACTTCCAGACAGCTATCTCGAGAGTGCTAACCGGTGGTTCGCCCCGCTTGTCGCCGAGTTTTCCGAAGCACTTACACTTAAATCACCGCTTATTATTGGCATCAATGGCACTCAGGGCTCGGGGAAATCAACTCTCGCTGACTATCTGTGCACTATGCTCGGCGAACACAAGCTAACGACTGTGTCGCTCTCGCTGGATGATTTTTACCTGACCCGTGCCGAGCGCCAAACTCTGGCAGATACGGTGCACCCGCTATTAAAAACTCGCGGCGTGCCCGGCACTCATGATATTGCTCTGGCCTTAAACACCATCAATAGCCTAATAGAGGGTTTAGGGGAGACACTGATTCCGCGCTTTGATAAAAGCACCGATGATCGTCACTTAGAGGCTGACTGCGATCTGGTTAGCGGCGCTGTTGATGTGATTATTTTTGAAGGCTGGTGTGTAGGTGCCAAACCACAGCCTGAAGCGGCACTGGCACAAGCTGTTAATAGCTTTGAACAGGAAAAGGATGCGAATAGTAGCTGGCGCAACTTCGTCAACAATACTCTGGCCAGTGATTACCAACCTCTTTTCGACCGTATTGATAAGCTGATCATGCTCCGTGCGCCCTCTTTCGACACCGTGTTTAACTGGCGTCTGGAGCAGGAACAGAAAATGATTGCGCGACTGGCAGAGCAAAACGAGGCCGACACCTCAGGGGTAATGTCGGAAGCTCAGATTGCCGAGTTTATCGCCCACTATCAGCGTATCACCGAGTTCAGTCTTGAGGAGATGCCAGGCCGTGCAGACTATCTGTTCCAGCTAGACTCTCATCGACAGATTATTAGTTATGCCAAACTCGGCTGTGCATAAATGAATTTTGGTCTACGATTATTTTCAATAGCTTTAAAGTTTTCATCGATAACTGACTGAGAGTTGTAAAAACCAAACTGAAGAAGGAAGATCACAATGGAATACAGCATCGCAATTATTCTGATCGCACTACTGCAATTTATTTTCTTTACTGGCCGCACCGGTTTTAGTCGCGGTAAATATGATATCAAAGCACCAAAAACCACTGGCAATGAACGCTGGGAAAGAATCTATCGAATCCAGCAAAATACCATGGAACAGCTGGTGATATTTATTCCGGCGACAGTTATTTTTAGTCTGTATGTGAGTGAGACCTGGGTTTTACTGCCGGGGATATTATTTGTTGTCGGCCGCCATATTTACTCGCGACTCTACCTGCAGAGCCCCGAAAATCGAGGCCCCGGCATGGTATTGAGTCTGTTTAGCAATATTGCGCTAGTGGTAGGCGGTTTAGTCGGTCTGTGCCTAAGCCTGTTTTAGGCAAAGGCGTGACGTAAGACAATAGTCTCAACACGGTCAGGGCCGGTTGATACTACATCGACCGGTGCGCCAACCAGCTCTTCAATGCGGTTGATATAGGCGCGGGCATTGGCCGGCAGGCTATTTATATCCTGAGCACCTACAGTGACTTCACTCCAGCCCGGCATCGTTTCATAGATTGGCTCAAGGCCTTCAAAGTCATCTGAGTGGGAGGGAACGCCCACCTCTTCTCCTGCGCTGTTTTTATAGCCAACGCAGATATTAACTTCGTTCAAACCATCAAGAACATCCAGCTTGGTAAGACAGATACCAGAGATACTGTTGATCAGTACCGCCTGTTGCAGAGCTACGGCATCAAACCAGCCACAGCGACGCTCGCGGCCAGTGGTGGTGCCAACTTCGTGACCTTTAACACTGAGGTAAGTGCCGGTCTCACAGTGCAGTTCTGTGGGGAAAGGACCTGAGCCAACACGAGTTGTGTAAGCCTTGGTAATACCCAGTACATAATCGATATACAGCGGGCCAAAACCTGTGCCCGTGGCTGCGCCACCGGCAGTGGTGTTTGATGAGGTCACAAAGGGATAGGTACCGTGATCAATATCCAGCAGTGATCCCTGAGCGCCTTCGAAAAGAATATCGGCACCAGCTTTGCGGGCATCGTGAAGAATTTTGGTGACATCGGCTTTCATCGGCAGCAGTGCAGCGGCCCAGTCTTTGGCTTCAGCCAGTGTTTTATCAAAGTCGACTGGCTCGGCTTTGTAGTATTCGGTAAGTGCGAAGTTATGGTAGTCGAGGACTTCTTTCAGCTTGACCGCAAATCGCTCCATATTGGCCAGGTCACCGAGACGCAGTCCGCGACGCGCGACCTTGTCTTCGTAGGCGGGGCCGATACCGCGTCCAGTAGTGCCGATTTTGGCATTGCCACGAGCGGCTTCACGAGCCTGATCAAGAGCAATATGATAGCCAAGAATTAGCGGACAAGAACCCGACACTTTAAGGCGATCACGCACTTCAACGCCGCGCTCTTCGAGCATGGCTATTTCTTTAAGCAGTGCATCCGGGGCGACAACCACACCGTTGCCAATCACACAGGTGACATGGTCGCGCAAAATACCCGAGGGGATAAGGTGCAGTGCGGTTTTCTTACCATCGATAACCAATGTGTGGCCGGCGTTGTG